>Ga0187870_1000926_pt1 | contig 29374 bp, 36 predicted proteins | sample June2016WEW_13_1_3_FD_132974 | JGI IMG/M metagenome (GOLD analysis project Ga0187870, IMG submission 132974) | Peatland microbial communities from SPRUCE experiment site at the Marcell Experimental Forest, Minnesota, USA - June2016WEW_13_150 | ecosystem: Environmental > Terrestrial > Soil >... | reverse complement strand
CATGATTATCCCTCCCTTTTGGAAGTCGATGCTCGGTAACATCGATTTATGAGTCAACGATCTCTTTTATTCACCTCCTTGGGTAACATTTAATGTGAGGCAATTCGGCTGAATATAATTGAAATATTTTTCTGTTTATTATAAGCAATATTGGGACCATTGGAAAGTTGAGGGACAAGGGGGACAGAAGGCAATGAAAGTCTTCAACATAGATTTAGACAGAAGTGAACTTACAGTAATAGAACTTCTCAAGGGTATCTTATTTATGATTATACTCGTAATCTTGGCGGAGTTGGGTATGAGTTACTACATAACAAAATCATTTAACGTCATGATCAAACACGATTTGATGTATTTTGCCAAAGCGGAACAAATTTATTATGCCGAAAATAATGAATATCTTGGTGCGGTGGGTGACTATGTGCTAGGTGGAAATCCGCCGTCGGGCACGCTCATACGGTCGAATTTCTTATTCAGTCCCTCCAACGGTGTGAGGATTGAAATTATCTCCGGTAATGGAAAGCAACCCCTGACATCTGTGTTTAAAGCAGAAAGCAGTCATGACATTGCAGATGTTAAATATGAATATGATTTTTCAAGTGCTCAGGTAATCGAGAAGGAGAAATAAACCATGAACAAACATCAGAGACAATTAAAAAATTTCTTGATTGATAAAGATATTCAGTTGAGGATTATCGTAAATGTTTTATTGTATCTGACATTCACCATAATTGTTATGCTCTCCTTCTTGTTTTATCCCTTTGCCTTAGATATGACCCTTTCTAATGATTTAGAAGTACAATTTAAAGCGGCATATGCATTCCTGATTCTTCTCCAAAGAGTGATACCTGCCGTCATCGTCCTATTTATTTTATTTGGCACTCATATGGTTTTCGTTACCCATAGGATCTGTGGGCCTTTGGAAAATTTTTCTCAAACGTTAGAAAAACTTGCCCAGGGTGATTTGACACGGAGGGTGATTTTACGCAGGGATGACTACTTCAAGAAAAAAAGTACGCAAATCAATCAAATGATTGACGGATTTTCAAGCATAGTCAATAAATTGATTGAAGATCATCAGGCGTTGATCCAAACTTTGGACACTGCTATAGGGCATATAGAAGATCTTAACACAGAGGAAAAATTGAGATCTTCCTTAGAAGCCATCCGGCAGGGCGCACATAATTTGGAAAATAGCCTGTCTCAATTCAAGATATGAAATGGTTTGAGCCAGTAGGAGTCATTTCTTTCTTGTTCCTCCCCCTATATATAAGTTACCGAAGATCTCCTTCCCTTGAAGACATAGGAAGGTATTAGAGGGTATTATTCACCTATAACTTTATGGTGGTCCCACCGGGACTTGAACCCGAGTTTCCGGCGTGAGAGGCCAGCGTCCTAACCACTAGACGATGGGACCGCAGACGACATAATTGGAGGGTGACTTATTAGTCAATCAGCCCTGAAATGTCAAGGTCAAAATCAATTTCTACTATTAATGAACGCAATTGCTTTTCTTATGCGTTTAATGGCTTTCTCTTTGCCGAGGGTGATCATAACTTCATCAACGCCAGGGCTTACGGTTTTCCCCGTCAGTGCGACTCGTAGTGGCTGGGCAATCACCTTGAGACTTACGCCCCTCTCTCCGGCAACGGCACGTAGAAAATTTTCCATGCCCTTCTTCGTAAAATCCTGGAGCGAGGGAAGCCGTTCAGATATGGCAGCCAAGTGATCCACAATCCCTTTATTGAGATATTTATCCGCCGCCTCCTTGTCATAGACAATATCATCCGTGAAGTAAAACAGGCTTGCATCGGCAAGCTCCGCCATGGTCTTTGATCTCGTTTTCAGGTCATTAGCGACACGTTTCAGAAGATCGCGGTCTGAAGTATCAACACCCAGGTTCTGCCAGAATGGCCTAGTCTCCTGCACGAGCCTTTCGGATTCGCATTCCTTGATGTAGTGCTGATTCAGCCAGATAAGTTTTTCCGGATTAAATACAGCAGCGGATTTTCCGACGGACTCAAGGGTAAAAATTCGGATTAGTTCATCTAAAGAAAATATCTCCTGGTCCCCGTAAGACCAGCCGAGCCTGACGAGATAATTCACCACGGCCTCGGGCAGATAGCCCATTTCCTTGTAGGCCATGACCGATGTCGCCCCATGACGTTTGCTCAGGCGCGCCTTATCCGAGCCCATGATCATGGAAACGTGTGCGAATTGAGGAATATTATATCCCAGCGCCTCATAGAGAAGGATCTGCCTGGGCGTATTGTTCAGATGGTCATCTCCCCTGATCACGTGGGTTATCTCCATCCGGGCGTCGTCCACGACGACGGCAAGGTTGTATGTAGGGTAGCCGTCGCTTCTTTCTATGACTAGGTCATCGAGTTCCTCGTTATTGAATGTTATCATCCCCTTAATCAGGTCATTTACTACGGTCACGCCCGTGTCAGGGCACCTGAAGCGCACCACGGCGTAGACCGACCTAGGAAGGTTCTTGTCCCGGCACGTGCCGTCATACTTTGGCTTTCTCCCCTCCGCGAGCGCCTTCTTCCTTTTGCCTTCCAGCTCTTCAGGAGTACATACGCAGCAATAGGCCTTGCCTTCATTGAGGAGCCTTCTTGCCATTTCTCTATGGATATCTACACGTTGTGCCTGAAAAAACGGTCCTTCATCCCAGTTGAGCCCCAGCCATGTCAGAGCATCGAGAATCGCTTTTGTTGATTCCTCCGTCGAACGAACCTGATCGGTATCCTCAATCCGGAGAATAAATTTCCCGCCCTCGTGCCTGGCATAAAGCCAGGAAAAAAGAGCTGTTCTCGCCCCGCCGATATGCAAAAAACCTGTCGGAGACGGGGCGAAGCGGGTTCTGACATTTTCCTTTTCAGTCATTATATTTAACCGTATCCATCTCTTTGATGACCTTCTTATAGGGCTGCAACTTTCGCTTGTCAAGCCGGATTTCTAAGGGTAAAATTATACTTGACAATCAGGCCATTTTATAATCTACTTCGCACCTTACAGCAACAGCTCATCGCATGCCTGGGATACATTTTACGAATAGAATCCGACGCATATAATTAAAGAAGTGCAGTGAAAATAATTATCAATAACATCCCCGATGAGGGATTAAAAATATCGCTGCATAAGGACGGCGACTGGTTTCGGGATCTCCTCCCTGAGAAGGAAAAAAACGATTTTTCCATCCAGGGGATTGATGTTTTCTGCAAGGCTAAAAGGATCCGTGAGACCGTGTTTATCGATGGGAATATGGAAACCACCGTTGCTGCAAACTGCTGCCGGTGTCTGGAAGTAACCCATCTGCCCATAAAGATTAGTTTTCGTTACACGTTTGTCCCGGATAAGAACGTGTCGAAGCAGGAAGACGAACTGAGTGCGGAGGACCTTGAATACGGGTATTATCAGGATGATGTAATAGACCTCGATAATCTCATATTTGAACAGGTCATGCTGCAGATTCCCATCAAGGTTCTTTGTACAGACGCCTGCAAAGGTCTATGTGCACATTGCGGAATGAATCTCAACACGGCAAGCTGTGGCTGCCATGCCGAGTTCATCGATGAAAGGCTGGCAGTTCTAAAAAAACTCAGAGTAGTAGAAAACAAGAAAATTTAATATAGAGGAAGAGAATTATGCCAAATCCAGTAAAACGACATTCGAGAACAAGGAGAAACAAGAGGAGGTCGCACGATTTTCTCAAGCCTTCACTTGCCACTGCGTGCCCACAGTGCAGTGAACCGAAGCTTGCTCATCACGTCTGCCCGAATTGCGGAACTTATAAGGGCCGGCAGGTCATTCCGACAGAAAAGATGTCTTAAGGCTTGCGCCGGCAACAAGACATCCACAGCAGATGGATTTTTAAAGATTCCGCGTCTACGGCGCGGTCTTTATTTGTGCGATACGGTGTCATAAATTAGTTTATGCATGGAGGAGGAAGTATTGATGAAACTCGAGGATAGAGTCATAGAGATTATAGTGCAGCGCCTGGATGTCACAAAAGAAGAATGTGTGCCGGAAGCATCCTTCATAGATGATCTGGGAGCCGATTCCCTTGACTTGGTTGAACTGATCATGGAAATGGAAGAAAATTTCGGATTGCAAATCTCCGATGAAGAGCTGGAAAAAATCCGCACGATAAAAGACGTGATCGAATTCCTCAAGAAAAAAGGGGTTACATAATATTAATACGTCGCGAAGGAAACAATCCTCTTTGAAAAGAAGAATCGTTATAACCGGAATCGGTGCGGTCACGCCTCTTGGCAATTCTGCCCGGGATACGTGGAAGGCAATCTGCAGGGGACAATCGGGAATCGGGAGAATAACAAAATTCGATGCCGCCGGACATAAGACACAGATCGCCGGGGAACTGAAGAACTTTGATCCCCTAAATTATGTGAGCAATAAAGAGCTTCGCAAGCTCGATAACTTTATTGTCTACGCCCTGGCAGCCGCTGGGATGGCTGTGTCGGATGCGAAACTGCGCATTAGTGAAACGAATGCAGAACGGGTGGGAGTAATTATCGGATCGGCAATCGGCGGTCTTGGAACTATGGAGAGAGCGAAAGTAGCAATACTCAGTGGCGGCCCCAGAAAAATGTCCCCCTTTTCCATCCCGGCCGTCCTTGCAAATCTTGCCGCAGGTCATGTATCGATCAGATGCGGAGCTAAAGGCCCGATAAGTTGTCCCACCACTGCCTGCTCTTCCGGCACAAATGCCGTAGGGGACGCCATGAGGATCATCAGCGGCGGTTATGCAGATGTCATGATCGCCGGAGGCACTGACGCCGCTATTACACCCTTAGGTGTGGGCGGCTTCAACGCAATGAGGGCCATATCCATAAGAAATGACGAGCCCGAGAAAGCGAGTCGTCCCTTTGACAAAGAGAGGGATGGCTTTGTTATGGGAGAAGGCTCCGGTGTTTTGATCCTGGAGGAACTGGCTTCAGCTCTTAGGAGAGGCTCCAGGATATATGCGGAAGTGGTCGGCTACGGATCGACGAGTGATGCCTACCACATGGCGATACCTCCTCCCGGACATGAAGGAGCGGCCAGATGCATGTCAGCCGCCCTGAAAGACGCCCGTATGAAACCAGCCGACATCGATTACATAAATGCGCATGGCACATCGACGCCTCCGAACGACCTCTATGAAACACAGGCCATTAAAAAGGTCTTTGGCAAACATGCCCCAAATCTTGCTGTTAGCTCTACAAAATCCATGACCGGTCATCTCCTGGGAGCCGCAGGCGCCGTGGAGGCCATTATATCGGCGATGTCTATTTATAAAGGCATTATTCCACCGACTATCAATCTGGATAACCCTGACCCCGATTGTGATCTCGATTATGTTCCCCACAAGGCGCGGAAGAAAAATATCGATACGGCCATGTCGAACACATTCGGTTTCGGCGGAGTCAACGCTGTCCTGATATTCAGGAAATCAGATAAACTTTGATAAAATGGGCCAGATAATCATAGGTAGCGACCACGCGGGGTTCCCTTTAAAAGAAGTTGTCAAACAGCACCTTGCTGAAATGGGATACGACGTGACGGACGCCGGGACTGACAGTCCGGCCAACGTGGATTATCCGGACTTCGGTTCCATTGTGGCGCAAAGAGTATCTGCCGGGGAGTTTAACCGGGGCATCCTCGTATGCGGTTCCGGTGTCGGTATGAGTATTGTCGCAAACAAATTCCCTGGCGTGAGAGCGGCGCTGTGCCTCGATGAAGAGACGGCCCGCATGAGCAGGCTGCACAATGACGCAAACATCCTCGTTCTTGCGGGTAGGCGAACGGAGGAGGAAGCGGCAAAATCAATTGTCCACTTGTGGTTGAATACGGAATTTGAAGGCGGCCGCCATCAGAGAAGGCTCGATAAAATCGGGGATATCGGAAAGCGACTTTACAAATAAGAATTAGTGACTATATATATTCGATAGAGTACAGAGAGGCTGACAGAAAATGGCTAAGACGGGACGTTCAAAGCCGGAAGTCCCCCGACGGAAAAAGCGCAGACCGGAATGGGACGAATATTTCATGGATATTGCTGATCTCGTCTCGAAACGTTCCACATGCCTAAGACGGAGAGTTGGTTCTGTTATTGTGAAGGATCGTAGACTACTCGCCACGGGCTACAATGGCGCCCCCTCCGGTCTTCAGCACTGCCTGGATGTCGGCTGTTTACGCGAACAACTGGGTGTTCCTTCCGGTGAGCGTCATGAACTCTGCCGCGGACTTCACGCAGAGCAGAATGCCATCATTCAGGCCGCACTCCACGGAGTAAGTGTAAACGGTTCCTCACTCTACTGCACTAACCACCCGTGCATCATATGCGCCAAGATGATCATCAACGCAGGCGTAGTCACGGTGGTTGTAAAGGCAGAGTATGGGGATAAGCTGGCGGAAGATATATTGAAGGAGGCCGGTGTCACGGTGTATCGGTTATGAAGTGTCCTTTCTGTGCAAATGCAGAAAACAAGGTTATTGACTCCCGGATAAGCAAGGATGGAGATGCCATAAGGAGAAGACGGGAATGCATCGCCTGCGGAAAACGTTTTACGACCTACGAATTTGTGGAAGAAGTTCTTCCGATGGTGGTCAAGAAGGATGGACGCAGAGAACCGTTTGACAGAACGAAAATACGCTCCGGCATTAAGAGGGCCTGTGAAAAACGCCCCATAAGCACTGATGCAATCGAAAGCATCGTGGATAGAATCGAGAGGCACTGTCAGGAGTATCAGGATAAAGAAATCCCCTCATCGGCCATTGGCGAGCAGGTCATGAAAGAGCTCCAAATTTTGGACGACGTTGCCTATGTCCGGTTCGCGTCGGTATACAGGGAGTTTCGCGACGTCAGTGATTTTATGGAAGGACTGAAGGATCTCCTCAACGTAAAAAAAGATGAACACAGATGACTGATCAAGAAAGTTATCGACGGCAAATTTAAACGGTCATGTTTACAGGGATTATAGAAGACTTAGGAACAGTCAACAGGATGTCGAGGAAAGGAGAAGACGGCCTTCTCATTGTCGATACATCCATGAATTTGGGTGACATAAATATCGGCGACAGCATTTCCGTCAGCGGTGCCTGTCTCACGGTAGTGGAGAAAGGAGACAAGCGATTCTCCGCGGACGTGTCCGCGGAAACCCTGGCCAGGACAAATCTTAAAGCGCTAAAGTCAGGCGATAAGGTGAACCTGGAAAAATCCCTGCGGCTGAACGGTTTCTTGGGAGGACACATGGTCCTTGGCCATGTGGACGGCATAGGAAAGATTCAAGAGAAAGTGAATAAGGCAAATTCAATCCAGTTCATTGTGGAAATCGACCCAGAATTAGGCCGGTACATCGTAGAAAAGGGATCCGTCGCCGTCGACGGTATAAGTCTGACGGTAAATCGTTGTGAAAAAAACAGATTTTATGTTAATATAATTCCGCATACGGTCCGGAACACGACTTTAGGATTTAAGAAAACGGCCGATACGGTTAATATTGAAACGGATATAATCGGAAAATATGTGGAGAAATTCCTCAATCCCGACAAAGGGATTAACTTGAGTTTCCTTGCGGAGCATGGATTCTTGAAATGAATCGCCATTCCTTTCGCACAGGGTCATGGGAATTTCTAGAGCAACGGAGCATTTGGAACTAAATTATTGAAGGTGGAAAGATGGGTATAAGTACAATAAAAGAGGCCATTGTAGATATCAAGAGCGGCAGAATGGTCATCCTGGTTGATGATGAGGACAGAGAAAATGAGGGCGACCTCTGCATGGCGGCAGAATTTGTTACGCCTGAGGCAATTAACTTCATGGCAAAATACGGCAGGGGGCTTGTATGCCTGTCCCTGAGTGAAGATCTTGCCGATAAACTTAACCTCCACCCCATGGTGGTGGATAATCGATCCTGCTTCGGCACCGCCTTTACGGTGTCTATAGAAGCGAAGCGCGGAGTGACGACCGGAATTTCCGCAGCCGACAGGGCAACGACAATAAGAACGGCCGTAGCAGATGACGTTACGCCTGACGACATCGTAAGCCCGGGGCATATTTTTCCCATACGCGCAAAAAAAGGCGGAGTGCTGGTGAGAACAGGTCAGACCGAAGGCTCCGTGGATCTCGCGCGGTTGGCCGGGCTGAAACCTGCGGGCGTAATATGTGAAATTATGAAGGACGACGGCAGCATGGCCAGAATCCCTGATCTAGAAATCTTCGCCAAGGAACATGATCTCAAGATAGTGACCATCTCCGATCTCATCCAGTTTAGGATGCAGCATGAATCCCTGATCAGGAGGGCTGCCGCTGCAACAGTTCCCACCCTTTACGGAGGTCAATTCAAAGTCATCGTTTACGAAAATGACGTGGATGATATGAAACATGTTGCTCTGTTGAAGGGAGATATTGAACCGGACGACGAGGTCCTGGTGAGGGTTCATTCGGAATGCCTTACCGGTGATGTCTTCGGATCGGAGAGGTGCGACTGCGGCTCCCAGCTTCACAGAGCCATGGAAATGGTGGATGAGGCGGGGAAAGGTATTATTGTATATATGCATCAAGAAGGCAGGGGTATCGGCCTCGTTAATAAAATCAAGGCCTACGAATTGCAGGAACGTGGAAAAGACACTGTTGAAGCCAATATATCCCTCGGTTTCAAGGCGGATTTACGTGATTACGGTATCGGCGCACAGATACTTGCAGATCTGGGTGTCAAGAAGATGAAACTGATGACCAATAATCCCAAGAAGATTGTGGGCCTGGAAGGGTACGGTTTAACCGTTACCGATCGCGTCCCCATCGAAATAAAACCAAACGAGAGTAACATCAAATATCTGAAGACAAAAAAGAAAAAGATGGGCCATTTGTTGGAGATATAGTTTTTTTATTATAGCGCGCGGACATGAACTGAAGGTCAGGTTCCAGGATTACACGAGGGAGAGGAGAATATGCCAAGAACCATAGAAGGAAAGCTTGTAGCCAAGGGAATGAAGTTTGGCATTGTCGCCAGTCGATTCAACGATTTTATCTGCGGAAGACTGATTGACGGCGCTGTTGATGCGCTTACCAGGGCAGGCGCGGAAGAGAAGGACATTCTTATTTATAAGGTTCCCGGTGCATTTGAATTACCCGCTATGGCCAAAAAGCTGGCAAAGGCTGCGAAATTTGACGCCGTGATTTGCCTTGGTGCAGTGATCAGGGGGGCGACACCCCATTTTGAATACATCAGCGCCGAGGTGACCAAAGGGATAGCGAGCGTCGGTCTGGAGGCGGAGGTGCCTGTAGCCTTCGGCGTATTGACCACAGACACCATCGAACAGGCAATTGAAAGGGCGGGAGCCAAAGCGGGAAACAAGGGCTGGGATGCCGCCATGTCGGCCATCGAAATGGTGGATCTCTTCAGAAAATTATAGCCTGAGACCTTCTGAAATTTTTATCTGATGTCATTTCGAGAAAGAGTGAGCGAAGACTGTCACCGCGACGGCAGTGAGCGGGTGCGGCGATCGAAATGACAAGGCAACATTTTTTCAAGGCTGTTATGTCTCGTCTTTTATTTTCCGCAGACCCGTCATGAACGGCGTCTGATGCAACAGATCCAGAGGAATTAATGCATCAAAGGAGAAAGGCAAGAGAGATTGCCTTACAAGTTCTTTACGAGCTGGATGTTTTAGATATCGATGCCGCTGAGGCTATTGCGATTTTCTGGAATTATTTTGGTGCGCCGGAAGAGTCCAGAAAATTTTCTTCCCTCTTGATAGAAGGCGCTTGCGATAAGAAAGAGGAAATAGACAGTCTCATAAGCAGTTGTTCCGATAACTGGTCACTCGCGCGGATGTCGAGGGTCGACAGGAATATCCTCCGCATGGCCGTCTACGAGCTCTTATACTGTCCGGACATACCCCCCAAAGTCACGCTTAACGAAGCTATAGATTTAGGCAAATTGTATGGCTCTGAAAATTCCGGCTCTTTCATAAACGGTATTCTCGATGCCATATATCTGAAATTGTACAAAGAAGAAGCAGGTCCAAATATAAACGGACTCACCGGCAGTTCTCATTCATGATGATATTATCCTTAAGTGTTGACGACAGGCGTTGAAGAAGGGGTATCCTTGAGCATTTTGGAGGCTGGATGATTTATGGAAAAAAAGTACAAGCCCCGGGAACTTGAAAAGAAATGGCAAAAAATCTGGGAAGACAGTGGTATTTTTAAGGTCACAGAGGATCCTGACAAGAAGAAATACTACCTCCTGGAGATGTTTCCGTATCCCTCCGGGAAAATCCATATGGGCCATGTGAGGAACTACACTATCGGCGATGTAGTGGCGCGGTACAAGCGAATGAACGGATACAACGTCCTGCATCCTATGGGCTGGGATTCCTTCGGCATGCCTGCGGAAAACGCCGCCATCGACAATAAGATTCACCCGGCAACATGGACAAATCAAAACATCGCCTATATGAAAAAACAGCTCAAGGAGATGGGATTCAGCTATGACTGGGACAGAGAGCTTTCCACGTGTGAGCCGGAATATTACCGCTGGGAACAACTATTTTTTCTCTGGATGTACGAGAAGGGGCTTGCCTACAAAAAAAGTTCCATTGTGAACTGGTGCCCTGACTGTAAAACGGTGCTGGCAAATGAACAGGTGGAGGCCGGTCTGTGCTGGAGATGCTCTAAAGAGGTGGAAGAGAAATATCTCGACCAGTGGTTTTTCCGCATCACTGATTACGTTGATGAGCTTCTCGATTATTGCGATAGACTTCCCGGATGGCCTGAACGGGTCATCACTATGCAGAAGAACTGGATAGGCAAGAGTTTTGGATGCGAGATACTCTTCCCCATGGCAGAGGGCAATGATGTAATCAAAGTCTTTACGACACGGCAGGACACCGTATACGGGGCCACATTCATGCTCGTCGCCGCCGAACTCCCCCTCGTCATCGATCTGACCAAGGGGACGCCGGTTGAGAAAGAAGTCAGAGAGTTCGTTGACAAGGTCAAGAAGCAAGACAAGTTGATGAGGACTTCGGAATACTACGATAAGGAAGGCATATTCCTGGATGCCTACTGCCTTAATCCCGTGACTAAAAAGAGGATGCCCATCTTCGCCGCAAACTTCGTTGTTGCGGAGTACGGAACAGGCTGTGTCATGGCAGTTCCAACGCATGACCAGCGTGACTTTGAATTCGCGAAGAAGTATAATCTGCCCCTCATCGTGGTCATACAGCCACCTAACAAGTCCCTCAATGTCCACACCATGACGGAAGCCTACGTGGATGAAGGCATGCTCATCAATTCGGGACAATTCAACGGCATGGAAAACATGAAGGCCCTCGATGCAATCGCAGAATATCTGGAATCCATAGGCCGGGGCAAGAAGACCATACAGTACCGTTTGCGAGACTGGGGTATTTCGCGTCAGCGCTACTGGGGGGCTCCCATTCCCATCATCTACTGCGCTAAATGCGGCACGGTGCCGGTGCCGGAAAATGATCTTCCCGTAGTATTGCCCAGAGACGTGGAATTAACGGGAGATGGCGGGTCGCCCCTCGGGAAGTACAAGGCGTTCGCGGAAACGCGATGCCCCAAGTGCGGCAATGCTGCAAAGCGCGAAACTGATACGATGGACACGTTCGTAGAATCCTCCTGGTATTTTGACCGGTTCTGCTCTCCCCAGTGCGCGGAGAAACCTGGTCTTGACTGTAAAAAGGTCCTCTACTGGATGCCGGTAGATCAGTATATCGGCGGGATTGAACACGCCATACTACATCTTCTCTATTCGCGTTTCTATACGAAGATGTTGAGAGACTTTGGCGTTCTTGACTTTGACGAGCCTTTCACCAATCTCCTGACTCAGGGCATGGTCTGCAAGGAGACGGCGCATTGCAGGGAGCACGGTTATCTGTTTCCCGATGAGGTGAAAGACGATAAATGCACACAGTGCGAGACCGCCATCACTATCGGCAAATCGGAAAAGATGTCCAAATCCTTAAAGAACGTCGTCGATCCCGATCACCTCATCAAACAATACGGCGCCGACACGGCAAGGATGTTCTGCCTTTTTGCAGCGCCCCCAGAGAAGGACCTCGAGTGGAGCGATCAGGGGGTTGAGGGATCGTTCCGTTTTCTCAACAGGGCGTGGCGGATTGTTATGGACTACCTCGATGACATCGAGACTGTTAGGTCCGCAAGCGGAGGTGAGACGCTCGAAGGCGAACTGAAAAACCTGAGGCGAAAAACTCACCAGACAATCAGGAGAGTGACCCGTGATATCGAGGACCGTTTTCATTTTAATACGGCCATAAGCGCAGTCATGGAACTCGTCAATGCCCTGTACCTGATTGAGAGGCCGGCAAAGGAAGATACTATCGCACTGTCCATCATCAGAGAGACCATCGAGACGATAATAATATTGTTAGCGCCCATTGTTCCTCACATAACTGCGGAGCTCTGGAGGGCATTGGGTTATGAAGGCAGTCTGGCTGACGTTCCCTGGCTGGCGTATGATCACGAGGTTGCCGCAGAAGAGGAAATAACCATAGTCATTCAGGTAAACGGCAAGGTAAGGAGCAGGATGGTCGTACCCGTAGATGAGGACGGCGAGAAGATCAAGGCCCTCGCTCTCAGTGATGAGAAGATTATCAATTTCATATCTGGCAAGAAGGTAGTGAGAGAAATATATGTCCCCAAGAAGCTCGTCAATATCGTCGTTCAGTGACAACGGAATAGAAGTTATTTCCCGCGCAGGACGTCTATTGCTTCGTTGCCGCGGAATAATGGTTGTCGCGGTTTTCCTGTCAGTCGTTCTCGTCGCAGGCTGCGGTTATCGCTTCAGCCCCGGCGGAGAATATATCGACAAAAAAATACGAACGGTATTCATCGACAATTTTGCCAACAAGACAAGTGAGGCCAATGTCGAAAATACCATCAGGAATCATTTTATCGATCAATTTATCATAGGAGGTAGGTTCGCGCTGGTCGACCGACGCGAAACGGCGGATGCAGTCTTCAAGGGCAGTGTAAACAGCATCGTAACCTCCCCTATCTCTTACCAGAGTACAGGCCTGGCGGCAGGAGAACGCCTGACAGTGGGAATGGAACTTGTCTTTGAAGAACAAGACACCCACAAGCTTATCTGGAATGACAAAAATTTTTCGGCAATCCAGGACTACACCTTCACTGACCTGAATACCAGGAATACAAACCGGAGCAATGCCCTCATCAAGCTGTCAAATGATGCAGCTGAGAAGGCATACCGGTTAATGATGTCAGGCTTTTGACAGGGATTGTTCTGAAAGAAGAATGTGAGGGAATTACCCCTGAAGGGCGTTTACCTTTTTGGTTAACCTCGAAATCTTTCGCGAAGCCGTCTTTTTATGAAATACGCCCTTGGAAGCTGCCTTGGCGATGGCAGGTGCGGCAGCAGCAAGAGCAGTTTCCGAACTCTTCTTATCCTTCGTTTCAGTGGCTGTTATTACAGATTTTATTTGCGTCTTTATCCTGGATTTTACCGACGTGTTTCTCAGACGTCTCTTCTCGTTCTGCCTGCTTCTTTTTTCCGCGGATTTATGCGTGGCCAAAGACTCTCCTCCTTTGATTGTTGTTAATCTTGTTATTTGCGGGAATTTCTAGCTGAAATCACGGCGCCTGTCAAGTCCAAAGTGGTCATGAACACCTTTTTTGCTTCTAATATAGTTGACTTTTTCCCCACGCCGCCCATAAGATAGCGGGCAAATAATTCTCTTTTGCCGTGCAGAAAGGGCGATGGTGGTCATATACGAAGACTTACGAAAGGGGGCCCCATGGGAACCGAAGTAACAAGAATTCTATCTGAGGCAAAGCGGCAGGGGCGTGCTGTGCTTACGGAGGTAGATAGCAAGGAAGTGCTCGCGGCTTACGGCATCCCGGTCAGAACGGGTCTGGTGGCGATCAATCCGGAATCAGCGGTGGAGATAGCCGGTAAGTTAGGATACCCTGTAGTGATGAAGATCGTATCTCCTGATATCCCACACAAGTCTGATGTAGGCGGAGTGAGGGTAAACCTTAGTTCAGCGGAAGCCGTTCGGTCCGCATTCACCGATATCGTGAGAAAAGCGAGACTGGAAAAGCCGAAAGCGGACATCCAAGGGGTGCTGATCTATCAGATGGTGCCCGAAGGAGTGGAGCTGGTCATAGGGGCCACTTTCAGCCGCCAGTTCGGTCATGCTGTGATGTTCGGCCTGGGAGGGATCTTTGTTGAGGCTGCGATGGATATAGTCTTCAGACTGGTTCCCTTGACACGGGAAGATTCCCTCCACATGATTTGTGAGATCAGAGGCAGAAAAATTCTTGGCAATTTCCGCGGGAAACCCGCGGTAAACCTTAATGCCGTAGCTGACATCATAGAAAAGCTCTCGGCCCTTGTCACCGATCACCCGGAGATCCTTGAAGTTGATCTGAACCCTGTCATCGCATCCCAAGCGAGCGCCATCGTCGTTGATGCCCGTATGGCCCTTGGCGAACCGAAAAAAATTGCCGATACGATATACTCTTCGGAAGAAATCGTCACAGGCATGAAGAGAATTTTTTTGCCGGCGGGGATAGCCATCATCGGGGCGTCGGGCGATCCGTTAAAGCTGGGATACTCAACGGTAAAGAATATCATTGATGGCGGCTACCAAGGAAATATTTATCCCATAAATCCCAAAGCGGATGAGATACTGGGACTGAAATGCTATAGGAGTGTCCAGGAGATTCCCGGCAAGGTTGATGTCGCTGTGATCGTGATCCCGGCGAAAAATGTTGCAGATGCAGTCACGGCGTTAGGAGAAAAGGGGGTGGCTGGAGCCATCGTGATCTCCTCGGGCTTTGCCGAAATCGGCAATAACGAGCTCCAGAGGGAGCTCGTTATAACAGCGGCGAAGAGCGGGGTTCGAATACTCGGGCCAAATATATTCGGTATATATTATACTCCGGCGGATCTCTGCGCGACTTTCTGCACGCCCTACACAGAGAAAGGCCCAACGGCCCTATCATGTCAGAGCGGAGGTGTAGGCATGGCCATTATCGGCTACAGCCGCTCCAACAGGATGGGCGTCTCGGCCATTGTCGGCGTGGGAAACAAGTGCGACGTGGATGAGGATGATCTGATCGAGTTCTTCGGCCAGGACCAGAATACGAAAGTGATTGCCATGCACGTGGAAGACATAAAGGACGGTGTCGCCTTTGTGAGGGCAGCCGGGAAGATAAGCCGGCAGAAACCCATTATTGCACTCAAGGCCGGCGCCACTTCGTCAGGAGAAAGAGCGGCCTTCTCCCACACAGGAGCTCTGGCGGGAGACGACAGGATCTACAGCGCTGCCTTCGCAAAAGCGGGGATCATCAGGGTTTCCAATCTCGAAGACCTTCTGGATTGTGCCAGGAGCTTGGGAAAAATGCCGATCCCAAAAGGGGAAAACGTGTTGATTGTTACGGGTGCTGGAGGCTTGGGCGTGCTTCTGGCAGATGCGTGCAGCAAACATCAGCTTGAGCTCATGCAATTGGAAAAAGATTTGGATCAAGCCTTCAGAAAATTTATTCCGCCCTTCGGCGCCACAGGAAACCCCGTGGATATCACGGGCGGCGAGCCGCCGGAAACGTATGAAGCCACAATCCGGCTCGCCCTTGAAGACGACCGTGTCGATGCCCTGATCCTCGGCTACTGGCATACCCTGATTACGCCACCTATGGCCTTTGCCCAAACTGTGATTAGGGCAAAGAAGGCAGCGGAGGCACTGAAAGCGCCGAAACCAATTGTTGCATCCCTGTCGGGTGATGTAGAGGTGGAACGTGCTGCCTCACTTCTGGAAATAAACGGTGTTCCTGCTTTTGCCTATTCTTCGGAAAAAGCCGCGATGGTGCTCGGCGCCCTTTACCGGTGGGCGAGGATGGCAGGCAGGATCAGGCCCCACTTGTAGCGAAGCAACAAAGACAAAAAAAGAGCACTGCTCCTCAATGGAGAGTGCTCTTTTTGCCTCATACTAAATATGCAGAATGTCAGTGTGCCTTCTTTTCCTCACCGGAAATCACGAGCGTGACTTCCTCTTCCATTTCATTCAACCAATATGCCTTGAACATGGGCAAGTCTCATTGAATCAAAACCTCAGCGCCATTCCTGCGAGATAAGTAATGTCTGCCTCGGCTTTGTTCAAGCCTCCCTTGACGCCGAAATCGATATCCAGATTCTCTCTTATGGAATATATAAGTCCGCCTAATATAAATGCAGGATTAGTATCAGACGACTTCTCTGTATTTCGCTCCGCACCGATGTCGGCAACCAACTTCAACTTATTCATAATTTTAAACTCACCAGCCAGAGACGCGTGCCAGATGTCTTCTCTCTCATCCAGCGTGTTTTCATTTTTCTTATAGCCGAGGTTAAGGTGAAACGCCCACGGGTCTATGTCCTTTGTGGTAATAAAATACAGCGTACCCGTCGCCTTTCCCGTCCCAAGATCCTTGTCCTTGTCGCCTGCGGGTAGCGTTATCCCCGGCTTGATAGCGAAGCTCAAGCCGTCTTTTTCAAAGAAACGCCACTTGACTTCTACGGATATATCGGCAATGCCGCTAACATCAGATGCAGTCGCATCGCTTACGTCCGTCTTTTTCCACTGGTAGGGAAGAGTCAAGATCAGATCAATATTTTGTCAATAACGCCGTAAGTGAGGGCTGCTTTCAGTTCGCTGTCTCTCTCCTTTGCCATTATATTGGTACCGCTGTATGCGCCTGACTTTTCTGTTTCATAACCAGTTTCACCGTTCAGCTCGAACAGAAAGTTCCCCTTCCTTTGTGTGCCTGTATCGTCGGTAATGAGAGGGTGTGCGGCATAACTCAACGTCAAAAATACGTGGGTCACAATTATAATGCACAATATCGCTCTTATGGTTTTCATAACAAAATGGATGGTATTAGAAATTACTATTGATTAGATTTGCATAATTCTCCGTTAGAACCATGTTCGTATATGGAGCAAACCTCCAGCAGGCTATAGCAAGCGCAGGACCCACAAAGGCAGTACGTCAACTATTCACATCATCTGGCTTCCGGTCATGACGGTGAAACAGGTAATGAGAATGGATATGGATGTGGGCATGATTCCCGTGGTAATGAACATGCTCATGGATGAGATTAACTCTCAATAGCAGGTCCTCATCCTGCAATATCTCATCGGCTGTCCCGATTTTTTCGACGCGGTGATCTTCAGAAAGGACGGCAACACGGCACCTGAGTTCACTGATAAGTGACAAGTCGTGGGTGGCAATGACGAGGGTTTTTCCTGCGTCATTGAGGAGAATCATCAATTCTATCAGGAAGCTTTTTGTTCTCGGATCAAGACCGTTCATCGGCTCATCAAGCAGGAGAAGACGCGGGTTCATGGTAAGAATAGAACCGATGGCCACCCTCTTTTTTTCACCTCCCGATAACATGTAGGAGGGCCGATCTTTAAGATGAGAGATCTCTAACATTGCCATAATCTCCCTAACACGCCCCGAAGCCTCCTCCTGACAAAGACCCAACTGGAGCGGACCAAACATCAGTTCATCAAAAACGGTCGGACAGAAAAGGTGTACGTCAGAATCCTGAAAGACATAACCCACGCTGCTCCTGAAATATTTCACAAATGTCCTGTCGCGGAGCGAACCCTCGGAAACATCTTTTCCCTGGAAATACACTCTGCCTGAGAGGGGATATATCAAGCCGTTCATGATGTGCAGGAGCGTCGACTTACCGCACCCGTTAGAACCGATGACCGCAAATATTTCACCTTCAGAAATACCCATGCTCACCCGGGATAAAGCCGGGATATTATCATGATAGGCATAGCTTACATCATCAATTCGGATAATATCTGCCATCTAATCCTCACATCCATAAAAGGAATATCCAGGCAAGCAAGAAAAAGCAGCCGGAAAACAGGTCCACCGCAGTCAACTCACCGATATCGGACAGCCTTACCTCTTCAGCAAAGCCTCTCGCCACCATTGCTCTGAATACTTCCTCATACCGGGACATGGACTTTCTGAACATATGAGCAATTCTCCCGGCGACCCAGATCCTGGCTTCGTCATCTCTTAACATCCCCACAAGCCTGCTTTTTCTGGCAAAGTACATACCCTCTATTGTTTTGGCAAAAATAAAAATGTACTTGTACGAGAGAGTAATGACGAGCAGTAAGGCTTGAGGAACGCGGAAAACTTGAAGTGCCTTGATAATCCTGTGAAACGGTGTAGTATAGATGACTAAGAGAGAAATGGCAAGAGAGTTCATCATTCTCAGGCAGAGCATCATCACTCCATCAACCCCCTGCCTTGTGAGGCCTATCTCTTCGGGGATATGGTAAATTAGGAATTCATAAGGCTTTGACAAATGGATAACAGGCAGAATCAATTCTCCCGGTGTTACTACGTTAAAGGCGGAGGGGAAGACGACTAGAAATCCAAAAACAAAGGTCAAACCGAATATTTTTTTATAGAATCGCGCGATGTTTATCCGTGACGAGGCAACTAGGAGAAAGACAAACAGGACAATTACCGCCTCGGGGAATAGATGCCTTTTCAAGCTGACAATAACAACAAAGAAGATGAGAAAAATAACCTTTACCCTTGGATCAAGCTTCTGGAAAAAACCTTTCCCTGATTCCTGACCTACGTTTAAATACCCTGTCCTAATCATCTTCGACAGACGTCCTATTCCCTTCTCGATATACGAAGGCCTTAATGTACCCCTTTCGCCTGCATCATGTGCCTGCGCGGGTGTACACAAAAGAAAGTCCGGAATCTTATTTCTCATGTTTAAACAGCAGCCTTGATATTACGTATATCATGATGCAGGCAAGGATGATCCCGATAAAAGCGGACACAATATAAGAAACAATTCTTGTGGAAAGTACCGCGCCTTCTCCCCCGAAGCTGTAGTCCCGTATGGGGGCCACCCAGATGTCCGCTGTTTTCTTTAAACCCCCGGGAATATATCCCAGCAGCTTTTCGAGGGCGTCTACACCCCACTCACCCCAGGCTCCTTCAGCACCGAATTTTTCCGGCAGGATAACTCCCAGAGGAGACAAGACGGCCATCACGAAAAGCCCCAGCCACAGTTTTCTCTCAAATCTTTTCACGGGAAGCATCTCTCATTGCATAAATGAGCGTTGACTCATTCTTCAGAAAATATTTCAAAAGCACAACCGTCATGACGCCCTCGATAATGCTGAAAAGGAACAGATGTTCAATAGCCATAGCAGGAATGGCAATGGACAGGGGATACGGTGCATACAGCGGCATGCCGTCAGGACCGGAAGCAATGATAGGCTGAATGCCGAACATGAAAGCGGCACAGAAGGCGGCAGCAGCAAGTCCGAGATAACCTGAAAGGAAAGCCGCCGCGAAGATCCTTACTCTATTCTGCGAGGGTCCTTTGATCAAATTGAATGTCCAATAGGCAACAAAAGGCATGACAACGGCCATATTAAAACAGTTGGCGCCTATGGCCGTGATGCCGCCGTCACCAAAGACGAAAGCCTGTATAATCAAGACCACGGAGACGGCAATGACAGCTGTCCAAGGGCCTAGGAGCAAGGCGATAATACCCGCACCAACGGCATGCCCCGTCGTCCCTCCGGGAACAGGAATATTGAACATCTGAACGAGAAAGGAGAATGCGGCGGCCATGGCCAGGTAAGGAACATGTTTGGCTGAGAGCTCCTTCTTAATCTTTTTCAGGGCTATCCCCCAGACTGCCATTGACGCCCCATAAAGGGGAATATATGTTTGGGGACTGAGATAACCGTCGGGAATATGCATACCAACCACCATAGTTTGATTGTGTTATGAACATGCGTTTCGTGCTACGCATGCACAAAAAAACAATACGGACTGCCCTATACCTCTCTCCCGGATCTCCATCTGGGGAGTATTATGGCGTCAGCAACCATCTGCGCTTCGTGCAACTTTTCTTGTCTCAGCTCTTGCCTCATCAAATCCAGCAATGCCTCCGAGCGATGCGTATATTTTCTTTCGTGATGAGTACGGCGAATTTATTGAATAGAGACTTTTATAACGACACCGCTAATCTCACTATTTCCGACATCTACTACGATGGTGCTATTCTTATTTGTTTTGTAACACAATTTGACGCTTTCGTCAAGAAAAGAGTTTGACATAAACTGAAGATTTCGACTTCAAAGGATGTATTGCTGTTGCCAGTGCCAATGATCTTGATAGCATCCTTGAGCTGGATTCTGGTCAATATTTGCATATAGCTCATTGACATTGGAGGCTTCCCTCTGGCGATAGGGGCAGTACATGTTGAAAATCTCGACAATAACCACCTTCGCTCTTATATGTGGAATCTTGAATGATCCAAAACCGGAAAGGCCAAGATAATTCTTGTCAGCAGAATCTCTTGGTGCGGAGAGCGTTATGTCCGGCAGCATTCCGCCCACTGTTGGCGACCAATCCCAGTCCATTTCTATAAAATTACTTCACCCATTCATATCTGTCAAAGATATGATTTCCCTCTGGAATGTCAAGGTGTTGACAAATTATCGCCTCAAATGATAAATAGATACAATCTATAGCAAAACAACTATTATTACGGCAGCAGATTATGACAGAGCTTTCATCAAAAGTGGAATCACTGGAAAAGATACTAAGTGATATGCGAAGTGTCCTTATCGCCTACTCCGGCGGTACGGACAGTACCTTCCTACTCAAAATTGCGGCAAACGTTTTGGGTGACAAGGCCATAGCCGTCACCGCAAGTTCGGAAACATACACACCACAGGAACTCCGGGAGGCCAAGAAGAACGCGGAAGTAATCGGCGCACAGCACATTATTGTGTATACAGATGAACTTAATGATCCGAATTTCTCGTCCAACCCCCCGGATAGATGCTACTACTGCAAGAGGGAGCTTTTCACCAAGCTTACCGAACTGGCAAAGCGGCACCGTTTGAACAGTATAATAGATGGTTCAACGCGCGACGATGAAATGGATTTCCGTCCGGGAATGAGAGCGGTTGCGGAGTTCGGCATCAAGAGCCCGCTTAAGGATGCAGGTTTCACAAAAGAAGACATCAGGACCCTATCGAAGGAAATGAATCTCCCTACGTGGGACAAGCCGCCGTTGCCCTGTCTATCAACGAGGTTTCCATACGGCACTCAAATCACAAAAGAGAAGGTCCTGCGTGTCGGTCGTGCGGAAGAGTTCCTCGCAGGTTTCGGAATTCGGCAATTGAGAGTCAGGGACCACGGCAATATTGCCAGAATAGAGGTGCTGCGCGCGGACATGCCTATATTTCTTGATGAGGAGATATCAAATGTGATTGTGGAAAAATTCAAGGCCCTGGGATATTCATATATCGCTCTGGATATTCAGGGATACAGGATGGGCAGCATGAATGAACCCTTGAAGGAAGAGGGCTAAAGATGGACAGAGAAAAGATCAGGAAACTCCTGGAAAACGTTAGAACCGGAAAAATGGTGATCGATGACGCACTGAGGGCTTTATTGTATTTTCCCTACCATGATTTAGGTGACGCCAAAATCGACACTCACAGGGATTTGCGGAGGGGTTTTTCGGAAGTGATATTGTGCCGGGGAAAAACCATCGAACAAATCAGCAGAATTGAAGAAAGCCTCTCACCGGAGACGAACTTCACCATGGCAACCAAAGCCGATCCTTGTAGTCACCGCCGAGACCTCTGATGTGCCAATCGCGGAGGAGGCGGCAGTTACGGCAGAAATCATGGGGAATGCCGTAGATAGGGTCTATGACATCGGTGTTGCCAGAGTGCACAGACTTTTCGACAGCAGAGAAAGGCTGTTCAATGCCAACGTCATAGTAGTAGTGGCCGGCATGGAAGGGGCACTGGCAAGCACAATAGGCGTGTTTGTCCATTGTCCTGTGGCCTCCGTACCGACCAGTGTGGGCTGCGGCGCCAGTTTCGAAGGCCTTGCCGCGTTGCTGTCCATGCTGAACTGTTGTTCACCGGAATCGCTAACTGCGAACATTGATAACGGATTCGGGGCTGGATACTTTGCAAGTCTTATAAACCATATGGGTGAGGAACAATGAGAATAGCCTATTTCGACTGTTTCTCGGGCGTTAGCGGAGATATGATACTGGGAGCGCTGATTGACGCCGGAGCTGATTTGCATGAGCTTGAATCGGAGCTGAGCAAACTTAAAATATCCGGATTCACCGTGAAAGCCGAAAAAACAACAAGAATGGGGCTCTCAGGAACCAGGTTTTTTGTCGATGCAGATGATAGCCACGCCGAAAGGCATCTTACAGACATTGAAAAAATCATGGATAAGAGTGACCTTAGCGATGAAATCAAGGCGAAAGCCAAGGCAATCTTTCACGACCTCGCTCACGTTGAAGCAAAGATCCACAACACCAATCCCGGAGACGTTCATTTTCATGAGATCGGCGGGCTGGATTCCATTGTTGACGTTGTTGGCTCTCTCGTAATCATGAAGATGCTGGGCATCGAAACTGTGTACGCCTCCAGGATTCCCGTGGGGACGGGATTCGTTGAATGCGACCATGGCGTCCTGCCTCTTCCCGCACCCGCTACCCTCGAGTTGCTTAAGGGCATACCCGTATATGCGAGCAGCATCGAGAAAGAACTTGTCACACCGACAGGGATTGCGATTCTCAAACACGTGGTGCAAAACTTCGGTACCATCCCGGAGATGAAAATTGAAAACGCCGGCTATGGCGCCGGAAGCAGGGATTTGAAAATACCTAATCTGCTGCGGGTCTGGATAGGTGAGTACGATGTAAAGCCGGAATACGAGGAAGACGAGGTCATCCTCATCGAAACTAATATCGACAACATGAATCCCGAGATTCTCGGCTACGCCCTGGAAAGACTCCTGGAAAGAGGCGCCCTTGACGTTTTCATGACGCCCGTCTTCATGAAGAAGAACAGGCCGGGGACGTTGGTCAGCATATTGATTACACCGGATAAATTGAATGAGGCACTTTCCGTAGTCTTCGCGGAAACGACTTCCCTCGGGGTTAGATTCCAGCGTCTGACAAGAAGAAAACTCCCGAGAGAGCTGATCACTGTGGAGACTTCATTTGGGCCCGTGAGGGTAAAGGTTAGCCATACGGGCATGGAGAAAAGGATTTTATCCCCGGAATACGAAGACTGCCGGGAGATCGCAATAAGAAAGGGGATTCCCCTGAGGAAGGTGTACGAGGAAGCCCAGGCAGCTGCAGAAAAAATATCCGACAAATCTTAGATTGACCCCCGGCAAAGGCCGGTACCCGTTCATCTCAGCCCGCCAGGATACTCGAGACCCGCACTGAACCCCGTCGCGCCACGTCCTGCCCAGAAAAATGTGTTCTTACAATCCATGGCTGCACCTAACAGTGGCTTGATATGATATTTACCTTCCAACTGGAAATGACTGTCTTGTTTCCGGTATATTGCCCGACAACCGCGCTTATAATAACCTATGATGACGGATTCTAGCTTTCACGAGGATATTGACGAGGAGGCGGAAATGTTATTGCAAGCGCTATTTTCGTTTTGATGCTTTTTCTTGTTTCTGCCCCACCGGACAGGATTTCATACAGTTCCAGCAGAAATATTGGAAACCTATGAAACCGGCCTGATACATGCGCCAGAAATTCACGTCCTTGACCATCTTCTTGTTTTCCTCAGGTGTGCCATCAGCGAACTTTGACCAGAAGCGGATGCTGTTGCCTATACCGTAAGGCTGCGAGTTGCGGAGGCATTTTGCCACGTCTGTCCTGTTCTCTTCATTAAGAGCCCCGGCAGGGCATTGCTCGACACAAATATCGCAGTGAACACAGAGATCCTCTGTACACGGGGCGTCGGACGGAATCTCCAAATCGGTCAGTATTGCCGTAAATATTACGCGCGTTCCGAGTTTAGGATGGATGACGAGGTTGTGCCTGCCGAAGACCCCCAGACCGGCCGCAATCGCCGCATGCCTGAGTGAGACATCACCGATGGAACCCATGGTTTCCATGCTCATCTCTAGGGGATAGGAAGCGGGAGCGGCCATCGCCGTCGCTCCGAATTCCCTCTCGAGAAAACGGCTGATTCCATAGTTGCACGACCGCGAAAATGCCATTACATCCATTCTGCCGCTCATGGCCACCTGCATATTCAAACTCTCGCAGCTTGATGGTTCCTTGTATGCCATGACCGCGATCGATTTTACACCGGGAAAAATGGTGTCGAGCTTCGGCGAGCGGGGACTCTGGTAATCACCAGCAGCGGCTATTCCCACATCGTCAACCCCATGGTTCAATGCAAATTCCTTAATTCTTTTTTTCATTTTAGCACTCCTCTCTCTATACACAAATTTTTTCTACAAAAAATTTATCGTGCCTTATCTTTCTTCCATATTCCGTTCGCGATGCTGCAAAGGACTTCCGCCCCTTCTTCTCCAAGCAGATTTAGGGTTTTTTCTTGTGCGTCTTCCCACACTTCATGCACCTTTCCCAAAAGCTCCTCTCCTGTGCGAGTAATTTTTAAAAATTTTCTTCTTTCTTCCTTGCCGGTTACGATATTGAGCCATCCCCTTTTTTTCATGCGCTCTATATTTCTGCTAGCTGTTGATTTTTCCATCTTCAGCCGTCGACACAGGGCATCATATCCGACTTCCCCGGCGAGATGGAGAAAGACCAGTATGCTTATCTGATTGAGCTTGACACCGAACGGGCTTAACGCTGAATCATAGATGTTGGTCACCATGCGGCTGAGCAGCCGTATCCGTACGGCAATACACTGCTGCGACATACTTTTTATCAGCGATAATCTGTCAACGGATTTCTTCATAAGACGCTATCCATGGTGTAGTTGTATATACAACTATAATAGGAGAAATATCTTGTCAACCTTTTTGTGAAGAAAAAAAGCGCAGGTGCACAATTGCTGTCGTAAATAGATTTTTCATCATATACAACGGAGCGCATATCCGCCTCACACGAAGAATGCTGTATGATATGTATTTTCCCTCAAGTTGCTCTTCCTAAATTTCTCCGATTCATGTATATTTTAGCCAATACTCATGGTGGCGAAGAATAGTTCTGATATACCCGATTATGCAATTTGGCTAAGTCCGGCTAAGGAGGAAAGGATGGCTGCAATATTCGAAGAAACTGCAATTAATGGTATGACAATGCGCAACAGGTTGATAAGGTCCGCCACATGGGAGGGTATGTGCGATCATGACGGCAGGCCTACGGAGAATCTCATCACCTTATATCGCGACCTGGCACGAGGAGGTATCGGCCTCATAATTACGAGCTATGCGTATGTACGGCCGGACGGCAAGAGTTTGCCAGGGCAGATGGGTATATATACCGACGGCTTGGCGGATCCTTTTAAACGCATGGCAAAGGCTGTGCACGATACGGGGGGGAAAATAGCAGTCCAGATAGTGCACGGCGGCGGCCAGACAGACACAAAGACCGCTGGCCGCAAGCCCTTTGCCCCTTCAGCAGCCAAGGTTGAACAGTTTCCCGAGATGCCTGAGGAACTCACGAAGGATGAAATCAATCAGATTGTGGCGGCGTTCGGGAAGGCTGCTTGTCGCGCAAAGGCATGGGGATTTGACGCCGTGCAACTGCATGGCGCCCACGGCTTCCTGATCAACCAGTTCCTTTCCCCTCTCACCAACCGCCGTAACGACGAATACGGCGGCAGCATGGAAAATCGCGTGCGGTTTCTCCTCGAGGTCTACCGCGAGGTCCGGAAGACCGTCGGCGCGGACTATCCTGTACTCATCAAGCTGAACGCCGCAGATTTTATAGAGGGGGGACTGGAAATTGAGGACTCAATCTACGCAGCCAGGAGGCTTACGGAAGCGGGCATCGATGCCATAGAAGTCTCTGCCGGCACCCCGTCGTCCGGTGGAAAAAGCCCGGTGCGCACGAAAATAACAAAACCTGAGAGAGAAGCGTATAATCTTGAAATGGCCCGTCGAATCAAAAGGGTACTCGACTGTCCGGTAATAGTAGTGGGTGGATTCAGATCATATGAAGTCGTCGAGAAAACCATCCGGGATGATGGTATGGATTATATCGCCTTGGCCAGGCCGCTCATCTGGGAGCCCGGTCTGGCCAAGCGCTGGCTGCAAGGCGACCGGAGACCGGCCAGGTGCATTTCGTGCAATAACTGCTTCACAGGCGGACTCGAAGAAGGCGGCATCTATTGCGCAACCAAAAAAAAAGAGAACGAAAAAGCAGCAAGGCCCTAAGAACTTCTATATCCGGGAGGAAGGCCTATGAATCTGGAAAGTAAACCCATTCTTGTCACCGATTTAAGTTCGGGGATCGGCAGAGAGACGGCCCTCCTTGCTTGCCCGGGAAAGGTGCAGGGTTATATTGACATATTTCGAAGGCGAGGCAGCCAGGAAAGAGGTCCTCAAAGAATGTCTGAATCATGGTGAGGATGCGAAGGCATATCCTGAAAGATTATTTGCAGGTGTGAGCCGATTCGTCAGGCGACATCTCTCCGACCTTTTATTTGCGCTGCATAGCAATTACCATGTTGCAACAGTTCTTCTTATTCGCACAGCGTCGCCGTAAGGATAATCATTGGGAAGAAATTTCAATTCTATGTAACCGTGCTTGGTGAAAAAAATTCTGCACTGCCTTTGCCTTTCAGCGTCTCTAAAACGACAAATGAAACATTAGATTTAATCAGGTATTTTTCCATCGCCTCCAATAAGAGCTTTCCCGCGCCTATGCTTCTGTACGCAGGAAGTACGACAATAGAATAGATTCTTCCCTTATGTTTACCATTTCTCAACTTGTTCCTTAAGGCGATGCCAAATCTGACAGAGGAGTTATTATCTCTCAGGAGGAAGAATGAGGCATTCGGCGAAGATATAAGATATCGCAGTTGCGACTGAGAGAAGCAATCATTCATTTTGAATATGCGCCTTTCGGGGTCATATATTTGACCGGAATTCTTCTTGGAAGCCCTGTTAATATTCGACATGGAGTTAGATATTGTTTTCGCACATACGACAGACCTTTTTGAGTTTTTGTTCACGAGCTGCGCAGAATCAGTACACATTAGAAGGCTATTTAATTTCCGAAAATGCCGGAACCTCCGCAGTCCATTATATTCTGGATATTCGTCCATGCATCTTCTTATGCACACTCACGGCAGAACTTACGTGCATGATATGAAATGAGGCTGAGACATCGGGGAAGAGGTCATTGTATGATGACGATCCCCGCCAGAGTGCCTTTGGAAATCTCTTCCGGTTTGGCATTACTGCCTATAGGGTAGATGTCCCACCCAATTGCAGCGGCCATTTTGTAAACATCAATGCCTACGGCTTCCATGGAAGGCCGAGAGCGGAGAGATATCCTGCACCGCTTCCCCTCCATGGCCTGACAGCTTTCCTGCTGACTGCAGAATGTGTGCCTGCAGGAACCGGCGGCGAAGCCGAAAGCTAGGTAGTGGCCATCGTAAAAAGCCATAGATTCGATCTCATTGACGATGTCAAATATTTTCCGATATGCTGCCTCTCTTTCCTTGATCGTGGCCTTGTCTCTGACTATCACTTCGGGCGGAATATCGAGGGTAAAAAAGACCGCCCATTGGAACCCTTTCAATATGTCCCGCAGCTCTACCGGTTTCAGTGTGTGGGGCGGGCAGTGCACACTGGTGCCGTATCCAAAACACCGCGGTATCTGACATTTCAGCACAATTCTTTCATCCACGGTAATCTCTTTTACGCTTACAATTGTGGATCGGGTGGCGCCCAATTCCACGGCCGTTGCCTTATACCTCTCCAAGTCCTCGGGCAGCCGTGATGCATTCATATCGACGGTTATCCTGTCTATTTTTTCGCCCATCTCATTCCCCCTTTGAAGCCTCTTGATCAATATCCGATTAATTTCTTGTCTTTTACAAAGTGAAATATAGAGTGGCTCATCATGTATGTCAATATCATTCGACTGCAGGATGTGGGGAGCAATGACGCAATGCGCGAGGGAATGCACCAATAAAAAAGCCCCGGTGAAAAATATCACCGGGGCTTCGCTTATTTCTGACCATGCCGCCATATCAAATGGCTTATGCTTATGCTTATGCAGGCATTCCCAAACGGATTTTCTATTTGCAGCTCATGCAGACCGCGAGTTCCTTTAGCGGAGTACCGGTCTTTTCGCTTATGTACTTTAATTGGTCAATCGGGGCAAAATACCTGCCGCATTTATCGCAAGCCTGCATCTTAAAGGTACGTCCCCAAATCTTTCGTTTGCCGTCCATTGCCTCCATCAGAATATGCTCCGTTGGGCAGATATACGCGCATGCACCGCATCCGATACAGGCTTTGGAATCCTCCACAAATGGGGGGCCAACTTTTTTGTCCTTGCCTCTGCCGGACAAACCAATGGCACTCACACCCACAACATCTTCACAGGCCTTTACACAAAGTCTGCATAGTACGCATTTCCCTTTGTCTGTTTCAGGATGAAAGGCGGGTTGCGGTTCAATGCCCATCTCTTTAGCCATATCCTTAAGCACGTCGGACTCAGGACACCTTGCCATGAGAAGCTGCATGACGAGACGCCGGACATTCATAACCCTTTCGGATTTTGTTTCAACAACGATACCTTCATCAACAGGATAAAGGCATGACGTCACGATCCTCGTTCTTTTGCCTTTCTTGACCTCAACTACACAGAGGCGGCATGCTCCTGATGGAGCAACTGACTCATGACAGCACAGGGTTGGAATCACTATGCCATTATTACGGGCAACCTGAAGTACTGTTGCACCTTCCTTAGCCTCAACCTTCTTACCATCTATGATAAAGTTTACCATTTCCCCTACCTTCATTCTATGCTTATTGCTTCAAATTTACAGCTTTCTCTACAGACACCGCACTTGATACATACTTTTTGATCAATCACATGTGGCTTCTTCTTTTGACCAGTTATGCAAACAGTGGGACACTTCTTGGCGCAAACACCGCATCCCGTACATTTCTTTGCATTGATTTTGAAACTGATCAGGGCCCTGCAGACACCGGCAGGACATTTTTTGTCCCGAACATGAGCGACATACTCATTACGGAAATACTTGAGGGTGCTCAAAACCGGATTTGCAGCCGTGCTGCCTAAGGCGCACAAGGCGCCATCGACGATTCCCTGGGACATGGACTCCAGAAGTTCAACGTCACCCTTCTTTCCTTTGCCTTCGCAGATGTCATGCAGGATTTCATTCATCCTGTGGACCCCTTCCCGGCAGGGAACACACTTACCGCAGGATTCAAATTCGAGGAAATCGATGAAATACCTCGCGATATCGACCATGCAGGTGCTCTCATCCAT
>Ga0187870_1000918_pt1 | contig 29537 bp, 25 predicted proteins | sample June2016WEW_13_1_3_FD_132974 | JGI IMG/M metagenome (GOLD analysis project Ga0187870, IMG submission 132974) | Peatland microbial communities from SPRUCE experiment site at the Marcell Experimental Forest, Minnesota, USA - June2016WEW_13_150 | ecosystem: Environmental > Terrestrial > Soil >... | reverse complement strand
TTACGAGTACAGGCACGTCCGCCATCTTCCTCCACCCCGTAGAAGGCATGCATGGAGATTTAGGCATTGTCACAAAAGATGACGTCATGCTGGCAATTTCAAACAGTGGTGAAACCGATGAGCTCAATATGATCATAGGCAGCATCCGAAAGATCGGCGCGCACCTCATCTCCTTCACCGGCAACCTCTCCTCAACGCTTGCCAAGGCAAGTCATGTCGTCATCGATGTCGGCGTGGAAAGAGAGGCCTGTCCATTCGGCTTGGCCCCGACCTCAAGCACCACGGCGTCTTTAGCCATGGGAGACGCTCTGGCGGCTGTCCTGATTGAGAAAAGAAAATTTAAAGAGAAGGATTTTCATAGATTTCATCCTGCGGGAAATCTGGGACAGCGCCTGAGGGCCAAGGTAAGAGATGTAATGATAACGGGCGCGCAGATTCCCAAAGTTCGTTCCGGAACATCAGCCGTCAAGGCAATTGAAGAAATGGACAGAGGCAACAGGGGATTCGTTCTTATTACGAGCAGAGAAAATTCTTTGAAGGGAATTTTGACAGACGGTGATCTGCGACGTCTGGTACGACGTGGTACGGATTTTAGAAACAGGACTATCGACGATGTAATGACTTTGTCACCAAAGACGATCGAGGAAAATGCATCTCTTGCGCGCACCATAGAATATATGCAAAAGGAAGAGATAACTACCCTCGCTGTTGTAAACGGGAAAAACCGCCTCAAAGGATATATTCATCTTCACGACATCCTTGGCAGAGGGGGAACTTTGAAGATCTCCGTAGCTTGATAATGGGATCGCCAGGCAAGGCATAAATTAAAGCGAAAAACTTCGTCATATCGATGTTTAGGATGTCTCGTGAACTCTAAATGATCAAGGGCGATAAAGATAGCTTATGGGTGACTCATATCAGATCATAGTCACGAACTTTCCACCTTCCAAGTTTTTCAAATGAGTCCTCGGCCGCCTTTAAGATTAATTTGCTGGCAACATGTTTGACAAAAAATCATCAAACCCCGCGGCACGGCACTCCTAAAGGCCATAGAAAGTACTCTATCCGGTAAAAGGCAGGGGCGATGCAGATTTTATCCTTCTCCCGAATCTTCCAGCAAAGATCTATACTGTTTATACCGGGCAGCCTGAGATCCAAGAACATTGCCATGATGGTCTCTGTTTTAGGCTCTTCACGGCCTCTGCCGCATTCTTGGCGGTTCGTACCTTATGACGGGCTGAAGTGAGAGTCTCCTTCAGCATAGCAAGAACTGACACTTCATCATCCACAACCAGAATTTTCTTGTCGCCTGCAACGACCATGATAAACACCTCTTAAACTCTCAGCATGGAGTTTTGATAATATCTGTCGGAATTACAAAGCGAAATAAAAAAAGCGCCTTGGGCGGGCAAGTTCGGCCGCGCTGACAGAGCTTTACAGACAGCCCGGAAATATAATCTGCTTAATCAAAATCTGAAGATGCTTAAATGACAGCGACCCGATGTGCGATACGGCGGACATTGCAAGAAGAATGAATTCGTAAAGCCACTCGAATTGCCCGAATGTGCGATTCCTTTGAATCCGGTCAGAATTTAGTTATAAATAAAGATTAACCCAGTGTGGTTAACCGTTTGATATCATTGGTAGGCGGTACTGGATTTGAACCAGTGACTTCTACCGTGTGAAGGTAGCACTCTCCCCCTGAGTTAACCGCCCATTAAGCGTTTCCTATATACTAAAGAAAGGTCATTTTCAAGAGAAAAGCCACAAGAAAATATAAGATTTCTTCTGTTCAGCATCGTGAAGATTCTTTCATCTAGGCGTTTCATATTTCATTTCTCTCGCCATTCATTTTTGGTTATAATAGGGGCGGGAGTAACGCATAACATTTAGCGAATAACCGGTGATGATTTATGGCAACGAAGAAAAAAATGATTCGCTATCTCTTGTGGTTCATGGTTTTTCTTGTAGCATTTCTTTCTTACTCCCTGTTGAAAGTAAGGTCTACCCCCTCTGTCTCAGTCAAGAGGCGGGATACAACACTCATCGGCGATACCCGCAAGCTGCACAGGCATATAGAAAAATTAACCGTGGAAATCGGTTCAAGAAGCGTTCGTGAATATGACGAAATAGAAGCGACAAAAGGGTACATCGTCTCCTGTCTCAAAGCCTTCGGCTATGTCCCCAGCTTTCAAACCTTCACCTACAGTAGAAAAAGATACAGCAACGTCATCGCTTCAAGAAAGGGAGCAAAACTTCCCAATGAAACCGTAATTATCGGCGCTCATTACGATACCGCATATGGAACACCCGGCGCTGATGACAATGCCAGCGCCGTTGCCATCCTTCTCGAGATTGCCCGGGCTTTGAAGGACTTTTCACCTGACAGGACGTTGAAGCTGATATTCTTCGTAGTTGAAGAACCTCCTATATTCAGATCCGAACAAATGGGAAGTTATGTCTATGCGAAGGAGGCTAAATCGAGGAATGAAAACATAACGTCTATGATTTGCCTTGAGATGCTGGGATATTATACCAATGAAAAGGACGGCCAGACGTACCCCTTCCCCATTATGAGCCGGTTTTATCCATCTACGCCTAATTTCATATCCGTAGTCGGCAATCTAAATTCGAGAAGTCTTGTTGGAAAGGTCAAGAATTCTCTGAGGGCGGGTTCCCGTATCCCCGTCGAAACATTGTCTGCGCTCAGTTTTGTTATTGGTGTAGATTTTTCAGATCACCAATCCTTCTGGAAAATGGGGTATCCCGCGGTAATGGTAACAGACACCGCCTTTTACAGAAATCCGAATTACCACACGGAAACGGACACCATTGACACGCTGGACTTTGATAAGATGTCCGATCTGTTAAGAGGCCTGATACAGGTGGCCAAAGACCTTACAGATTCTTCACTGCCGTAATGCAACAAAATCCCCCCATTACTCTTTTTGAAAAGGGTTCAGGGGGGATCTTCTTTTTAGTAGTCATAATCTCCCATATCGGGTGGCATTCCTCCGGGCATCGGCGGCGCCGTTTTCTTTTTGGGTTTCTCGGCAACCATGGCTTCCGTGGTCAGGAGCAGGGAAGCTACGGATGCGGCGTTCTGAAGGGCGAAACGGGATACTTTCGTGGGATCAATAATTCCTGCCTTTGTCATATTCGCATACTTGCCGGTATCGGCATCGAAGCCGTAATCATCCTTGCCCGCCTTAACCTTCTCCGCGACAACGGAACCTTCATATCCCGCATTTATGGCAATCTGCCTCGTTGGTTCTTCGATAGCCCGTTTAACGATATCAACTCCATACTTTTCATCGGCAGCGACCTTCGCCTTCGCCAGAGCAGGCAAACTCCGCAGATATGCTACGCCGCCGCCAGGTACGATGCCTTCCTCAACGGCCGCACGTGTTGCATTTAATGCATCCTCGACGCGCGCCTTTTTTTCCTTCATCTCAAATTCAGTTGCCGCACCGACCTTAATGACCGCGACACCGCCGACTAATTTCGCCAGACGTTCCTGCAATTTTTCCTTGTCGTAAGTCGACGTGGTTTCCTCAATCTGAGCCCGAGTTTGCCTCACCCTTCCTTCGATGTCGGATTTCTTCCCGCCTCCGTCGATGATGGTCGTGTTGTCCTTATCTATATTCATGCGCTTGCATGTGCCCAGATCTTTTAAAGTGATACTTTCCAATTTGACGCCCAGGTCTTCTGAAATGACCTTCCCCCCTGTCAAAATGGCTATGTCTTCCAGCATGGCTTTTCTTCTGTCGCCAAAACCGGGGGCCTTCACCGCCACACATTTCAGGGTTCCGCGAATCTTGTTGACGACGAGCGTTGCCAGGGCCTCACCTTCCACATCCTCCGCAATAATTACGAGGGGCTTGCCCGTCTTGGCAATCTGCTCAAGTATGGGCAGCATATCCTTCATGTTGCTTATCTTTTTCTCGTTAAGAAGAATATATGGACTCTCCAGATTGACTTCCATTTTTTCCGGATCCGTCACAAAATAGGGAGAGATGTAACCCCGATCAAACTGCATCCCTTCAACGACTTCCAGGGTGGTCTCAATTGATTTCGCTTCTTCCACCGTAATGACGCCTTCCTTGCCCACTTTTTCCATTGACTCGGAAATAATCTCACCGATGGTCGCATCGTTATTGGCGGAGATTGTGCCGACCTGGGTAATTTCTTTCTTGTCCTTTATCGGCTTGGATATCTTCTTCAATTCGTTGACAACAATCTGTACCCCTTTGTCTATACCCCTTTTGAGGGCCATGGGATTCATTCCGGCAGCTACGAGTTTGGATCCTTCACGATATATAGCTTCCGCCAGAATTGTGGCAGTCGTGGTGCCGTCTCCCGCCACATCTGAGGTCTTGGAGGCAACCTCTTTCACCATCTGTGCACCCATATTCTCAAATTTATCCTCCAGTTCTATCTCCTTTGCCACAGTTACTCCGTCTTTGGTAATTGTCGGGGCGCCCCAGGATTTTGCGATGACAACATTACGTCCCTTCGGCCCAAGCGTCACCTTTACAGCGCCGGCCAGGGTTTCCACACCCTTCATAATCTTTTCACGGGCAACCGCGTCATATTTGATTTCTTTCGCCGCCATGCTTGTACCCTCCTTTCATCAGCCAATAATGCAAAATATGTCATCTGCTTTCATAATGACCTGCTCAACTCCGTCTATCTTGATCTCCGTTCCGGCAAACTTTCCAAATAAAATCCGGTCTCCTGCCTTCACTTCCATAGCGATGCGATCGCCGTCATGGTCCCGTTTGCCGGGGCCCGCAGCGATTACCTTTCCTTCCTGCGGCTTTTCTTTCGCCGCATCGGGGATGATAATGCCGCCTGACGTCTTTTCATCCGCTTTGATGTGGGAAACCAGCACGTAATCATTCAAAGGCTTAAATTTCATGATTTCTTTTCCTCCTCGCTGATAATGATAAGTGTCATAATTAATAGTCACTAAATTGAAATTGTCAAGGCATCGACAAGATTTTGTGATTATTTTTCAGAGTTTCTCTCCGGAAAAATAAGGAGCCGATCACCCGGTTTCACCTGCTTCTTAGGCCCCAGATGGTTCCAGATGAGCAAGGCAGGGAGCGGCACCTCAAAAGCGGAGGCTATCGAAGAAAGATTTTCTCCCTTCTTGACGACATAAAAGTGTTCTTTGCGCTCTGCCAGCCATTTTTTCAAGAGGCCTTCAAATCTTGCCTGAAATCCGGGAGCGGCACCCTTCGGAACCAGGATGTCATATTTCCCTTTGGCCAGATAATGCCCTTTGATTTCAGGATTCAGATCCTTAATCACCTTGAAGTATGTCGCGGCAGCCTGAGCAACCAGATAAATAGGCGTTTCCTGATCACATACAAGTTCAACGCGATCAAACTGCAGGGGCGGATAAATATCTTCCTTTGACAGCTTGAATCCATATCTTTCGGGATTGGATAGTATCTCCTTTGCAGAAATTGCCCGGAGAATATATTGCTGCGTCTCCATGGGGAGATACAGATAATAATAATTGTTCGTATTCTGAAGGAGCATTTCCGTTCTTAGACCTTCTTCACCCATATTATAGGCAGCAGCCGCGAGTGTCCACGATCCGAATTTCTCGTGAAGTTTTTTCAGATAATTAATTGCTGCCCTGGTGGAGGAAAAAAAATTTCTCCGCTCGTCGACATCTGAGTCAATCTTGAGACCGTATTTTTTCCCCGTCCCCTCCATAAACTGCCAGCTGCCCCTCGCTCCCTTTGGTGAAGTAAGATGGAACGTAAGCGAACTCTCTATGATAGCCACATATTTAAGATCCATAGGCATATTATTCTGCTTCAGCATTTCTTCGATATAGGGCATGTAACGTCCGGAGCGTTTCATCCAGAGGATGACCTGGGGACGATTCCAAAGGGCAACCAGGAACTCCTTCTCCAGTCGCTCCCGGATTTCCGGATTATCAAGAGGAACAGGCTCTCGACAGAAATCCAAGGGGCCGATCATCTTAATTAATGTGAGCATCGACGATGAAGAAGGCGGTTCAGACATATAGGGTACATCGCACCAGGCAGGTGTGCCTGTGAGAAGCGCCATACACAAAGCTAATAAAAAAATCCCTAAACTTCTTCTAAGAAAGTTTGCATGTTCATAACCTAAAGACATGTTCATCTCCTTGTCATTTCTTTTGCTTATTAGTCAGCGTATATTATCATATCTGCCATCAGTCAAGAAAAGTTCGTTTATGCATTTGATGAACATGGTCTGCTCCTGCGATAAAGGGGTTTACAAACAAGTGTGATTCCTTTAATGTAGAATAAGACAAATCGCAGACATCTCTTGCGCCCCTGCGCTTGTGATGCTTTGGAGTTACATCTTCTAAGGCGATTTGCGCAATATTACTATCCCAGCAGTTAAGAAATATGGCCGTTAAACCGAAAGATGCCGCAACGGTAATCATCCTCCGTAAATCACCGAGAGACACGGGAGACTTTGAGGTCCTCATGGTCTTAAGACACATGGACAGCAAATTCGTACCCGGCTCCTATGTATTCCCCGGAGGCTGTCTGGATCAGGGAGATTATTCAGCGGAAATGGAAAGCCTCTGCACAGGTATGGATGCGAAGAAGGCGCAAGCCATACTTCACGATATGTCGCCGCCGGAAAAGGCCTTGGGTGCTTGGGTGGCAGGCATCCGGGAGACATTTGAAGAAGTCGGCCTGCTCATGGCCTATCGCTGTGACAAGACTTTGATGTCTTTCGATTCGGAAGATGTCCGGAGCCGCTTCCGTTCATATCGCAAAAAATTACAGACCGGAGAAATCACTCTAAGAACCATATTTCAGACTGAGGGACTAACGCTCGCCACGGATCGTCTCCATTACTTTTCTCACTGGATAACCCCCGAATTCCTACCGCACCGTTATGATGTCAGGTTCTTTATTGCTGAGGCGCCCGCTAACCAGGAGGCACTCCACGACGGCATTGAATTGACGAGACACGTCTGGATTACCCCGAAAAAGATCCTTGAGGGCTTTCGCCGGAAGGAATTTGATATGGTAGTTCCCACTCTGGTGACAATTGAGGAACTCTCCCGCTACAAGGCGATACGGGATATTATCACCTCCACGAAGAATAAGAAAGTCAATTCTATTCTCACCGTCATGATCGAGGAAGGCGGCGCGATTGTCGAGTACTCACCCGACGGGCGGATTTTCAAAAACATGCCGCCTTCCGTAGTTTGACGAGTCAGGCAATTGATAGTGACATCCCCTCCTCACTGAAGTGAGAAGCATCCAGTATTTTGAATGCGGATCGTAGAGATTGCAATCTGAGGTTTGAACGAGAACGGGTTTAAAGTCGTTCTCGCACTATGGTCCGGGAAATTCCCGGAGAGGCGTTGCCACACCGCTGGTTCTGATTTTTTTTGACATCATTGAGACAGCTATGATGATCCCTTGGATACTGAAAAGAATAATTCTCGCAAGTAAATATATGTATGCCCGGATCAATGCCTTTTTTTGTTCGTGATCGCACACCACGCATGTCCTCGCAGTTCCCCGTTCATCGAATTTTTTAACAGCCTGCCCCCTGAGTTTCCCCTTGTAGGACAGGCATTCGATAAGCCTCATTACAGGGTTGTTGTTCTGGACTGCGCGGTTAATGCGCCGGTTCACAAACTTGTATTCGGTATCAGCCAGGGTGTCTTGTTCAACCCAATCCCCGACTTTAAATTCTTTAACATCGGGATGGTCGGAAAGGATCCAGCCCCGTATACTTCCAGTCTATGGCTACATTGCCCGCACAGGGATATCACTATCGATCGTCGTCGCGTTACCAAGCTGACCATTGCTGTTACTTCCCCATGCCCAGACTGTGCTGTCGATCTTCAGAGCAACAGCGTCGGAATAGCCTGCAGCAACGGCCTCCACACCCGACATTCCGCTCACCTGCACAGGGGTAACACTGCCGGTCGTAGTTCCATTGCCAAGCTGACCATTGCTGTTACTGCCCCATGCCCAGACCGTGCCATCAATCATCATGGCAACAGTGTGGTAATCGCCCGCGGCAATGCCTATTGCACCTGTGCCATACATTCCGCTTACCTGCCCAGGGGTATAAACGTCGGCCAATGCCCCGTTACCAAGCTGGCCAATATTGTTACTTCCCCATGCCCAGACTGAGCTGCTGGGCGGGTCATTCCGCAGGGCGACAGTGAATGCGTTGCCTGCGGCGATAGCCATTATGTTAGCCAACCCGCCGACCTGCACAGGAATATTACTATCAGTACCAGGCCCATAATTCCCATTACCAAGCTGACCATTACTGTTACCTCCCCATGCCCAGACCGTGCCGCCGCTGCTGTTCGTAAGAGCAACTGTATGGTTATACCCTGCTGCAACGCCTATTACGTTCGACAGTCCTGACGTGCCGCTCACCGGCACAGGGGTATTACTATCGATCGTCGTCGCGTTACCAAGCTGACCATTGCTGTTACTTCCCCATGCCCAGACCGTGCCGTCATTCTTCACGGCGACGGTGAAGTTATTGCCGGCGGAAATGGCTGTCATGCCTGACAGTCCGCTTACCTGCAAAGGGATATGACTATCGGTCGTAGTCCCGTTACCAAGCTGACCATTACTGTTACTTCCCCATGCCCAGACCGTGCCGTCATTCTTCACGGCGACTGTGAAGTTATTGCCGGCGGAAATGGCTGTCATGCCTGACAGTCCGTTCACCTGCAAAGGGATATGACTGTCAGTCGTAGTCCCGTTACCAAGCTGGCCATTACTGTTACTTCCCCATGCCCAGACCGTGCCGTCGCTCCTAAGGTAAACGGTGTGCATTGTCGTCGACACCACACCGCTCCCAAAACCACTGAAGCTGAAACCGCTCCCACTCAGGCCATAGATAATGGCGCTCCGGTTTATCGGTCTAAAGGTGTATCCTGCGAGTGAAGGGGTAATAATGTATGAGCTGTAGTTCGATACGTCAAAGCTATAATTGCCATTTATATCTGTAGTCGCGACCCCTGAACCATCGCCGGAAAGAGTTACTGTTACACCTGAAAGCGGTAAACCGCCTGATGTAATCGTGCCAGAAATCGAGAATGTCTGTGAGCTGCTGAGGCCACATCCTGAAAGCATAACTATTATAACCATGCTTAATAACAATACCAAGATTGTTATGGAAAACTTCATGTGTTCTACCTTGCTATGATTCTTCATACTACCTCCCGCTGGATTTAATATTTAAGGAACATATCATAACTTGCTTTGGCAATGGTATATGTTAAACGATCCATTCTTCCGTAAAATACCGCATATCAGTTGCACTCTGATTCAGGTTGGCAGGAATCTTAGCATCCCCCAAATGTAATATCAGAAATTCTATGCTAATCGGTTTCAGAAATGGAATTACCATATATACTTTACCTATGCAATTTAGGAACTACTGTGGGCAACCTTATCCCAGCGTGACATACTCTATTACCTGCCACGCAAACTAATTTATGACTTTTCTTATTTAAAGAAGACTGACAGCCCTGCAATGGCAAAATTACTGTCAATCCCATAGTTTGGTGATCTGGTATATGCGTTAGACATGTGGCGAAGCCTGTATCCAATGTTAAGGGCTATGTCTTTAGTAAAGAAGAAATAAGATCCTGCCCCGACAGTGCAAGAGAATATAAATCCTCTGGCCTGTGTCTCTGTTGCCAGATTAAGATAGTGAGGGCCTACCACGCCTACAATATAAGGGGAGAACCTTTCCGTCAGCGGATAAGAATACTGAACTCCGACACCGATGCCAAATTCTATGTCCTTTTCAGGCTCCGTAACACGATTTAATTGAGGTTCAATTATAAAAGACAGAGTTCCCTTACGACCAACTAGATTCGAGAAGAAGGCTTTTGCATCAATTCCAATATGCAAGATAAAAGGGACCACCTGATAGCTTCCTTCGTAAACTGAGCCTCTTCCGTATCCGGAAATAAGTCCTAACTCAGAAATCAAAGGTGTCTTGGACGTTTCTCCTTTATCTGATTTTTCATCAGCAAAGCCCATTGCCGGAATAACAATAAGAGTGTAACTAAATACAACCAGAAACGCGAACAGTCTGAATTTACCTGTTACTACTATCATGATCGTGATATCTATTCAACACAGAGAGTAATTACTTGGCGTAACTCTGACCAATCGTTAGAGCAAATACTCTAAAAATATCTAAGCTAAGTCTGCGTTAGAGTTATGTTGAACTTATTTGGTGCATTTCCCGCTTTGTTAACGATCCACACCGGGATGGTTACATTCCCGACAGTCACATCCAGCGTGCCTGTGATCTGCCCCCAGAAGTTGTACCACATTCAAAGTTAGATTTCTGCCATTTTGAATGTCCCCCAAAAACTGTACTGGCTTTAGGGGGCAGGTCATTTTAATGACATTTATCTTTTTTTATGTTAGCATAAAAAAATATGATTCGGCATAATAATTATTTCTTGTTGACGGCTTTTAAAAGTGTCCATTCTTATCAGTTTGACTGACAGGAAAAATCTTATGGCCGTTGAAAAATTGTAAGATTGCAACATACATTTGCTCCTAGTGATAAGTGTTTGGTATAATTTTTGAGTGTTTTCTGTTATTTCTGAGAAGAAACTGGGATAGTATCTGACTTGTTAATTGAATGATTTGCGGTATGGAAGTTATAAACATAAAACATCATTATTTGAAGATAGTAACGGTTGTGAATATTACCATAGGGTTATTACTACTTGCTTCGCTGATTTTTTTTGCGAGGAATATCATAACGCTGGTTCAAAAAAAAGATATGAAACCTCTTTCAACTGCCCAGATCGAATCCAGGAAACATGAAAATAAGAGTATTCAGGAATATGAAGCGCTCCTCCAAAACAACCCGTTTGGCGTATCTGCTGGTTCGGTGAAGCAAGGTCATTTCCAGAGAGATCAAGCAGCATTTTCTGATATTAAGCTCGTGGGAACAATTTCTGGAAGTGATAAAAACGGCTATGCCGTTTTTATTGGCGGCGATGGAAAACAATCAATGTTCAAGATAGGAGAGACCGTGTTCGGGTTGGGAGAGCTTGAAAGGGTTGAGAAAAACAGCGTATTCATTCATAAAAATGGGAAATTGATAAAAATCGGTATGCCCGTTCAGCTGACCTTAAGTGATATGCAGGCTTCCAAGGGTACTACAGGAATAGCTGGTCCAGTGCAATCTGTCGGAAAAGGGGAGTATATCATAGACCAAAAGGCAGTACTGGTTGCTTTGGATAATCCTGCTCAGATCATGACGGATGCAAAGCTTATCCCTAACATGGTAAAGGGTAAGCTAGATGGGTTTATTCTGCAGGAAATAAGAAAAGCCAGTCTCTACGATAAATTGGGCATGAAGAATGGCGACATCCTTTTGCGGATCAATGACTCCAACATTTCAAATCCCGAGAATGCACTTCAGACCTTTATGGCCTTGAAGGGGATGGATAAAGTACAATTAGACATAATCAGAGACGGTGACAGGGTGACTCTCAATTATCAAATTAGATGAGGAAGATCATTAAACTATGTATAATATAATAGCAAAAAGAGTCTCAATGCTAATTTTTCTCGTGTGTGTTTTGACAATGTCAGCCGATACCATGGCGGCATTTAAGATGGACAGCATGGTCACATTCAACTTTGTAGATGTCGATCTGCCAGTCATTACAAAATTTGTGAGTGAAATAACCCACAAAAACTTCATTCTCGATGAGCGTGTAAAAGGAAAGATAACGATAATTACGCCTACGAAACTGAGTGTATCGGATACATTCAATCTCTTTACTGCCGTTCTGGAAATGAAGGGGTTTACTGTTATTCCTTCAGGCGTGGACGCTTATTCCATTATTCCCACTTCTGAGGCAAAACAGAAAGGGTTAAAATTTGATAAAGAGAAGCAGCCCGTCAATGCAAGCTATGCAGCCCAACTGATTCCGCTGAAATATGTTTCAGGAACAGAAGTAATGAAATTAGTCCAACCAATCATATCGAAAGATGGATACATATCGGTATTCGGTCCGGGTAATCTGCTCTTAGTTATTGACTCAGGTGTAAATATTGCAAATGTCGTGTCAGTCATCGATGCTATTGACAAGCCATTAGAAAACAGGGGGTCGATTAACATCTATTTCCTTGAAAATGCCGATGCAACTGAGCTATCAAAGGTGCTGGAAACACTCATTAAGTCGGGGCAGGCACAGCCTCAGAAGCAGCCATCAGTTGCCTCAGCATTTGAGTCCGTGAGCGGGATTACTATAACGCCGGACAAGGCCTCCAATGCCCTCATTATTGTTGCATCCCCTTCCGACTATCAGAATATACTGCCGATCATCAAAAAACTGGATAAGCGGCGTCGGCAGGTATTTGTTGAGGTCATGATTGCAGAGATATCTTTGAATAGACTCATTCAACTTGGCTCGCAATGGCGGGCTGCTGTACAGTCGGGTGGAGCGCCGGTAGTTGTTGCAGGTGTCGGAAGCGTAGACACAGGCACAATCAGCTCTATCATCACCGGTCTGACAGGGCTTACCATCGGAGGCCTGGGCAATTACTATACCATACCGCAGTCCATGATTCCTGGGGCGACATCGAATGTGACAGCTCCCGGTATTGCGATACTTTTTAGTTTGAGTGATTTCAGGGATGCCCTAAACGTCCTTTCAACTCCGCAAATATTAACATCAGACAACAAAGAGGCGCAAATTCTCGTTGGCCAGAATGTTCCTTTTATTGCATCAAGACAACAAGATATCACGACTGCGAATACAGTGCTTAACAACATCACCAGGCAGGATGTAGGCATTACGCTGAAGATCACCCCCCAGATTTCTGAGGGTGAATACGTAAAGATGGATATATATCAGGAGGTTTCTGCACTCGTCGGGGGGCAGTCAGATAATATTTTGACCACTGTCGGTCCGACTATTACCAAAAGATCGACGAAAACATCGGTGGTCGTTAGAGATAAACAAACTGTCGTAATCGGTGGACTCATGCAGGATAGCGAAGAAGAGACAACGACGAAGGCACCTTTCTTCGGTGACATTCCCCTGATCGGATGGCTTTTTAAATACAAGACAACCCAGAAGACTAAGACCAACCTCTTGGTATTTCTAACACCTCATATAGTTACAGAAGCAGCTCACTTGGGCCAGCTTTCCAGAGATAAGCTAAATGATTTTACCCAAAAAGAGAAACTTTATGTTGAGGGAGAGCTGATCGTGACATTCAAAAGCGGTGTGACGGAGAAAGCGGCTAAGGATGTTATTACTCGTCAGAAGGCTGCGATTATAAAAACTGTTACGGAGAATACATATCGCATTAAGCTAAAAGAAGGGACGAGCCTGGAAGAGGCAGCTAATCAATTTTCAGCATTGCCGGAGGTACAGAAGACCGAACCTATTAACCTTATTCAAATGCCCGGTAGTGAAGGTGAATTGTCGCGACCCTCTGTTCCTTCAAGTGCCACGAGTGAAACTTCTGTAAAGCGAGATGCCCAACCTACTGCAGTTTTGCCTGTTGAGGAGAAAAACCTTAAGGGTCAAACTAAAGAGCTTGCTCCTGCTGCTCCGTGAAAGAGAGTTTACAAAAAATGGCAAATATGCCGTTAAGATAAAAGCTTAAACTTATCCTGAAGTAGAAAAGAAAATACGACGGTGTTGCAGAGGATCTGAGAAAAATGCAACCAGATGTTTACATAGAAAGAGTTAAAGTGCGGAAACGGGGTGTCTGGCATAGGATATTGATCGGATATTTTGCCAGCATTAAAGATGCCTCCAATTATATTGATGAAAGGAAAATCTAAGAAGCGCATCCGGGAAGTGTTATCCAACTGAAATCTGAAGTACGATCATCAAAGCTGAAACCGGAAAAATAAGAGATGTGTGAACAAAACCTGGAATCCGGTTTGTTATTTACCAATGATAGAAAATGATAAATGACACGAATAATGTTCTTTGGATATGGTAGGTAAATGAAGCAATAGGGGATTATTGAAAGTGATATGGAGCTGCTAGAAACCATCAAGGATGAAGATGTAGATATTTCACTGATGCAAGAGATCCCGTTCTCATTCTCCAGGAATAATCTTATCCTTCCTATGAAGAAGCTGGGGGGTTATCTTGTAGCAGCCGTTGCGGATGACAAGGGAGTCTTTGCCGTTTCTGAACTTGCAAAAAAATATGATCTGAAGCCGCGTCCTCTGAAAGTGGAAAAGGGGATTCTTGTCCATGCCATAAGCCGTCTTTATGGTCAGATAGGCACTGCTGTGGAAGTTATGGACAATATATCAGGTGATGATCTCTCATCCGTTGCCACTGAATTCGAAAAACCAAAGGATCTTCTTGAACTGATTGAAGATGCACCGATCATAAGGCTTCTTAACGCCCTTTTCCAGCAAGCCGCCAAGGAAAGGGCCAGTGATATCCACATTGAGCCGTATGAAAAGGAGCTTGAGGTTCGCATGCGGGTTGATGGTATCCTGCACAAGGTCTTGAGCCCTCCGAAGATCATTCAGGATGCTCTGATAAGCAGGGTGAAGATCATGGCCAGTCTGGATATTGCCGAGAAGAGACTTCCCCAGGATGGCCGTATACAGCTTCTCATCGGAGGGGAGAATATCGACCTCAGAGTATCAACCATTCCGACTGTTTTCGGGGAACGAGCCGTCCTTAGGTTGTTGCATAGAAAGCAAGGCCTGATAGGCCTTGCTGAAATGGGATTTGATGAAAGCGAAAGGGCGTCCTTTGAGGGTCTTTTAGCAAGAACAAGCGGTATCATTCTCGTTACGGGTCCCACAGGGAGTGGTAAGACAACGACTCTCTACGCGGCACTGAACCGGATTTACACGGAAGAGAAAAACATCGTCACCATAGAAGACCCCGTCGAATACCAACTGAAGGGCATCGGTCAGATACATGTCAATCCCAAAATTGGACTTTCATTTGCATCCGGTCTGCGATCCATTTTGAGGCAGGATCCAGATATCATCATGGTCGGTGAGATAAGGGATTATGAAACAGCAGAGATTGCCATTCAGGCCTCTCTGACAGGTCACCTCGTCCTGAGTACTTTACACACCATTGATGCGTCTTCTGCCGTGATACGGTTGGTCGATGTGGGTGTAGAGCCGTTCCTCGTCGCATCGTCCCTCTCCGCCGTCCTCGCCCAGAGGCTTGTCAGGACGCTCTGCCCGCATTGTAGGGAGGAATACAAAGCAACAGGCGCAGATTCGGTATATCTTTCCGCCAACGTGTCAAAGTTATACAGGGGGAAAGGATGTCCAAATTGCAGAGAAAGTGGATATTTGGGGAGGACGGGAATATATGAACTCCTCGTTGTTGATGGTGATATCAGGCAGATGATATCGAATAGAGTCAGTGCGCAGGATATAAAAAATTATGCTGTTGAAAAGGGCATGAAAACCCTCTTCACAGATGGTCTCGATAAGGTCATACGAGGGGTTACGACTCTTCAGGAAGTTTTACGAGTAACGCAGAAGGATTATGCCGATATTTAAGTATAAAGGTTATGCCGCAGATGGCACAGAGGTACGAGGCTCCATCGAGGCTCCGAGGCTGCGTGACGCAATCTCTCAGGTTAAGGCAAGAAAAGTCCAACCCACGGATGTCGTTGAATCTGCTAGGAAGAGGAAAAAAGGGATATTCCGGGGAAGAGATGAAACGTTTCTGCCAAATATGACACGCCAGCTTTCCATCCTCATTTCCTCCGGTGTACCCTTAATGGATGCTCTGCGGAGTCTTTCCGATGAGTATCAGGGATATTACCGGGAGATTTTAATAGCAACAAAAGAGCAGCTCTCAGGTGGTGCAAGTTTCTACAAGGCATTGCAGGAGTATGATCATATTTTTTCCGGCTACTACATTCATATGATACAGGCTGGTGAAGCAAGCGGGGCGTTAGACATAGTCCTTGTCAAGCTTGCCGATTTCCTTGAACATCAAAGTGTTGTGAGATCAAAGATACGCTCATCCATGATTTACCCCATACTGATGGCGGGGGTAAGTATAATAGTCCTCTCATTTCTCTTTGCCTTTGTAATACCTAAGCTTGTCAGGATATTTGCAGATACGAAAAGTACACTCCCACTTATAACAATAATCCTCATATCGATAAGCAATGCCTTTGCGAAATACTGGTGGGCCATAATTGGTATTTTGGTTGTCATCGTCATGTCCGTGAGGAAGTACATCAGTAAAAACAGGGAAAAGGTAGACAGGCTTATCCTCAAGCTGCCGGGTGGCATTGTGCAGAGTCTCTATTATGCAAGATTTGCACGATCCATGGAGGTTCTCATCAGCGGCGGACTGCCGGTGTTAGCAGCACTCAAGCTGTCAGCAGCTGCTATAGGAAACAGGGCCTTGGAAGCCAACATTTTTTATGCAGGAGAAAAAGTTGCAGAGGGGCAAACGATTGCATCATCACTGAAGGGTTTTCCATCCGTATTTGTGCAGCTTGTAGCTACCGGTGAAAAGACGGGGAAACTGGCTGAAACACTGAAAAAGGCAGCTTCATCCTACGAAGAAGAATTTATTAGAAAGGTTGACAGAGGCGTCTCGATCTTCGAGCCGGTTATGATAATATTTATGGCTCTTATAGTTTGTTTTATTGTCCTGGCAGTATTGCTACCTATATTCCAGTTAAATCAGTTGGTGAAGTAGCGGGCATCAGACAAGCGTTTCGTAAAAACACCGTAGGACAAGCGTTTATCCTGTCTTATGAAATAAAAATAGGAGTAAAAGCATGAAGACTGTGTGTTCTCGCCAAGAAGGTTTCACCCTGCTTGAAATCATAGTCGTTGTTTTCATCCTGAGCATATTAGTTGCTCTGGTAGCGCCAAAAATTATCGGGCGTACAGATGATGCCCGTATCACAGATGCCAAGCTTCAGATAAAAAACTTCGAGATGGCCTTGAAATTATTCAAGCTCGATAATGGCTTTTATCCCGATACCCAGCAGGGCTTAGAGGCCCTGATCGAGAAACCGACCGTGGGGCAAATGCCGCCCAAATACCGCGACGGCGGCTATTTGGAGCAGAAGAAGATCCCATTGGACCCATGGGGCAATCCCTATATATATCTCTGTCCCGGGCTGCATGGGGATTTCGATATTATCAGTTATGGAGCCGATGGCAAAGAGGGTGGAGAGGGCAAAGATGCCGACATTAAAAATTGGGATATGCAATAATAAAGCATTTACCCTCTTAGAACTGATAGTCGTTATTTTTATTGCCTCACTTGTTCTTGCCATTTCTTTTCCAACTTTCACACTTCAGAAGGATGGAAAGCTAAAGTCTGAAGCAGGTCATATTGCGTCGATCCTGAGATATCTCAACGACAGCGCCATATCCACAAAGGAAACCTATACCGTAAACATAAATTTTAATGAAAAGACAATGCACTATACCGGACCAGATGGTGAAAAAGTGGAAAGAATTGATAATCTGTCCCGTATCACAACGCAATCGAAGGGAAATGTCTCCAGTGGTGAAGTGACGGTTTTTTTGAGTCCAGCAGGGGCGGGAGAGAATTTCTCGATTCATTTAACTGGTATTGAATCGTCAATGGCAGTTGTCTTTAACGCCCTAAGCGGTAGGGTGAAGGTGTTGGCAAATGAGGGGATTTAGGATCTTCGTAACGCCATTGCGAGGAGCTTCTGCGACATGGCAATCCTTTATTAAAAAGCAGAACAGTGGTTTCACTCTTATTGAGGTGATGATCAGCCTCGCGATCGTTGGGGGGCTACTGATTACCTTGCTATACACCCTAAGCTATAACCTGGGGATAAATGAGAGGCAGTTTGCTGTAACGAACATCACAAATCTTGCAAAGGAAAAAATCGAGGAAATGGAGGAAAGTCCACAGGAAAACAAGGGTCGTTTTCCGGAGCCCTATGATACGCTGAATTATGAAACGAAGGTCAAGGATTCACCTTTTAACGGGATGTCTGAAATCATAGTCGTTGTTAGCAATGAAAAGGAAAGTATAACTTTATCGGAGTTGGTTCGGAAACAAATATGATGACGCTAAAGTATTGCGTAAAAGAGGAGTGGATACAAGGGAGAGATAAAGGCTTTACCCTGCTCGAGATCCTTGCCTCCATTGCCATCATGGCCATGGTACTTATTACACTTTACAGCACTTTTATCTTAGCTAACAGGGCATTGTTCAATGTGGATCAATCTCTTGTAAAGCTCCAGGAGTCCCGCGTCTTCGTTGACACTTTGAAAAGGGAGATTGAATCTGCTTTTTATTCAAAGGATGATTCTTATTATGTCTTTAAAATGGATGACAGGGATTTCTATGGACGGCAGGCGTCATCTCTTACCGTGACTTCGTCATCCCCTTTAATTAAAGGACTTGCAAATATCAACTATACCGTTGAGGAAAGAAACGGCATCCTGGTAATCACGAAGAGTATGGTATCTGCATTGTCTCAGTCGGCCGAAAACAATACGATGGATCTATTGGAAGACATAGAATCCTTCACACTGCAAGCGAAGTACCAGAATGCATGGGTAAAAACATGGGACAGCTCGCTCTCAAAGATTGCACCCGAAGAGGTGAAGATAATATTGACCATACGTATGAAAAACAGAGAGGGAGAAGACAAGGATGCCATACCCTATTCTATCTTTGAAACGGCCAAAGTGAGGATTGGAACAGCCATATGAACAGGTCTCAAAGAGGAATGGCACTTGTAATCGTACTGATGATCATGGCAATAATGACTGCCATGGTGGTCGAGTTTGCCAGTGCGACGTATACAGCAAATGCCTCCCTATACAACTGGAGAAATGTCCAGAGCCTGTCCCTTGCTGCCAGGTCAGGAATAAACCTTGCAATAAAAATGGCATCAGATAATTATGAAAGCTACTCATACACCTACCCCGGAACTGTTTCGGTACCCGTTCCTAACGTGCTCGAGAATTTTGAAGGGAATGTAATCATTAAGGTTGAAGATGAAAATGCGAAGTTCAATCTCAACTCACTAGTTTTACCCAATGGCACTTTGAACAATGCGGGCTACGAATCCTTCAAAAGACTGCTTGTACAACTGGAACTTGATGAACAAATTGCAGACAAGATTACCGACTGGATAGGCCGTAATAGAAATACGAATCTCGGCAATTTAGAAGCAGGTGCAAAGAATGCCTATATGCACAGTGTGGATGAACTTTGGTTAATCGCAGATTCCAAAGCATGTGAGAAGTTGATCCCGATTGTAACAGTTTACGGTGTTGGTGCCGTATATGCGAACATCATCAACATTAATACCGCTTCCGCATCCGTGTTGATGGCTTTAGACGATACAATGACCAGTGTGCTTGCCGAAAGGGTCGTTAATTATAGATCTCTCGAACCTTTTCAGAGAACCAGTGACATAGTCAAGGTAGCAGGTTTCGAAGGACAGTTAGGGCAGTCCCTTATGGGTAAGATTGCGGTAAAGGCTTCGAACTTACGCATAACTTCCGAGGCATCACAAGACCGGTTAAAGCGGATTATTGAATGCATCGTAGAAAATAATGGGGGAGGCTTCACCGTCAGGTACTGGCAGGAGACATAATGAAAAAAGCAGGTGTCATTGATATCCATCCGAATAGCCCCATGTGCGGGCCATACCCTTCGCCTCAAGAGACTAACCAGTACGGGGACGATCAATCCCTTATCCATCTCTTTAAAATCACCGGGGATGGATATACCTATGAAGCAACCTTGGACTATGTGTCACAGAATAATGGGATGGGCATAGATGAGTTCTATGTAAGTTTACCCGCCACCATCCTGGATTTCAGAATCTTGAATTTCCCGTTCTCTGATAAGGAAAAAATAACGAAGGCCATTCCTCTTGAACTGGATAACTACATCATAGGCGACCCTGAAGAGATTATTTTTGATAGTATCATTCTTGGTAGTGATGACACGTCTGTAGAAGTTCTTGTGGCATATGCCAGGAAAGAGGGCATTAATCATGTTCTCACGCAACTTGCTCGTAAAAACATTGACCCGCGGGTCATCACATCCATCGACCTCCAGACAGTTGTCAAAACCGGGGAAGGTTCAGATCGGGAGGGATTTAGGGGATCCATTGCCGAACATCTGATCGGTCTTAAAAAATGGGATCAAAACCAGCGTATCAGTGCAGCAGCGCAGGAGCTCACTAAACCTACTATCGATCTCAGAATCGGGCAATTTGCCTACAAGAAAGATGCAGAAAAAATAGGAAAAGCTTTGAGGATAACGTTTCTCCTTGCCTTCCTGTTGGCGCTTGTCGTCCATGCGAGTATCATGTTTCAGGCAGTCATGATGAAAAAAGAGGTTGCTACAATAATGAGTGATATGCGTGGTTCGTATAGCAGCCTTTTCCCGAGCGATAAGAAGACTATCGATGTACTGAACCAGTTGAAGTCTCATATCAGGGAAATTGAAGAAAAGAGTGACACACTAACGGGCATTACCACTCTTCAGTTTCTTATGGATTTATCAAAGAGAAGGGATTCGTACACTGTCTATACTGATATTCAAATTGAAAAAGGTTTGATTAAAATGAAGGCGGAAACCAGTTCCATGGATGATCTTTCAAAGATTGAAAAGAAACTTTCTGAATTTTTGCTGGACGTATCTGTTTCCGATGTTAAGACGTCGGCGCATGGGAAGATTCTTTTTACCGTCATTGCCAAGGGACAATCATTATGAAATTCGATTCTCTTTTTACCTTAATCCGCGATTATTGGCAAGACCGGGCATCCCGCAAAAAGATGGTTATTGTGGTGGTGCTGATCGGGCTCTATATGCTGATCATCCCCAATCTGCTTTGGGATAGGGCAGCAGAAAAAGAACTATCAGAATTGACGGCGAAGCATCATGAATTTTCCGCCTTAACCCAAAAATACAGATCACTCAGGGCGAGTGTCAATGCTACAGAACAGAAAAAAACTCTCGCAAAAACAACCAGCATAACTCAGGCAATAGGAGATATTTCTCTTTCGCTTGGGATCAGGGAAAAAATGAAATCCATTAAATTGACAGGAACGAAGAAGATCATGGATCAGATGAGTGAAGAGTCAGCGGAGATACAGATGGAAAAGCTGAATATGAGCGAATTGGTTCATTTGTTTTATAAGATTGAAAATGCTCCCATGATTTTAGCTGTAAAAAGAGTGGTTATAAAAAAGTCCTTTGAAAATCCGGAACTGCTCGACGCCACAATGGCGGTATCACTTTTCGGCAGTCCTTAGATACAGTAGTGTAGTTTCGACCACCCCTATGTCATCTCGACAGAAGCGAAAGTAAATAATTCAAAACTGATAGGATAATCCATCTATAGGACAGGTGTATCGCCTGGTACATATAAGTCAAGGGGGCCTTATATCAAAAGAATTGCTGTTACGCTGATTGTTTTCTTCCTCTTTCTCTGGGTCTTATGGCTTGCCATCCCGGAATCTTTGATCAACGGCTATATTACTGAATCATTGGAAGGCCGTGACATCAAAATCAAGCTGATAGGTTTCAAAAAAGGCATTTTTTACACTTTAAGAGCGGAACAAGGGCTTATATTATATTCGGTTACAGAAATAGCTTCTTCGTCAGCAAGCCAGGAAATTAGACCCATTATTGTAATTCAAGATATAAACGTAACACCAGATTTACATTCCCTGCTTGAGCTAACACCCCAATTAAATTTTAATGGCCAGATAAATCATGGCACAATTAACGGTACTATTACCGAAGAACAGCGGGAAATGGTTCTGCACATCGATGGAGAAAACATTCAGATAAATGGTCTGCCTATCATTGAAAAAATAGGTGTGTATGGTGACGGTAACCTCATGTTCAATTTTCAGAGAAAATATCGGAAGGGGGAATTTACTTTTTCAATTGACAATGCGATGCTGAAAGGGGCACTCACTGGAATCAGCGCTTTACCATTGCACTTATTTAGAAACGTGAAAGGATTGCTTACTATTGGGGGTGCTTCGATTGCCGTTAATTCTCTTACTATGGAGGGCAAGGGCATATATGTCAGAATAAAAGGCACTATTAAGGAAAGCAATTTTGATGGTAACGTCGAGATAATGATGGATTCGGCTTTCGATCTGTATCCCACTCTAAAATCGTTATTGGCACGATATAAGGTATCTGAAGGATTTTATGTCATTCCGTATGTTCATAAAATCTAGCCGCTGGTGGTTCCGGGACAGAGGCATCACATTATAAGGTGTTATTTTTCTCACCATCTGTATGGGCATGCTCACAATGGGCTCTGTCCGTCTAACTTCATGCCCGTAAACAAGGTCGCCTCGCTTGCTGACAGAAGTAGTGTAAATTTTTACGATTATGCGATTATTATTAGGTTCTAATTCTTGGAACAAAGAACAGGAGTCCCTCTTTCTGGTCAAGGCAATCAGGCTGGACCTCTGGCTTCATCCCCTGAAGGAGACAGGCAGCCTGCCACGCATCCTTACGCTTTATGATGAAAAAACACCGTACATCTTCTGATTCGCCGGGACTCAAAAAGCATATTTGCGCCTTTCTAAGACAGACCCATCTCATACGCATCTTGTTCATGATGAATTATGCTTGGATGTATGCGTCCCACGGATAATCGGAATCTCAATAAAGATCATCATTCCCAAGAGAACGCATAAACTATTTTCATCGCTCCTAATTCTGGATAACAGGTAGCACTGATTTTGAGTATTATGCAATCCTCGCACTTCAACAGCGAACGAAACTATTAACCAATCTTGTCTTAACAGGGAAACAATGTGGGGGAAACCCGATGAATTGATTATGGCGACTTGTCTACCAGTGTCCTACAATAGTGCCCGGATTAGTACGCCCAATATGATCCATTCCCATCGGGCGTGATCAGTGTATAAACGTTGCGTCCATAGAAGAAGGGCAATCCCCAGTCAAAGTAGCCGTAGGTATATCCTGCCAAAGTGTTAAAAACGGCATCGTTAGGGTTTGCACTGTACATATTATCCGCGTTACCCACGCTGAAGCTCACAGTGCTGCTCTTTCCATTGTATCCCTCGTTGGTTGCAGTGAGATTCAATGTGGTGGAAGGAATGTACCATCCGTTACTGTCCTGAGGTATAGTTGTACTTGGGAAAAAATATCCGTTCGAACCGCTGTCAATAAAGCTATAAGGCATGACTGTACCTTGATAAGTTGTGGTAATGCTCGCGTACTGGTTGAAAGTGAGCACGGTTGCGCTGCCCAACGCATTGTTTGATTGTGTATCAATGCCGAAGACCATTGAGCCACTCAGACTGGCAGTTGGACCGGAAACAGCTGGTAACTCAATGATGACGCCATTGTTATCCGTGGAAAATAGCGCCACGGGATTTTGCACTTGTTGCGACAGACTCACGGACGTAGTTTGGCAACCAAAAGAAGTAGAGCATACGTAATACGGATAAACCTGACCGGTCGGAAACGACGCGACGTTGCGGCAATCGTTGCCGCAGTCATACTGAATTGGTCCTATGCCCAATATTCCGTTGGCGCCCAAGCTCAACAGATCATCTTCTTCCGAATAGCCGCTCGAACAAGCGCTTGGGATTTCACTCGCATAAAAGTTAGGATCAAGAACCTGAATTGGCACTGAGCTTGCCAGCTCACCTGACAGCTTCACATCGAACGTTTGTACAGGTCCCCAAATGAAGGATCCATCTGCGAATTGGACACACTCGCCAAGATTACTGCCAACGGTTGGCGTCTTATATAGTGTGGATGAAAGGGCAGAAGACAATAGCCTCAGCCCAAATGAACCAGTGTCCACCAACACACCGCCGATCGTCTGGCAATTGGAAGTGCCGTGAACGCAAATCGTAACGCTTGTAAACGCAGCATTAGGATAGATATAACCTCCGTTAATAGCAGCAGTCGGCCCGCCGTTTACAGTAATTGGCAGCACATTGGGGGTTGTACTTCCGCTATCCCCTCCGCCACTTCCGCATCCCACAGGCAATATCCACACTCCGAACAATACTAAGATCAACATGCTACAAATACGGACGCCCTTCATTGTATCTCCTCGATGGCGACTCCTTGTGGTACCAGTTCAGGTATGTATGCTCTGCCGAAATACGCGCGCATGTGCCCGCCAGTTTGTACGACCAACCCAGGCTCTTGGATCAGGAGTGGCCCACGGACCCGGGGATGCTTACTTTTGAGTTTTTGAGCTGATTGCGAAAATTGTTCAAAATACGAACCTAAGAGTTGGCGCAAGTCTGGTAAAAAGGGGCCTTGCCAGACTACGGCAAATATCTTTCCAGTCAGAGAAGCATATTCCTTCACAACAGTGCCTGTTTGCGCCTTAATCTCATGCACTGTGTACGCCTTGGTTGGCGTGCTTCGCAGTGTGCCTTTCATGCGAGCTTGATCAGCCTGTACCGTTGTTTCATCGCCACCCAGAGCTGCTGACGCAGGGGAAGGCAACACAAACACAACATGTGCGATGACCACCAGCAGTATCCTCAATATCACACAACGCATTGTTGTTTGAATAACCATGATCATCCCATTAGCTCTTAATTAACTCTCATAGATGCGCTGTGAGCTAAAATCCTTTTAAGTCGAGCAGACCAGATTTTCGCGATATTCAAAGTTGAAATTTGTATTCTCCGTTAACCGCCCAGTTTTCCGACAGTGCCGCGATATTTCAACCATGCATCTGTTGGCCCCTGACCACTCACATAGTTTTATATACATATCATAATTGTTGAGGGAAAAACATCAATATGTTCGAATCGAATTCATGCATTTTCATTATGGTTGACGCTTATTAGAAGTCTTACATGGCCGCAATATAGTCAGCCGTTGTCGATGAAGATGTACACTTTCTTCTTTGTGGCCCCCTTTTTCCTTCCTAATCTTTACTATCATCCAACTCAGCCGGGTCAACGGACATTTCGGGTGATTGCAGCGACCGGGTAAACCTGTCTATATTTTCCGGAGCAACTATATCTGCGCCTGTGGAGGCCCCGAGTTCTTTGAATTTCCGCGCCGTAACCAGTACCCTCCCTTCCAGAGAGCCGACGGCTTTGTTATAGAGCTCCACCGTCTGATCCAGACTCTTGCCCATTTTGAAAAAATGTTCGGCCAATACACCGATACGATCATACAGGGTCTTGGCTAAACTGCTTATCTCCTCCGCATTCTCCGCAATCTTCTCCTGGCGCCATCCATAGGCAACCGCCTTCAGGAGTGCGATTAAGGTGGTGGGCGTTGCCAGGATGACACGCTGATCCACGCCGAACTCAATCAAGGACGGGTCCTGTTCGAGTGCCGCGCTGAAGAAGGTTTCGCCGGGCAGAAACAGCACGGCAAACTCGGGCGTAGGCTTAAACTGATCCCAGTATGTCTTTGTCCCCAAGTTCGTGAGGTGTGTGCGTATCTGTCGCGCGTGTTCCTTCAATTTCAAGACACGGTTGGCCTCGTCCTGGCATTCCAACGATTCAAGGTAAGCCTGCAGGGGCGCCTTTGCATCCACAACGATGTTCTTCATATTGGGAAGCTTGATGACCATATCCGGCCGGAGGCGACCGTCTTCAGTCGTAACGGATTCCTGCTGCAAGAAATCGCAGTATTCGAGCATACCGGCAATTTCAACAACTCTCTTGAGCTGGATTTCACCCCAGCGTCCCCGCACAGTAGGCGCACGGAGAGCCCTAGCAAGGTTTGTAGTCTCCAGCTGGAGAAGATTCTGGGTAGACGCAAGCGACTTTACCTGTTCCGTGAGCGAAACATAGGAAGTAGTACGGGCATGCTCAATTTCGCTGATCTTGTTATCTACCTTCTCTAAAGACTCTTTCAAAGGTTTAACGAGATCATCAATGGCCTTTTGTCTTGTCATGAGATCGCTTCTGGCGGATTCCTGATATCTTTCCAGGGTCTCCCTTGCCAGTTCGAGGAAGGATTGATTGCTGCTCTTGAGTGCGTCTGAAGAGAGCGCCTTGAACGCATCAGACAATTTCTGCCGGGCTTCATCGAGGAGCTTGAGTTTTTCTTCTCCCGCCTTACGTTCTTCTATCAGCCTCGTCTCAAGCTCTGAGAGTTTTGCCTTTAGATCCGCATTCTCTGTTTGTATCTCTGCTAACCTCTTTTCCTTGAGCAGAATTGCTGACTCCATCTCGGGTATGCGTGTGCACTTTTCCTCCACGGCTGAGCGTCTGTCCGACTGGAGTTTAACCTCCTCGCGCAGACCGGCAACCTCTTCCTTTGTCTTATCAAAAGAAGACTGCAATTCCTGCAATTGCATATCCCTATTTCTGATTCGCTCCGTCAGAGTGGCTCCTTTCGATCTCAGCAGCAGATAAACGCCAAATACCCCCAGGCAGGCACCCATCAGAAAAAAAATAACTTCGGCAAGGTAATTCATAAAGCGGATCCTCAATTCATATCGTTTTGGTTCAACGAAGAGACGTTAACAAACAAACGGCATAAGATCATTTCTTACTATTCTATTTACCATCTCTTACGATTTATCTCAATGCAAAGGAGGCACTGGTTCATAAATTCAGCTAAGTGTTTTATGCCACGATTCGGAAAGTTTTATGCACTATTGTCATTTCGGGCCCTTCGGTTTGCTCAGGGTAACCTCCGCTAGAAATCTTAGTGGGTAGGGTAAAACTGAAAGATATCTCCCTTCGGTCGATAATCACACCTTAATGATATACTAAATCCTTTTCCTGCACCACTGTCCTGGTAAAGGCCAAGTCTTATTCAATTTACGCTCATTGAATTTAGCATTGCGGAATCGGAATATATTAAATAATATAATGAGTAACCGGTGCAGAAAGAGAGCGCCGGATGCGAACCGGCTGAATTACATGGCAGGATATATGTGAGATGAAAAATTCAGAAATCGCCAGGGTGTTTCATGATATGGCTGACCTTCTCGAACTGAAAGGGGAGAACGTCTTTAAGATACGTGCCTACAGGCGGGCCGCCCAGGTTATCGAACACCTCCCTAAAGAGATGGCGGTCATGCTGGAACAGGGAGAGGACTTTCAGAAAATTCCCGGCGTGGGCGACGCAATAGCAAAGAAGAGCACCGAACTGGTAAGGACGGGAAAGCTCGTAGCCTACGAAAACCTCAAGGACGAATTTCCCGAAGGCATAACGCGGCTTTTGGAGATTCCCGGTATTGGGCCGAAGACGGCACATCTTCTTTCGTCGGAGTTGAAGATAACATCGGTCGAACAACTGGAAGAGGCGATAAAGGAGGGTAAGGTAGCCGATCTCTTCCGCATGGGAGACAAGACTGCCCAGAACCTGCTCCACAAGATTCAGGCCATACGCCGCAAGGATCAGCGCATCCCTATCGGTCAAGCCCTTCCCATCGTTGAAGATATCTTAAAGAGCCTCAGCAGACTTCCGGGGGTGAAAAACATGATCTCAGCAGGGAGCCTACGGCGTTTCCGGGAAACAGTCGGGGATATAGATATCATGGGGACCGCCGACAATCCGGAGAATGTTATCAATAAATTTGTCGCTCTCCCTGTTGTAAAGGAGGTTCTTGCAAAAGGGCCTACCAAGGCGAGCGTTATCCTCTCACCCGGTCTCCAAGCGGATTTAAGAATGGTGGAGCACGACTCGTTCGGATCACTCCTTCAATATTTCACAGGCAGCAAGGAGCACAATATCGCCCTGCGAACTAGATATCAGAAGAAGGGACTGAAACTCAGCGAATACGGAATCACGGATGTCGCCGATGACAGGCTGAAAAAATTCACCACGGAAGATGCCTTCTACAAGCGTCTCGGAATGCAATATATTCCCCCGGAAATTAGGGAAGATCAGGGAGAAATTGAATTGTCGGAAAAACATGCAATCCCCCGCCTTGTCGATCTCCGGGACATTAAGGGAGATTTTCATACGCACTCAAACTGGAGCGACGGCAATAATACCATCGAAGAAACGGCCCTGGCTGCAAAGAATGAAGGCTACAAGTACATAGCCATCACCGATCATTCCAAAGGGCTCGGCATAGCGCACGGCCTGACGGAAGAACGTCTGCAAGAGCAGGTTCGGGAAATTCGCCAGCTCAATCAGAAATTAAAAGGCTTTCGTATTCTCTCCGGCATGGAGGTCGATATAAGGGCGGACGGTTCTATAGATATGCCCGACAACGTATTAGCGGAGCTTGATTGCGTCGTCGGCGCCGTTCACTCATCGTTTAATCAGAGCGAGGACCGCGTCACCCGGCGTATCCTCAAGGCGATTGAAAACCCTCACATTGATATCATTGCACATCCAACGAGCCGTCTCATCGGAGAACGGGAGCCGACGGCGGTCGATATGGAAGCCGTTTTCAAGGCGGCAGTCAAATACAAGAAGGCTCTGGAGATCAACGCCATGCCGAGCCGCCTCGACCTCAAGGACATCCACATCCACCGTGCCCGTGAGCTGGGTGTCATGCTCGCTATCGGAACGGATTCCCACATCGCAGCCCAGTTGAAATTGATGCGTTTCGGTATCGGTATCGCTCGGCGCGGCTGGTGTGAACCTGAGCATATATTGAACTGCTTCTCTCTCGAAAAAGTTCTGGCTTTCTTCAAAAGGTGAAAGGGAGACCTTGATTATGTGAGCTCCTCTGTGAAGCGTTCGTATGGATCGCGTCTGTTTCTTCTCATTGACTTACCTTCCACACTTCCCTTATACTTAACAATAAGCTTTACAATGCACAATTGTGAGACGATTTTCCCGGAGAAAAAAAGTCAGCCCAAGAATTCACTGCGAGTTTATCCTGAGTATACACGGAGGACTCGAAATAACTCTGGGCAGACACAAATGATAGTGCCATGATTTCAAGGCGTGAATTCTTGACAAACTGTGCGAGGCTTGCCCCCATCATTGGCGGCGCAAGCATAATTCTCTCAGATCCTTTCTGGCAGGGGTTTTTGTCAGGCGGCGATTTGGGCGTCGCCCTCGCAGGTGATTCCATAGATGAGATGGTGCGGTCGGCCCCCAGGGCGCGTTACTGGACTTCCCTTCACAAAAACAACGCCGTCAGATGCTTCCTGTGCCCCCATGGGTGTATAATAGGTGACGGCGAACGGGGCAAATGCCGCACGCGCGTGAATGTTCAGGGAGGACTGCGGAGCCTTGTTTATGGGCGGCCGGTGAGCATCCATGTCGATCCGATAGAGAAAAAACCTTTTTATCACTTTCTGCCCGGTGCCGAGGCGTATTCCCTGGCAACCGCCGGATGCCCGCTTCAGTGCAAGTGCTGTCAGAACTGGGAAATCTCGCAGGCCCGGCCGGAGGACTATCAGAGTCCTTATACTCCGCCGGAGAAGATCACCAGATCAGCGTCTGCCAGCAAGGCACGCGTCGTAGCCTTTACCTATAATGAGCCAACGGTCTTTGCAGAATACATGATAGACATCTCCCGCGATGCGAAGAAACAAGGGCTCCGTTCCGCATTGATAAGCTGCGGCTTCGTAAATGAGGCTCC
>Ga0187870_1000911_pt1 | contig 29687 bp, 20 predicted proteins | sample June2016WEW_13_1_3_FD_132974 | JGI IMG/M metagenome (GOLD analysis project Ga0187870, IMG submission 132974) | Peatland microbial communities from SPRUCE experiment site at the Marcell Experimental Forest, Minnesota, USA - June2016WEW_13_150 | ecosystem: Environmental > Terrestrial > Soil >... | reverse complement strand
TAGGTCTCGGTGATGAACACCTCCCCTGCTCCGGCATCGCCGCTGCCGAGGGCGCGCCACTCGGTGAACGTCTGGCTGTCGCCGCAGTCGTCGTCGTACAAGTATAACGACTCGCCATGCACGGTGGACTTGTATTTGGATAGGAAATAATTGGTATCCTCTCCGAAGCGCAGAGCATCATGCCATACGGTCATGAGATAGCCGCCCGGTGCGTAGCCGGGGTAACCGCCGGGGTACTCGTAGTCGGTGACCAGACAGTCATTGACGGGCGAGCCCGTCGGCGTGTCCTTCCAGGGATGCACCGCGCGGAGCAGCGAACCGTAGGGCCGCCAGCTATTATTAGCTTCGGTGCAGTATTGCCGAGTCTCCCAGTAACCATCGGGATAGACGATGCCCAGGACCTGCTCGTAGCTTTCCTGGTTGTTGGTGTCGCTGCCGTAGGTAAACCGGGTGACCAGGTTGGCCCCGCCCGGGTCGTTGGTCACCGCTACCAATTCATAGGCCCAGGGGAAACCCTGATAGACCTCCGCGTTCCGCGTGCAGGCGGTCCCCTGGCCGCTCTTGATCTCCTGCGTCTCCATCCGGTTGGTCACCCCACCCCCAGTGGTAATCGTCACGGCCCGCGTTTCAATCCGCGCCTCCGCCCCGGCCCCTTGTGTCAGCGTCCAGGTCTGCGAGGCGCCGCCGTACTGCAAGGTGGTGCCGTTGGTGAGGCCATTGCGGATTTCCTGCAGCCGCCAATTGTTCGTCGTCAGATCGGGCGGGTCCACACGCCAGATGACGAAGCCGCTCTCGTTGGGCGGGACGGTGAAGAAGCCGAGCGAGTCCACAGACCCGACCTGCCACGAGACGTAGAACTCTACCTGGAAGCCGTAGGAAAGCAGCCGGGCCAATTCCACCGGGTAAGCATCCTCCAACAGAAACCGGTTCAACCGGACCAGGGCGTCGCCCTGGGGGTTCAACAGCAACAATCGCCTGGTCCGCCCGGGAAGGCTCACGCCGGCAAACCGCCCGGCGTCGTAAATCGGACCCGCCTGGATGATCTGATCGAACTGCTGCACCAGCGTGGATTGGAGTTGCGGCAAGGTGGAGTTGGTATTGGTGAGCACCGCCTGCGCCTGGGCCGAAAAGTTGGTCCACAGGTACTCAGAGACAGGGTCAGGCTGGTTGGTATCGGTGAGTTTCTGCACCAGCGACGGCACGTTGAGCAAGTCGGCAACCGAAAAGAGCGCCGAGCCGTAAAGCAGGTCGACGGCCGCCAGCCCGTGCGGCACTTTGATCTGGCTGATGCAGTTCGTGTCATCCAGGTCCATCAGGACCGCCACTTCATTGGTGTCGGTCGAGCGTGCCGCATAAGCCAGCGCCCGCGGGCTGTAGGCATTGGTGTCGAGCCGGGAGGCCAGCAGCCGCAGGCGGCCGGCCGAGCCGCCGTTCCACAGCCGGCCTAGGGAAACAGCCCACTTGAGAGTCATGGCGGCGGGGTCGGCCTCCGTGCCGGCCCCCAGGGACACGGCCTCGCCGTCCCCGATCACGGTCGTGGCGTTCATCGGCGGCTCATCCCGGGTCCAGCCGTCGTCGGCCTGGTCCTCTCCGGCAGCCGCGCCGGCGCCCCCGTAAATGACCGGCCGGCTCCCCAGATCGGGCCGCACCTGGATCAGAAAGGAGACCGACACCGCCGAGGACACGCCGCCGGCGTCCCACTGCGGCGTGCGCGAACTGCAGACCTTTTGCCATTGCCCGCTTTGGGGGTTCCACATATACACGCAATAGTTGCGCGCCGGGTCGCCGGTCGTGTGTTGATCCGGCAGGAGCAGGTATAGTGGGACGGCCGACAGCGCAGCGACGGCATTGGCGATGTCGTCCCCGGAAAAGGACAAGGCATACGTCTTGTAAGGCACAAGACGCACCTCGCCGGGGCCGGCAACCCCGGTCCAGTAGTTGTCCTCATCTGGCCAGCCGGTCACCGAGCAGCCGTTGAGCGCGGCGGTGAGGTCGCTCGACCCAGTGAAGGTGACGCAGAATTGTACCGGTACCGTGCCGGGCTCTTCCAGTGGCAACTTCCACTGCTCGGCGGTGCTGGTCCCCCCCGTTGAGAGGGGGCTGCCCGTTTCCGGGCTCGTTTTTAGCTCGGGCACGGCGGGCCGTTGGCCCTGCAACAGATCAGCGTGAACCTGGGGTGTCGCAAGGATAGCGAACAGCGCCATTACAACAAGACTCACCATGGTTCTTTTCATATCCAGTTCGTGTGCGTGGTTAAGCAGTTTGAGAATCCCAAGCGAAACCCGTCACTTGAGCGGCGTGAAGACCTGCAGGCCGCTGCCGCTCGTCAGCCCGTTGGGGGAATTGTAGGTCTTCCAATCGCTGAGGTCGCCGGTGTTATACACCCCGTCGCCGTTGGTGTCCTCGAGGTAATCCGGGGTGCCGTCGCTGTCCGTATCGATGGGATTTCCGCTGGCGTCGGTGGCCACGTAGTGGTAGGTGACATCGACCACCGTGTTGGTCTCCTTGATCTGCAAATTGTTCATCAGGTTGGTCGTCACGGTGTAGTGATAGAGCCCCACATTGGCTGCGCTCATGCTCCCGGCATTGATGAGGACGCTGTTGGTGGGCAGATAATAGCCCCCCAGGGGGCCGGCTTGATAGGACGGCGAGGCGGTCAGGATGATGTCGTTGGTCTTAGTGGGCTGCAGGCGGCTGCAATTGGTGATATAGGCGTTGTAGCCGCCGGTGTAGCTGTTGCTCCAACCGCCGATCCAGTTCGCCATCGCCAGCTGGTCAAAGAGGTTGTCGTAAATCACCGAGTTGGTCGGGCCGAAGTTGAAGCTTCCGCCATAGACCAGGCAGTTGCGCAGGTGCGAGGTCTGGCCGTCCTTGGGCTCGAGGTCGGCATAGACCCGCTCCAAAAGGCAGTTGGTCAGGTTGAGGGTCGGACGGGACGAGAGGAGTTTGCCGCCGTGGAACTCGCAGTCCTGGAAGTTGAACGGGCCGCTGTTGGTCAGGGCCTTGAAAAGCGGCGCGTCCAGCGAGGGCATGGACCAGGCAGTAAACCGGCAATTGATGGTTGGCGCCGGAGCGAGGCCCTGGAACTCGGAGAGGACCAACCCGTTGGTCGTCCGGAACCAGTTGGTGAGGGGCTGCTCCTGCACGGTGTTATACTGGACGATCCAGTTCGGGTTGTTGGGCGCGCCCTGGCACTGGAACGCGGCCCCCTGGCCGATGGCCAGGCCGTAGGTGCCGATGTTCGTGCCTCCGGCATTCGTGCCGAAGGCGGCGATGACGGTGCCGGGATTGACGCTGAGGGTGGCGTTGGTGAGCAGGACCCAGCCCAGGGCCCAATCAATCGGGTCGTAATGCACACCAAGGTCAAGGGCGTCGGTGTCCCGCTGGGCTTGCGACGAGAGGGTCTGGCTGCTGGTGAGCAGGGCGTTGGCGATGACCGAGGGCGGGTAGGTGGTCCGCTTCTTCAAGTCCGCCAGCAGCGAGGCCGGCACGCCGGAGGTGGTGCCAACGTTGCGCCAACCGGAGGCGTCGGTCAGGTAGTAGTTGCCCGCCCCGGCGCCCTGGAAGGGCGAGGCATTGGTCACGCCATACTGCGAACCGCCAAACTGCGGAGCGTTGTAGAAGCCGTTGTTGCTCCCGGAAAAAGTCCCGCTGCTCGAGTTGGTCAGGTTGGCATAAACGCAATTGGTCGAGTAGAGCGCCAGATTGCCCGACCAGCTCCCCCCAATCAATTGTGCGCCCTGGTCAATCGTGCAGTGGGCCAGGTAAAAGGTCATCCCCATCGCCGCGGGCGTCGCGGACGCCCGGAAGGGGTATTGCACTGCGGCCAGGAGCGTGTTGTTCAGGTTCACCGTAACGCCCCCGCAGCCGCCGCAGCCCCCGCTCCAGTTCAGGTCGATGCCCCGGATGCAGTTGATGAGTTGCGAGTGGCTCAGGGTGAGGGTGGCCGACGTTCCGGGTGAGCCAAAGTACTGGATGGCCTTCTGGGCATAGCAGAAGCGAAAGTTGGTGAGCGAGAGCGTGGCGGTGCCCATGTAAAGGGCCGGGTTGGCGTAGCCGTTGGTGTTGATGATTCCGGTGTAGCACGAGTTGGTCACGCCGTTGAGGCTGTCCCCCACGGTGTCGTCATCAACGCCGGTGAAAATCGCGGGCCGGAACTGGGAGGTTTTGCACGTCAACGTGCTGTTCAGTTGCAGGAAGGCATTGGTCTTATACTTGAAAATCGTCGGTTCGATGGTCACGGCCCCGTTGAGATAGACGGCCCCGGAGACGAAATAGTTGGTGAAGCTGGAAAAGAGGGTGGCGCTGTTGAAGGGGCCGCTGATGTTGGCGATGTAATCAATGACCACGCCGGCGGGGAGGGTGCCGGAGAGGCGGGACGCCTGCCCCACTACAGTGGGGCTGCCGGCCTGGGCCAGGCCCTTGGGTGCGCCTCGGGGGGCCGCTTTCGCCTGGGCCATGGTTGCAGGCCGCGGGATCGCCGCGTAGCCCACTTTCACGCCGTCAGAGCGATTGAGCCGGGCATGGCCGCCGGAGGGGTTGCATTCGGGCAAGGACAGGAACTCCTGCTGCATCCAGGCATAGGGCAGACTCTCGACCAAAAAGACCCTCTGCCCGTCTGCCGCTGTCATGAGCGCTTTGCCGACGGGCGCTCCGCTCCCACCCGGCTGGGAGGCGGTGGGGGCGGTGAAGGCATGACCGGTGGTCATCACAAACTGGCCAAAGCCGAGCACATCGTCCATCAGGTCCGGGCTGGCCATCTGCCGGCGCACCGCCGGGTCCTGCTCGACATAGAGTGGGCGGCGCATCCGGTCAGGCTGGGGCACCTGTCCATAGAACTCGGTGAGGACCTGAATCCAGGCATTGGTCGGGAAGCCCCAGTCCCGCGGGTCCAGGCGGCCGGTGAAGAGCACGTCCTGGGAGAAGGTGCCTCGCTCGATGGAATAAACAATCGAGGCGCACACCCCGCTGCCCTTGAAGGCGTCGGCATAGACCACTTGGTTGGGGCCTAACAGGGCGCCGGCGCAGTTGGTGAGCGCGGCAATGACGCCGAAGGCGCCGCTGGCGGGGTCGTAAAGGCCGATGGCCACGGGGGTCGAGTCGAGCGCCAAGCCGTCATCCATGCGGATGCTCACTGCGCCCACAACATTGAGCTCTGCATTGAGCCGGACCTTGTGCTGCAAGCGCTCGGCGACAAACCCATCGCCCGCCGGGGTCGGCTCAAAGACCGCCTCGCTTGGCAACCACCGGCGCCCGTCCCAGTAGTTCAGTCCGGTCTCGATCTGGACGGTCTGGGGGCCGCCGGCCCCGGACCCTGGCGCAGCCCAGGTGCACGTGTGAGGCCCTCGCTCCGCGACCGAGTAGTCTGCCGCCTGGGCGGCCCAAAGGCTGGCCGACACGGCCAGGCAAATAAACACCAGGGGAGAACGAATGAGCAGATTGCGGATTGTCTTCATAAGGACCTCATGGGTCGGTGGCATTAGCAGGGTTAGGAGAGGGTTGTCGAGGGTCGGGGGTCGGGGGTCGAGGGACCGAACTGCGCGCGCGGGGGCAGGAAAATGAAGGACAGGAATATGCCTGCGCGGGAGCACCGAGGAATGATCCGCGTCGATTGCCGCCGCCGGTGTCAGCCGCACCACCCTTTGGGTGTTGGAGATCAGCGCCGATGCCTGCCGGCGGCAACAAGGTTGACGGGTTGCTACGCGGCGTTCCTGGGTGACAGCGCCGGCACAGGGGATATGCGAACGTGCAATGATCCTGTCCGGGAAAACAAACTGCCCCGATTCCCGCCGTGCCAACGGACTCTGGTGTTGACTGACATTCACCTTGACGCGGGCAGTTTATGGCCGACGGGATCGGCTGCTCAACGTGGATGAGCTGTCTGGGGCGGACATTTGCTGTCTGGGGCGGACATTTTTCCGAAAAACTCGCCCACGGGCCTCGTCCGGCTTGGATTTGCTGCCGCAACTTCATTTTTGCGAAACCTCGTATTTACCGATGGAGCTCAACTCCCTGGCCGCAAATGGAAGCGCGGAATTCTCGCCCGAATGCGGGCAAAATGAATGTCAAGTTTTTTGATCTATTCACCGGGCCTTCATGGGTCCGCAGCGGCCTGGGCCTGGGCCTGAGTCCGGGACCAGAAACGGGCGGAACTAAGGCGGCCGTCCGCCCCGCGGCGCATCCGATACTGCCTCCAGTCCGCGCTCCTCGTAGCGGCGGCACAAGGCCCAGATGGCTTGGGGAGTCAAGTCCACCCGGCCGGCCAATTCTCGCAGACCTGTCAGCGGTTTGGCCATCGCCAAGAGCACTCGGGCCCGCCGCGCGACACGCTGCCCGGTCGCGCCCTGGCGCACCAGTTGCTCGAGCTTTGCTTTGTCCGCCAACGACAGTTCGATGGCATGCAGCGGGCGCCCTCGCGGGCGTTGGGGCGCCGGCCCGGTTCCAGCCGCGTGACCACTTCGAGTCGCCGCGGTGAATAGATCAAAAAACTTATCGACTTTCGCCCCAGGTTTGCAGGCCGCCAGCGCCGGGCCGCCACCGGCCAAAAACACCGACGGGCAAAGACCATAATAGCAACTGAACTTCCGCGAGAGCTGCTCGGCCCGCTTGAAGCCCAGCAAAGCGGCGACCGTCTTCACCGGGTTGCCTTGTTCCAACAAGCCTGGGGCGCGGGCCAGCCGCACCTGGTCCAGAAACTCCTGCGGTCCGCAGCCGAAAAGCTCCTCGGTGTAGCGCTGCAACTGCCGGCGAGAGCGCGCAAGTTTCAGGCACAACGCCTTGGCCGAGTAGCCCGAATCGCCTGCCAATTGGAGCCAAAGTTCAATATTGCGGATGTCGCGCCGAGCCATAGATGCGCTCTCCCACGGGAATTACTAATCCGATTTCGAGCAGAGACGCTCGCTCAACAATTCTGAGGGCCGGTGATACTTCCGACAGGCGAAGCCATGCCGCACGCGGAGCAGGCCTTTAATGTCCTCCCAAGCCGTGCGCCAGAGCCGCACCCGGCTGTTCGGCTCCTCGACCCATCGCACCGGCAGATCAAAAATCCGGTAACCCAGCTTCTCCGCGATAACAAACAGCTCGGTATCCATAAACCAGGCGTTGTCCTCCACCAGCGGCAACAACTCCCGGGCCGCCTGTCTCGTGATCGCCTTGAAACCGCACTGCGCGTCGGAAAAGCGCGTGTGGAACATGCTCCTGACCAGGAGATTATAGGCGCGCGAAATCAACTCCCGCTTGAAGCTGCGCTCGGTCAGGGCCGGGTCCAACAGCCGGGAACCGGTCGCTATATCATTCCCGCCGCTAATCAGGGCTTCGATCAGCGTCGGAAAAGCCTCCAGGTCGGTGGAAAGGTCCACGTCCATGTAGCTCAAAACCTCCGCCTGGCTTTGGCTCCAGGCCCGTTTGACCGCCCCGCCCCGCCCTTGCTGGTCCAGGTGCAAAACGCTCACGCTGGCGTATTGCGCTGCCAGCCCGTGGGCAATCTCCAGCGTGCTATCGGTGGACCCATTGTCGGCGATGACAAGCTCGCACGGGTAAGGACAGTCTCCCGCCAGAAAGGCCGTCAGCTCGCCGAGGCTCTCGGCCAGCACGCCCTCCTCGTTATAGACCGGAACGACTATGTTTATCAGCCGCGGGTTCATCGTCAGTATCGCGCCTTTTTGGCAATGCCCCTGTGGGCATAGAGCCGGATGGCCTCCTCCTGATAGACCAACTGGTATTCCCGGTTGAGCAGTGCCTGAAAGGGAACCTCGCGGCTGTCGTTGGCCAGCAGCATCAGCCCGGGCTTGACCGACTCCAATTCCGCGACCAACCGGGCCGTGGTCAGGTCGCCGGTCCAGAATCGCTTCAGAGACAAAATGGCCAGGCGAGGCGGCACCGGAATGCCGCTGTGGAAGGAGTAAATCGGCTGGTCGGAGTAGATGAACGTGGTGAAGGGCTTGAACCGCTCGATTTCCTTGAGCACCAGGCAGCTATAAAGCTTTGGGGCCTGGCGGATGCCGCTCTCTTGCAGGTAGAGCCGCGCCCCCATCCAGGCCAGCGCGCATAGGGCATACAGCCCAAGCAACACGGCCAGGCCGCTGCTCCGCCGGGCGCTGAGGCGGCGCAAGGCCAGCCCAATTCCTACCCCCGCGCACCAGCAAAGCGGCAGGGCGTTGTGCACGTAATAGTAAGCCCACCAGGGCTTATGTGTGCCGAAGACGACAAGGGTCAGCGCCAGCCAGGCCACAGGCAGCGTGGCCACCCTGACCTGCCGAATGGAGCGAAGCAGAAAGGCAACTCCCACCAGCGCGGGCAGGGTGGCGTCCCAGTTCTTGAGCAACACGCTCCAGTCGAAGGCGTGCTCGGCCGGCGAGCCGTATTCAAAGGACTTGGCGCCGGCAAAATGCGCGCCCCAGGCCTGCTGCAACTGGATGAGCAACGGGTTGCCCGTCAGCCAGTTCAGCGCCACAAAGCCGAGCGCCAGAGCGGCGGCAAAGACTGCCAGCCCTGTGGCGGCGGGCTGCCAGCGGGAGAGTGCGCCTCTCGCCTGAGAGCCGCTGCGGGGCTGCCGAAGACGCGCCGCGCCGCTCCTGACCACCCCAGCCGCCTCGCCGCTGCGCAGCCAGAGGATCAAAACGGCCAACGGCAGATACACGAGGCCAGTGAGCTTCATCTGCAAAGCGACGGCAAAGAGCGCCCCGCCCAGGAGCTCGGCAACTCGGCTCTGCCCGTGCGGTCCCAGCAGGACGCAAAGCGCCGCCACCGCCGGCGCCAGGGCCGGGAGCTCCTGCATGGCCGAGGAACTCAGTTCCAGGAACCCGGGCGAGGCAATCAGCAGGCCAGTTGCCAGGCTGGCGGCCAGCAGGCCGCTGGCGCGCAGGACCAGAACAAAAAACGAACTCAGCAGGAGCAGGGTTAAAGCACTGGTCAGCAGGCGAGGGCCGAGGATGCCAGGGGAAACGTGCTGCTGAATGCCCGCGAGCAGGGACACGTACAACGGCGGCTGGTCGCTCCAGATTTGGGTGTAGAGCTTATAGCCATGCCGACAGAGGGTGGCCTTGGAAAGCTCGAAATCCTCATCGACGCCGATCCTGATGGCGGTTCCCAGGGGGAGGAAACACTGAAGCATGATAAAGGCGCCCACCAGCAAACCCAGAATGACCGCTGGCGGGGTGCTTCTCCCTTCGTCCCTTGCTCCCGGGATGCCAAACATATTCTCTTAATATAAATACGCAACGAGATCCCCGGAGCTTTCAGAAAGCCTTAATAGGCTTCCTTGCAGGGCCGGGGCAAGGCGCGGCTCCCGAGGGTGTTGGTCTCCTGCTCATGGCGCGGTGAGTTCATATTTTCGGGGGATGATCCTAATAGAAGAGGTTGGACAAAGACGGTCAGACCGTAGAAGTACGGATATTCTCCGCCCGGGGCTGCAAAAGACAAAGGGCTTGCCTGCGCAAAGCAGCGATTAGCCAGCCGCGACCGGGCGCGGGCAATTGACAGGTGCCGATTCGCGAGGTCCTTCGGGACAAAGCCCGGGCCGAATTTCCGAAAAGCACCGAGCCTCGCCAAGGGTGACGGTTTTGACCCACGCGCCTCGGGCGCCCAGGCGCAAACTCTGACTTGACCAAAGCGAGATGTACGGCTATACAGACTGAGCCCTGAGCGTTTGCTCTGGGGTTTGAATCAGCGGCGGTCGTTATAAACCGCTGATTCCCAGATGGTTAAGCCAATGTAGCTCAGCGGTAGAGCAACGGTTTCGTAAACCGTCGGTCGCCGGTTCAATCCCGGCCATTGGCTCCAGCTTTCCGGCTGCGCAAGACAAAAGTCCACGGACGAGCGCGTGGACTTGGGGGCCGGCCCGAATCACCAGAAGTTCATGGGCAGGCCGCACCTCCGAAACCGGACGCGCATAGGGGCCATGAACCGGGCGGCAGCGGCAGTGGGGCAGGCGGGACGCCTGCCGGCGCGGGCGTCTCGCCCGCGTTGTGGTTTCAAGGGCGAGACGCTCTGATGGCAGGCGGGACGCCTGCCCCACTGGCCCGCGTTCATGGGCAGGCCGCGCGCAGCCGTCCAACGTTTCAGGCGGCCGCTACCGAGAGTGAAATGCGCCCAATTCCCAAACGCGCCCGAGGACAACGAGTATGGACGAACCGCTTGAGCTTCCGATCGATGGCGTGCTGGATTTGCACACGTTTAAGCCGGGCGAGATAAAGGAGCTCATCCCGGATTATCTGGCGGCCTGCCGGGAACGCGGGATTTACCAGGTGCGCATCATCCACGGCAAGGGCATCGGCAACCTGCGGCGAACGGTCCATGCCATTCTGGGCCGGGTCCCGGAAGTGGTTTCCTTCACGCTCGACCACCCGGAATATGGCGGCTGGGGCGCAACGATTGTCCATTTGCGCCGCCCGGAAGCCAAGAGCGGTTGAGCTGGCCTGCTTTGGAGCCATGAACCGGGCTGGGCGGCTCACGGCGCTCCAGGGCCGGCCGGCGCGCGGGTTGGGGCCAGCACCGCCTCGAACTGGTATTTTCCCGGTTCGAGCCGCAGGGCCCCGAGCGCCCCTTCACCGGGCACCGACTTGATTTCCAGGACGGCGCTCAGGCGCTGTCCGCTCTCGCGGAGCGAGCCGGGAACGAGCCGGGGCAACTGGAGCTTCGCCTCCGTATTGGGCGGCACGGCCACGCTCAGGCGCAGCCGCTCGCCCTGAATGGTCCACTCCGTGGCAATGCGGCCGTAGAGCGAGTCATAGTGCGCCTTCACGTGGCGCGGGCCCCGCTGCGGATCGAGCCAGGGCTCAATGACGAAGTGCTTGAAGCCCCAGGCCGCCGGATGCCGGATGCCGCCCAGGCCCTCAAGGAACCAACTGCCAACGTAAAGATAAGAGCTGTGCAGACACGACTCCCGGCACTCCCAATCCTCCCAGAAAGTGGTCGCCCCGCGTTTGAGCATGTCCCCCCAGCCTGGATAATCCTCCCGGCTCACCATGGCGTAGAGCAGGTCGTTGCGATTGTTCTCGAGCAGGGCCTGGAACAGAAAGGCCCCGCCGGTGATGCCGGCGTGGATGTGCCCCTGGCGATGGACCAGGATTTCCTTTTCCAGCCGCTGCCAGACTGCCGGGCGCAGGTCCGCCGGCGGCAACTCCACCAGCAACGCGATGGCCAGGTAGGCCGGAAACCCGTTCACATAACTGTTGTCGGCCGGATTGAAAAACCTGGCCTGCACCGCGGCCCGCACGGTCCGGGCGCGCTGCCGCCAGGCATCGGCGGCTTGGGTCTTGCCCAAAACCTCGGCCACGCGGGCGGCCGTTTGCAGGTTGTAGAGCCAGTAGCAGTTGTTGAAAAAGAGCGTCTCGCGCGTGTCGCCGTTGACACCGTTGGCCCCCGGCCAAAGCCAGTCCCCCAAAAAGTCCCATTCACCGCCCCACCGCGCGAGCATGTCCTTGGCCGACTTGGTTTCCAGGAACGCCAGCCAGCGCTGGATCATGGGAAAGTTCTCCTCGAGGATGCGGGTGTCGCCGTAGCGGCGATAGACCTCCCAGGGCAGGGTGACGCAAAAGCCGCTCCAGCCCGGCCCGCCGCCGCCCCAGTAAGTGGGCGCCGTATAGGGCAGGTTGCCATCGGGCCCCTGCACGTCGCGCCAATCTTCGATCCATTTCGTGTAAAAGGCGCCCAGGCTGTAGTTATTCAGGGCCGTGCGCGTGGTGGCGTGGGCGTCGCCGCCGTAACCCATGCGCTCACGTTGCGGGCAATCCACCACGTAGCTGCCCAGGCTCAAATTCTCGAAGGTCCAGAGGGTGGTCTCATAGACGCGGTTGAGCAGCGGCTGGTCGCATTCGAACTGGCCGGCGCGCCGGTAATCCGTGCGGACCAGCCAGCCGCGCGCCTGGCTCAATTGGGGCTTTTGCCGCAGCCCGCCAATCTGCACCCACCGCCCGACACCGTAATTGAAATGGTTCCGGAAGGTCCCCTTGCCACTGGGGCCGATGATGTAGGCGCTGTGCAAACGATGCGTCATCGGCTGGTTTTCCCGCTCGGAGAAGGCAAACTCGACCCGGTCCCCGGCCCGGCCGGCGAGCTGCATCTCGAACCACCCGGCGTAATTGACGCCCATGTCCAGGCGATAAACCCCGTTGGTGACCTCCCGGACGCCGACCGGCCGGACCTCTTTAAGCAGCTTGTTGGCCTCGGCCTTTTGAGCCGAAAGCCTCAGGCGCGGATGGAACACCGAGGCCGCTTTCCAGTCCGAGTCATTCAGGGTTGCGTCCGACCAGTGGGGCAGCTCGCGCCTCGCGTCATACAACTCGCCGCCGAAGTGCATGAAATCCCACACCCCGAGCAGCGTGTTTGGACTCGGATGCGTCTTCCAGGTCTCGTCGGTGACGATGCGGAGCCTGCCGCCGTTCACCAACCGGATGTCCGCCTGGGCCAGCGCTATGGGGCTGCGGGGTTTGTCCTGGCTTTGGTAAGGCGGGAAAATGGACCAGGAGACACCCAGCCAGAGTCCCAGCACATTGCGCCCGGCCTTGAGGTGTTTGGCGATGTCGTAAGTCACATACCGGGCACGGTGAAGATGATCCGTCGTGCAGGGCGCCAGCACCTGGTCCCCGACTTTCTGGCCGTTCACATAAAGCTCGTGATAACCTACCGAGGCCACATAGACCACGGCCTGCGCCGGGGCGGCCGGCAGCAGGAATGTCTTCCGCAGCCACGGGTCGGGCATCGTGTTGTCCGGGGGTGGCCAGCCTTGGCCCTTCACGAAGACCTGGTCGCTCCCGATCCACTTGGCCTCCCAGTCCGCCGGCGCCAGCAGCCCCATGGTCCAATGCCCCGCCGGGCTCCACCCCGATACCGCCCCATGCTCGTCCTTGACGCGGACTTTCCAGCAGCAGGCCTGGCCGGAAGTCAGCGGCTTGCCGCCATAGACGACGTTCACCGACTGGTCACCGTCGACCATGCCCGAATCCCACAAATCGGCCTGCGCGAGCAATTTCTCGCTGCTGGCCGCGGCCACCTGGTAAGCGGTTTGTCTCTGGCCTCGCGCCCGGGCGTCGCTCGCCTCCAGGCGCCAGCTCAGCCGCGGCTGCGCCACATCCAGCCCCAAAGGCTCCGCCAGGTATTCGCAACGCAAGTCGGTCACCTTGACCGAGGCCGCGCCCCAGGCCGCCACGCAAAATCGATTTGCGCCCGCCAGCACCCAAAACGCCACGCACCCCAAATAGCACGCCGCGCGGCAGGGCCGCAACCAATGGTTCAAATGACTTAAATGCGTTCGGCCCAGGCACAAGAAGTCCGCCCAGAGGGAGCGAACTCTTAAGGATGGCGGGACCAGGGCTTTGATGACCGAAAAGGGTTTGACGGGTTTCATATCGGCGGCCCTCATCATGCCCGCTTTCCCTCGCTTGTCAGTTCCGTTTTTCAAGGAATTCCACGAAGCTTTAAGTGCTAAAAACGGCGAAATTAGACCGGAAGCGCGCACTGAGCTGACTTCTGCCCCTTCAGGAAAGCTTCTTCAAAAGCCAAAGCAGGCCCTGGCGGACCGGGCGGCGGTGGGGGGAGCCGGCTTTGGCGGCGGCGAGGCGGTCGTAGTTGGCCCGGAACCAGTCGTAGCTCTCGCGGAACATTTGGTCGTTCGAGTAGCGCGGTTTCCAGCCCAGGGCCAGGAGCTTGGAGATGTCGAAATAGAACGGTTTGCCATAGGTCAGATAGTGGGTGGGGCCGAGCGGGCTGAGCCCGAGCAGGTCCAGGGCGCGCAAGCAGAGTATGGCGAGCGGCGCCGGGAGAGACTTCACCTTGGAGGGCGAACCGGCATAGCGGATGAGGTTTTCCAGGGCCTCCCGCACCGAGCCGAACCGCTCGGCGCCGACGTTATAGACGCCGGGTTGGCCCTGGTCCAGGGCCACGAGGCAGGCATCCATCAAATCGTGCGCGTGCACGAACTGGAAGCGGCCGTCGCCACGGCCAATGACATAGACATTGCGGCCCTCGCGAATCCACTCGAAGAGGATTTGGAAGATGCCCAGGCGGCCCTCGCCCAGAATGGTCCGGGGCCGGATCACGATCAGCGGCAGGCCCGCCCGGTCGCATACGGCGCGCACCGCCTGCTCGCCGGCCAGCTTGGCGCGGCCATAGCTCTCCACCGGTTGCAGGGGCGTCGCCTCGGTGATGGGACACCGTTGCGGCACCCCAAAGATGGACGAAGAACTCATGTGAATGAAGGCCCCCACGCCGGCCTCCACCGCCGCCTCGGCCGCGACCCGGCTGCCTAGCACGTTTACCTCCCAAAACCTGCCCCCGGATTTGCTCAGCGGCACCAACGCCGCGTTGTGGTGCACGATTTCCACGCCCCGCATGGCCGCCCGCACGCCGGCGCGGTCACGAATGTCGCACCGGATGAATTCGATCTCCCTGGGCCGGGTGGGGTCTTCCCAGAGGTCCAGCACCTTGACCTGCTCGCCGCGCTCCAGCAATCGCCGCGCGGTCAAATTGCCCAGAAAGCCCGAACCGCCGGTGACAAGATGGCGACGACCAGAGGTGCTCATGTATCAGGGGGAAAGCTCGAGCCTGGATGCGGACTTTTCACGGGGGCTTTAAATCCTTATTCCTTGCCCGGCGCACCAGGCCAGCGAGCGCCGCATCCCTTCTTCCAGTTCGATGGCGGGCCGGTAGCCCAATTCTCTTTCCGCTTTGGCGATGGAGCAGGCAATGGTCTTGTTCAACTCGGATAATACGTGGAGCTTCTGGTGGTATAGACCAAGTGCCTGCCATGCCGCGTCGGCGGCGGCGGCGATGGCACTGGCGAGCCCGGGCAGCCGCCGGCGCCGATGCGCGCACCGCTGGCCGAACTCCTTTTCCAGCAGGCGCTCGACGGTATCGATGATCTCGTTCATCGAGTAAGGCCGCCGGTCGGCCAGCCAATACGTCTGACCGTTGGCGCTCTCAGTCATCGCGGCCAGCAGCAGCCCCTGGCAGAGATTGTCAAGGTAACCCAGCGAGCGCAGGTTCTCCCCGGAGCCGACAATCGGGGCTTTGCCCTGGCGAATCATTTGAAAGAACACGGTTTGGCGAGGCGGCTGGTTGGGGCCGTAGAACCAGGGCGCGCGGGCCACGACGGTCTCCAGGTCGCCGCCCTGGCGCCGTTCTTGCACCGCCAGTTCCATCTGCATCTTCGAGCGGCCATAGTTCAGGCAGGGATGATAAGGCGAAAGCTCGTCGAACAAGTGGTCGGGGTGCGGGTTGCAGCCGCAGGGCGAGTTGGACGACACCACGATGGCGCGCCGGGCGCCGGCGCGCACCGCGGCCGCCAGCAGTTGGCGGGTGCCTTGAACATTGACGCGGTAAAACTCAGCTACGCGGCGCGGGTGAATGAGGCCGGCGGTGTGAAACAGGACCGCGCCTTCTGCGCCCTGGCAAAAGCGGTCGCAGTCGGCCGGCTCTTGCAGGTCGCCCGTGACGACCTCGATGCGCTCGGAGAGCCGGCGCAGCGCCGAAGCGTCCTGGCCCGGCAGGACCAGGCAGCGGATGCGCAAATCGGGCCGCGGTTCCTTGAGCGCCTCATGTTCCCGCAGGCCGCCCACCAGCGTTTCCACCAGGCGCGACCCCAGCCAGCCGAGCGCGCCGGTGACCAGGACTTGGTTGGTGGGCAGAGTCATGGGCGAGCGTCCAGTTGTGCCGGCGGCCCCGAGCAGGCTGGCCTCCCGGATTTCAAATCCGAAATCCGAAATCCGAAATCGGATACCCCTGAGCCGGGCTGCATAACCGGACGGATCGTAGGCCGGAGAAAGGGTGGCAGGCAACTCTAAATGAATTGCTCGCCGGCCGGCAGTGGGGCAGGCGTCTCGCCTGCCTTCCGGGCGTGTCGCCCGCGGATCGTGAATCCGCCGGTTCATGGCCCTACGAACCCGGCCAGTTTTTTGGACAAAATGGCCAATGTGGCCAATGCAGCCAATGTGGCCAATGCAGTGTTCCGCCGGGTTGCGGTCCCGCCGCGGCGGGACGCCACCGGTCTCTTTCGCGTGCGGGCACCGCCAGCTTGATGGTGGTGCGGCCTTGCGGATGGCTGATCACAGCAGGGGCCACGAACAACCAGTAGTGCAGGCTCTCAGCGTGATGTCCGTAAGCGGTCCGCAGTCGGGAGCTGGCTCTCCTGCCGCCACGGGTCCAAAGCGCCCTGTTCCTCTCCGTCAATCGGCGCTCGCCACGTGGAGCAGCGAACCTCGGAGGGTGAGCGCCAGCAGGTCGTTGATGACGTCGAGCACGATCAACTTGCGCACCTGCCCCCAAATCTCGGTCTCATAAGCTGTGCCGATATGCAGCAGCAGCGAATCCAGCATCTCCCGGGTGTCCTCGCGCGCGAGGAGGCGCTCGAAGCCACGGCTGACCGCCGGCAGTGAGACATGCGCCAGGTTGGTATGCTCGAGGGTGGCCTCGAAGGCGAGCCGCAGGAGCACGCGCATTTCCTCGGACGAAAGCCCGGCCCCGCCCGGCGCCGTTCGAGTGGTCGCCCGTTTGGAGAGCAGCAGGTAAAGCGCGCGGAAGCGGAACCTCCGCGCGGGCGGTTCCAGCCAGGGCTCGGGCCGCAGCACGCCCAACACCGCGGCGGCGGGATCGCCCGCCTGGCTGAGACGCTCCTCCAGCGGCGTGCCGAGAATGCGCTCGTCCTCCCACCAGCCGGGTAGCTCCTCGAGCTTGCAGCGGGCTTCCCGCGCCATGCGCTGGTCGAACTCGCGCACCCAGCGCAGCTCCTTGTGCAGGCAACTGTAAGTGAGTGGAGTGAGCACGGCCTTCCGGAGGCGCAACGGCAACGGCACGAGGTCCGGCAGCACCAGGCGCACCTCGAGCGTGCCCCCGTGATGCTCGAGCGCGGCGCGCATGCACAGCTCCCAGCAACCTTCGATCCTGGGCAGCTTCTCATGCAAATTCAGGCCAGCGAGCAGCGAAATGGCGGCCGTGTGCGTCACCTCCCGGCTCAGCAGCGGCGTCAGCCCGTGACGGCTGGCCAGACCATAAAGAAACTCATAGGGCGTCACGCTCCGTCCGGCAGTCCGGCTGCGATACCACTCCGGAAACTCGCGCTCGGTGCACTGCCACAAAACCTGGTCTTCCTGGCAGCAGAGGTCGCCCAGGCCGTCCTCATAGAGCGCGTAGGCATACGCGCTCCGCAGCAGAGCCCGGCCCCGCGGTCCTTTCCATTTCCCATATTCCTGCTCCAGTTCCCAGGGCTTGAGCTGATGGCGGCCCCACCCGAAATGCTCCGGCGCCACCCGGCGCAGAGCGGTGAAGGCCGAGACGCCGAAGCGCGACAGGACTTGCGGCGATACCTCGTCGAACAGCCGCGCCCACCCCCGGAACGACCGGGCCGTCTCGTAATCCAACTCGCCGCCGTCTCGGAAAAGCTCCCGTTCCGCCCCGCGCGCTCGTTCCATGACCGTGCGGGCGATCTGGTCGAGCCCGGCCCAAATGGCTTGACGGCTGTCGTGACAGATGCGCTGCGGCCAGGCGGAGACCTTGCCGAGGAGCTCGGGCGGCAGGTTGCCGCGGCCGATTTGCTCGAGGCACCGCGTGAGCACCGCCCGCCAGTCGATCAATCCGCTGTCCCGGAGGAGCGACGGTGGCACCCGAACACCAACTGAAAGGAAAGCGTCTTCCCAATCCGTCCGTCCGAAGGCGCCGATATTCCACCGTGGCACGCCCTGTTCGAACGTCACGAGCCGCAGCCCATATTTAATCTGCCACAGCGCCGCCGTGATGAGCAGTTCCGCCGCCCGCTCATCACTCAGTTCCTGCCGCAGGGTCAGCTTCCAAGGCCGCACGGGCGGGTCCTCCCCCCGAGTAATGCCGGGAAAAACAACCTCCGCGACCGCGCTCGAGCGGATCAGGCGAAAACCCGTGCTCCGGAGCAGGTGCCGCAAGTCGGCACTCTCGAGGTCGGCGCAGGTGCGCAAACCGAACTTCTCGACCAGCAGGTAGCGCAGGTAAACCGGGGCGCGCCGCTCGAAAATGGATTGCTCGCGCGGCGAAAGGGAGGCCAGGGCGGTGGGCGGGGCGCGGTGGGACAAGGGGCAGAGCAGCGACTTTGGATAGGAACCCAGAAACCCTTCCACCCCCGGCCTCACCGAATGCCAGGCCGTGAGAATGAGTAGAGCGTCATACTCCGACGAGTCCGGTGCGTCCGGAACGCCGGCGAGCCCGCTGGCAATGCGGAAAACCCGCTCAAAGTGCGGAAGCTCCGGGAGCTCCTCGCCCGGCGCCGCGCCCCACAGGGGTCGGCATTCGGCCTCAGCCTCAGGAAAGCGTCCAGAGATCACTCGTGCCTTCTCCAGCAGCAAAGCGTCGAACTCCGGCAACGGAATCCGGGCGCGCGCTTCGTCCGGATCGGCAGACAGCGACGAAGGAACCGGCCAGCCGTAGTATCCAACCCGCCCAGTGCCCGCCTTGGACACTGGGGGCAACCCCGCTCCCACCGGCGGGGCAGCGGGCGATTTCGGCTGGGTCTCGCCCGCCACGGATAGGCTCGCGGGGCGTTGCCACGCTGGTTCAAGTTGCGCAGTGTCAGTCCACATGGCCATCACCAAGCTACACCATTCTACCCGCTAAAAGCCACCCTTGGCAATAAAATTGGCCAACCTCAATCGCTGACCTCGAATTCGAACACGTTCTCGCAGAGGCTCTGGCCTGTTTGATCTCGCACCTCCGCCCGCAGTTCGTGGCGGCCTTGGCCTGAGGCGGTCCACTCCGGAATCGCCGGCATGGACAAGCTGGCCGGGCCTGTCCATTCCCACTGGATTCGGCCGGCGGAGCGGTTGCCGGTCATGGCGACGAGTTTGGTCCCTGCCACGTAAAGCAGTTTGTCGCCTTTCCGCCCTTCGATGTCCACCGCGACGACTCGGGGACAAGTGGCCGCCGGCGCGATGGAGCAGGGGGATTGGGACAGGGATCCGGCAACTGATCCAACAACACCGGGGTGGAGCCGCCGGCGCCCGCCTGGAAACGGGCAGGAACCGGTTCCTGGCCGAGCGCGAGGCGAAGCGGCGCTGTCAGTTTGGCATTCACCGGGAGCCGGCTATAGCGCGCTTTGCGCGGGCGGCCAAATGCTCCATTGGCTGGATTGGCTGGATTGGCTGGATTGGGATTTTTGGCGGTATTTTTGCTCCCAGGGGTCGCAAGCAGGAAGCGGCTTCGCTGCGTGAAGTCGAGGGATGGTCTGGGCTTTCAGCCCGCAGCAGCGGCGCCGACGGCCGGCGGGGCGTTGGCCCGCGCTCGTATGGCGGAGGCCTTGAGCCGTCCAGCGCATGCGCGGAAGGGCCGGGCGGGCCTGCCTTGGGGTCCAGCGGGCGTTGGACCGCGCCCAACGCCGCGGCCGAGCCCGCAGGCAAAGCGACGCTGCCCTGAAAGGCCAAGAAGTAGTAATCCATCACACGCCAACACGCGGACCCCAAACGCGCCCCTGCTTTGGCCTCGCTCCCCTGGAATTCACATGCGTCTGGCTGCTGCTCACCCCCATCTCACAATTTGACAATTCCAGGTGTTTGATGCTCATCGGGCCAGATGCAAGCATGGCTCCTGGACGAACTCACGGGGCTCGAGGGTCTGCGCCTGGCGGGCGTGCCGGACCTGCGGCCTCAGGCGGGCGAGGCGCTTTTGGAGGTCCATTATGCAGGGCTCAATCCCGCGGATCGTTACCTGGCGCAGCGCCAGTACCCGGCCCGGCCCTCGCTGCCGCATATTCTCGGACGCGATGGGGTGGGAACAGTCATCGAGGCGGGCAACAAGACCGGCGAACTCCGCCCGGGCGACCGGCGCATGGTCCTGCGGGGTGACATCGGCGGCGACCGGCCGGGATGCTGGCGCGCTGTCCGCTAAGGCGATGATTTGGGCGAGAGCATCGGCATTGACACCGGTGAGAGGGGGCGACTAATGTGGGCCAAGGTTTGCGTTGAATGAGCCGGGTGTCGGATATTAAGAGGGTGACGAGGGGACGCGGAGACACGCAATGGAAAGGGCCGGAATGTTTATTGTTGAATCTTATCCTTTGGCGGTGGCGCTGTGCGTCATCACGATGTTGTGCTGGGGTTCGTGGGCCAACACCCAGAAGCTGGCCAGCAGGGAATGGCGGTTCCAGCTTTTTTACTGGGACTATGCCCTAGGGGTGCTGCTGCTGGCGCTGGTGCTGGCCTTCACGCTGGGCAGCACGGGCAGCGGGGGGCGCAGTTTTCTGGCCGACCTGGAGCAGGCGGAGGGCAAGCGGCTCGGCTCGGCCTTTATGGGCGGGGTAATCTTCAACTTGTCGAATATCCTGCTGGTGGCGGCGATCGACATTGCCGGCCTGGCGGTGGCGTTTCCGGTGGGGGTGGGTCTGGCGCTGGTGCTGGGGGTGATCACGACTTACCTGGCGACGCGGGTGGGCAACGCGCCGATGCTGGGGCTGGGGGTGGCGGGCATCCTGGTCGCCATCATTCTGGATGCCCTGGCCTACAAACGGCTGGCCGCCAGCGGTCAAAGGACGCCCGTCAAAGGGATTGTGATTTCGGTCGCGGCGGGCCTGCTGATGGGCTGGTTTTACAGCCTGGTGGCCAAGTCGATGGGCGCGCTGGACCCCGCCACCAAGGTCCTTGAGGCGGGCAAACTGAGTCCCTACACCGCCATCGTTCTGTTTTCGGCGGGCTTGGTGGTTTCCAACTTCCTTTGGAACACCATCATGATGGTGAGACCGTTGAGCGGGCCGCCGGTGCCGTTGGGCGACTATTTTACCAAGGGCAGTCCGCGGCTGCACGCGATAGGCATCCTGGGCGGGATAATCTGGAACCTCGGCATGTCGTTCAGCCTCATTGCCAGCACCGAGGCCGGGCTGGCGCTGTCTTACGGACTGGGCCAGGGCGCGACGATGATCGGGGCGTTCTGGGGCGTGTTCATCTGGAAGGAATTCAAGGGCGCCCCGGCGGGCACAGGCAAGCTGCTGGGGGCGATGTTCTTGTTTTACCTGGTCGGCCTGGGCGTGCTGGTGGCGTCCAAACTCATTAAAGCAGGAGCGCCATGAAATCGAAACGCATCCTTGTGATCGGCAGTTCCAATACGGACATGATCATCAAACTGGAGCGCATCCCGCGGCCCGGCGAGACGCTCCTGGGGGGTGAATTTACCATCGCCGCCGGCGGGAAGGGGGCGAACCAGGCTGTTGGGGCGGCGCGGGCGGGGGGCTCGGTGAGCTTCATCGCGCGGGTGGGCAAGGACATGTTTGGCGAACAAGCGGTGGCGGGGTTTGTCCGGGACGGCATCGAGGTGAGCCACGTGGTTTATGACCGGCGCAGTCCATCGGGGGTGGCGCTCATCTTTGTGGCCAGGGACGGCGAGAACAGCATCGCTGTGGCCTCGGGCGCCAACGGCAAGCTTTCAGCGGCCGACGTAAGAAAGGCCAAGGGGGCGTTTGCCGGGGCGGGGGTGGTGGTGATGCAGTTGGAAACGCCGCTCGAGACGGTTGAGGCGGCCGCCGAGCTGGCGGCCAAGGCGGGGGTGCGGGTCATTCTGAACCCAGCCCCTGCCCGTGAGCTGCCTGACTCACTGCTGAGGCTTGTCTCCATCCTGACGCCCAATGAAAGCGAGGCCGAGTTGCTCAGCGGGGTCAAGGTGAGCGATGAATCCACCGCGAGCGAAGCTGCCGGGAAGCTGCTTGGGCGCGGCGCGCAAACGGTGGTGATCACGCTGGGCGCGCGTGGGGCGTTTATCGCGTCGGCTGGGGAGCGGCGACTGGTGCCGGGTTTCAAGGTCGAAGCGGTGGACACGACGGCCGCCGGCGACATCTTCAACGGCACCCTGGCGGTGGCGCTGACCGAAGGCCAGGCGCTGGCGGCGGCGGTGCGGTTTGCGAACGCGGCCGCGGCGCTCTCGGTCACCCGGCTGGGCGCGCAACCGTCCGCGCCCAAGCGAAAGGAAATCGAGCGTTTCCTGGCTAGGCGCCTGCGGTGAGGAGGTCTTCCCGGGTCATTTTCTCCTGGAGCTCCGCGACGGTGGCGGTGCCGGTGGTGCCGAGTTTGTGGATGACGACTGAGGCGGCGGCGGTGGCGAGTTCAAGGGCCTCGCGCAAGGTGGCGGTGGCGGCGATGGCGGCGGTGAGATTGGCGGAGACGGCATCGCCGGCGCCCACGATGTCAATTTGGCCGCGAAGCGGGAGGGCGGGGACATGCTCGACCTGGCCGCCGGGGGCGGCGCCGAGCATGCCGCGTTCGGCGAGGGTGACAAAGACGGCGCGGTGATTGGCGTGGGCGAGTTCCAGGGCGGCGCGTTTGATGTCGTCGAAGCTCAGGCCGGCCTGGGCGCCGGTGAGGGCGGCCAACTCGGCGGCATTCATTTTGAAAATCACCGGCGGGAAGCCGCGCAAGCTGCGGCGGCTGTCAGCCAGGACCAGGAGCTCCGGGTCCTGGCGCGCTTGGTCGCCGAGGACGCTGAGGATGCGCTGGGTCACGACGCCGGTCTCCGGGAGATCGACCTGGTCCAGGACAATGATGGCATCGACCAGCCTGGCGGCGTCCTGGAGCCGGCCCAGGAGCAAGCCCTGGACGAGGGAGGGGGTGGGGGTCCAGTTTTTGAGGTCGAGCCGGTTGAGTTCGACGGGCGGTTTTTGTGGGGCCAGGAGGAGCGGTTTGGAGTAGGTGAAGGTGCGGCGTTGGGCGGTTTGGACGAAAAAGTTGAGCCGGACGCCTGGGCGCTGCTCGAGGGCGCGCCACAATTCGTAGCCCTCGCCGTCATCGCCGGCGAAGCCGATGGGATAAATGGCGCCGATGCCCAGGGCGGCCAGGTTGTTGAGGATGGTGCCGGCGCCGCCGGGCTGGGCGCGCACGTTGATGACGTTGTGGACGGGGAGGCCGGTTTCGAGCGAGACCTCGGATTTGGCGGGGTCGATTTCGAGGTAGCGATCGAGGCAAAAATCGCCCAGGACGGCCAGGCGCAAATGGGAGTAGGCCTCGGTGATGGCCTGGAAACGCTGGAGGTTCATAGGTCCAGTTGGCGGAGCAAGTTGTGGAGGAACACGACGTTATCGCACTGGAGGTAGTGCATCGTGCCGCCCATCCGGGAGAAGGATTTGCAGAAGCGCAGGTAGTAGGCGGGGTTGTGCTTGGGCGGTTCGCCTTTGGACCAGTCCCAATGGCCGGCGTCCTGGATGTCCACGACGTAGATGGTGTGGTCGTGCACGATTTGCCGGCCGGCCTGGCGCCGGAGGTTGTTGACACAACTGAGGCTTTTTTCGAAGACCTGCGGGGCCATGACGGCGGAGCCGACGGCGAGGACGACGCCGCCGTCGAGGCGGTCGAGGGCGCGGCCGAGGAGGCGGAAATCGATGGCGGCCGCGCGGCCGATGGCGGCGCCGTTAAACAGGGGATGATTGGCGATGATGTCGTAGCCGATGCCGGGATGGACGGTGAAGGGAAGGTTGAGCTGAAAGGCCTGGGCGAGGAGCGAGGTGTCTTTCCAAGGATGCCGCACGGCGATGCGCCCGTGGGGCAGTTGGTGGGTCTGCATGGCTTGAAGGAGTTCGGCGCGGGCCGGCGCCAGCGGATGCCCGGGCTGGGCGCGCAAGGCCTTTGCCAGGGACTGGGCCGAGGGCAGGGTGACGCCATCTTCGGAGATGAAGCGCCCCAGGCTGCGGCCATAGCCTTGGTTGCGGAGGGCGCCGGCCAGCAGCGCCAGGTGCAGGCAACGGCCGGTCTCATCCCAGGCGCCGAAGGTGCCTGTGGCCACGTTGCGGCGCACGTTCTCTTCGGTGCGGCCGAGATAGGCCAGCTCCCAGTCATGAATGGCGCCGGCGCCGTTGGTGGCGAGGTGAGTGAGCCAGGCACGGGCCATGAGCCGGTGGACGAGGGGCATCAAGCCGTTTTTGACGAGGTGGGCGCCGTACATAAGGATGACGCTGGCCCGGCGCCTGCGGGCGAGGGCAATTTTCCGGGCGCAGTCGCGGATCATCTTCAACAGCGGCGCAGCGCATGGGGGCGGCGGAGCGGCCGGGTCACGCAGGAGTTGGTCGAGGGAGCTTAAGCTTTGCCGCTCCGCGAGGGGGTAAACCTTAAGCTTGCTGCAATCCAGTGGTTCAGGGTAGTGGCGCATAGGCGGGGTGGGGCGAGGGCAGTTCAGGGGTGAGAGGGCAGTTGGGGGCGCGCCGGAGAAAGGGCGGAAGGGTGTCGAGGGTCGAGGTCCGAGGGTCGCGGGAGCAAAGCGGACACCGTGGTGAAACCTGGTATCGGGGCTCCAACCGGTGGGGGCGGCGCGTCCTGTTCATTTTCCGAGGATTCGTTGCAGCAAGGCGGCGGCGTCGCGGAAATCGGGGATTACGACGTCGGCGCCCACGCCCAGCAGACGCTGGCGTTTCCATTCGTCGAAACGTCCCGAGCCATTGTGCGCTTCGTCGCTGGCGACGGCGACCGCCAAGCCGCCGACTTCTTTGGTATTCTGGATTTCCACGTAACCGTCGCCGAAGGAGAGCAACCGCCGGCCTTGGACCCGGTTCTCGGACAGGATGCGCTCGATGACCAGCTTCTTGGAGAAGCGCTTGTAGTCATCCAGCGCGCCATAGATGTGCCGGCCGAAGTAGCGGGTCAGGTCGAGCAACTCGGCCTCTTGTTTCACAAAGACCTCGTCGGTGCCGCTGGCCAGGTAAAGCGGCAGGGCCCGCCGGTGGAGGGTTTCCAGGAGGGGACGGGCACCAAAGACGAGCAGGCTATCGGGGGAAACTGCGCCCCGGCGCAGGGCTTGAAGGCGATGGTCAATACGCTGTTGAAGGCGGCGCAGGTATTCCTGCTTATACCAAAGTGGGTCGCGCGCCGTGCCCCCCCGCTCCTGGATGCGCCTGGCCAACTGGATCATCTGGTAGATCGTCTGTTTGCCGTTCAGACGCATGATATCGTCATAGCAAAGTTCGCGGCGGGCCGCCTCAGTCTCGCCCGGCAGGGCGGGCAACAGCTCCACGAAGAGCGGCAGCATCACCTCCGGCCAGCCCTGCCGGATGAGCGACAGGGTGCCGTCGAAATCGAAGAGCACGTGGCTGACTTCCGGGCGGGGGGCAAAACTGGGGCTGAACTCGACCAGCCCATTGAATGAGAGGGCAGCAGACATCTGCCCGCCAGTAAAGTCGGTCGCGGACGGAAAATCAATCTTCTGCACCCGCATCCGCGAGCAGGGTGCGCGTCTGCGCAGGAGGAGGCCGGTCATGGGGTGCGCGAGCTGGCCCTGGTTTTGTCGAGCGAACGGGACGTCTCCGGCGCACTGGAAGAGCGGCGGCCAGCCGCCGCACTCCCGGGGCGCAACGTCACTTGTTTAACTTATTTGACTCGTTAAGCAGATTTAACTTAAAAGGGCTACACATCGCAAATCTGGATGGCCTGGCTGAGGGAGGCGAGGGCATCGGGCCGCCGGGGAATGAACTCCTGGCCGACGAAGCCCTTGTAGCCGCTGGCGGCGATGGCCCGCATGACTGCGGGGTAATTGATTTCCTGGGAGTCATCAATTTCGTTGCGGCCAGGCACGCCGCCGGTGTGGTAGTGGCCGATGCATTGGCGGCTGTCGTTGATGGTGCGGACGAGGTCGCCCTCCATGATCTGCATGTGGTAGATGTCGTAGAGGAGCTTGAGCCACTCGGAGCCGACGCGTTTGCAGAGTTCCACGCCCCAGGCCGAGTGGTCGGCCATGTAATCGTGGTGGTCGATCTTGCTGTTGAGCAGTTCGAGGCAGACCGTGACTTTGTGTTTTTCCGCGATGGGGACGAGGCGCTTGAGGCCGGTGACGCAATTTTCGAGGCCCTCCTCATCTTTCAGGCCGCGGCGGTTGCCGGAGAAGGTGATGATGTTGGGGAAGCCGTTTTCGGCGACCTGGGGGATGGCTTTTTCGAATTTGGCGAGGAGGTCGTCGTGGTGCTCGATCCGGTTCCAACCGTAAGAGATGTTGTCCGGGCCGTTGCAGATGGCGCAGATGAGACCGGCCTTCTTCACGCTCGGCCATTGCGAGGGGCCAAGCAATTCAACCGATTCGAGGCCCAGCTTGGCGCAGGCGGAGCAAAACTCCTCGAAGCTCATTTTGGCGGGCTTGTCCCTCGAGGCATTGAGCAGGGCGCCATAGCACCAGAGGCAGACGGAATGGTGAATGTGGCCCTTGAGTGTTGGGGCGGCGGCCTCGGCGGCCAGCAAACGGCGCGGCAGGGAGGCCACCGCCGTCAGGGCCGCCGTGCCCCCGGTGATAGTCCGCAGAGCGGAACGACGTGACATGTTTTGGTTCATGGGGCGAGTTTATACCCCAAAGGGCGGGGAGGGCACGGCTTTTTTAGCTGGGCTGGAGGGGTTGCCGATGAACTGTTCGCCGGCCTGGAGCCAGGCCTGCCGCGCCTCGGGCATCATGGGCGCTGTGGCGTTGTGGTCGAAGTAAACCATGCGTGTGACGAGGCGAGGGCAAGGGACTGGGCCGCGCGGGCGCGCCCACGCTAAAGGGCGCCAGCGATGAGGCGCCCGAGGGCGCGCGGGGGAGCCACCGCGGGCTCGGGCACGGGCAAGAGGTGGCCTGCTTGCGGCAGAAAAAGCCGGCGCGGGTCCTGCGAGGCATAGCGCCGGGCGCCGAAGGAGAACGGCGCGGCTCTGGCCGTGGCAGTCTGCCCGGTGTGGCCCGGCGGCGGCGGGGCACTCGGCAGGTTGTTTGGCGCAGAACTCACAGCCTATTGGACGGGAGGGTTTCGAGAAAATTCACGAGTTGAGATGGAAACGATTTTGGACGTGACGCTGAAGGGCGGTTGCCTGTAAGGTGACAAGCGAGCCGACGCTCTTGAGTGAAGGCATGCGCGTAAAGATGCAGAAACGATTGCGGCACTTTGTCGTGGATAACGGCCAAGGCACGCTCCTCGAGCTGCCTTTGGAATTCGAGGGCCGGCGGGCGTTTGTCGTCTGGGACCTGGTCGTCCTGGGCAAGCACGAAATCAAAGCGCGCATTGAGCTGGACCCCAAGCTCCTGGAGCGGTTGAGCGGGCCGGGCTGCGATTACTCCTACCGGGGCCAACTGGTCCTGCCGCGGCCCCAGGACAACTGATCCTTGAATTAGATCTATGAGCACTGAGAGCCAAACTACCCGTCGTCACTTCCTGAGGGCCTCACTGCTGGGGGGCGCCGGCGCGCTTTGCGTGCCGTGGGCCCTGCGGCGCGCCCTGGCGGCGGGGCCGGACACCGCCACGGGCCGCGTCATCAGCCGCGTGGCGCTGACGGCCGGCGACGACCGCGCCGACCTCGCCTTCAAAGGGCTCCAGGCTTTCAAGCAGAGCATCGCCGCCGCCATTGGCAACAAGCGGGTGATCATCAAGCCCAACAATGTCGCCATTAACAACCAACTGGCCGCCAGCCACGCGGAGAACCTGGGCGGCATCCTCGAGTTCCTGCAATCGATCGGCAAGCGCGACGCGGCCATTGCCGAATCGGCCGCCGATGGCCCGACGCTGGAGGGGTTTGCCAACTACGGTTACAACAAAGTGGCGGAAAAATACGGCGCCCGGCTCCTGGACCTGGACCAGGAAGGGTTCGAGCTCGTGTATTGCTTCGATGAGACGGATTTCCGCCCCCATCCCTGCCGGGTGTCCAAGGTGCTGCTGAACCCGAATAACTTCATCATCTCGGCGGCCAAGTTCAAGACCCACGACCGGGTGGTGGCGACCCTCTCGCTGAAAAACATCGTCGTGGGCGCGCCGATCAAGGACCCCGGTTTCGGCTGGGGCCCCAGGGCCAAGCCTGGCGCCAAGAGCGACAAAGAGATTACCCACGGCAGCGGGTTTCGGGGCATTAACTATAACCTCTACGCCCTGGCGCCGCGGCTGCACCCGCACTTGTCGGTCATCGACGGGTTCGAGGGCATGGAAGGTGAAGGGCCGACGGGCGGCACGCCGGTCGCGCACCGGGTCTGCGTGGTCAGCCAGGACTGGCTGGCGGCGGACCGGGTGGCCCTGGAGTTGATGGGGATCGATTTCGCCAAAGTCGGCTACCTCAATTATTGCGGCCAGACCGGCCTGGGCGAGGCGGACCTAGCGAAGATCCAAATCCTGGGTCCCGCCCTCAAAGAGCATGTCAAACCCTACAGGCTGGCCAAGAATATCGAGGAGCAATTGGTCTGGAGGAAGCCGGTGAAGGGATGAGTCACAGGGCTTAGAGGAGTTAAACGGGTTAAACGAGATAAATGAGTTACCTGGAGGGCGCAGGCATGAGTCAGACCAGCCAAATGAGTCAGAGCCTCGGTCAAGAGTCCGCCTGCGCGCCGGGCTCGACCCTCGAGGCTCGACCCTCGATGCTCGCTACTCGACGGCGATTCATTGGGACAGTTGTCCCGGCAGCCGCGGGGTTCGGCCTGGCGGCGGGGGCGGCGGGGCGGGCCTTGGGCGGGGCCGGGTTCGCGCCGCCCATCGCTGTTTTTAGCAAGCTTTACCAGGAATTGAAGTTGGATTTCGAGCAGTCGGCCGCGGTCACCGCCGAGGCCGGTTTGGATGGGGTGGATTGCGCGGTGCGCAGCGGCGGGGAAATCGAGCCGGAGCGGGCGGGTGAGCAGATGCCGCGTTACGCCGAGGCGCTGCGCCGGCGCGGGGTGGGCATGTTGCTGCTGACCACGGGCATCGTGGGCGTGTCCTCAGCGCATGCCGGTGAGGTCCTGCGCACCGGGAAAGGGTTGGGGATTCGATACTACCGGCTGGGCTACTGGTCGCATCGGCCCGGCCGGCCGGCGGAGGAGTTGCTGGCAGAGATACATTCCAGCCTCAAGGACCTGGCGGAGATGAATAAGGAACTGGGGGTCTGCGGGGTGTATCAGAATCACTCGGCCGGCAAAGACCGTTCCCGGCGCAACGCCGGCTGCGACCTGGCGGAGCTTTACGAAATGGTCAAGGATTTGGCTCCCGAGCAGGTCGGCGTGGCCTTCGACCTGGGCCATGCCCTGCTCGAGCATGGCGAGCGGTGGCGCGAGCATTTCGAGAGGCTCAAGCCGCATATCCGGGTGGCGTACGTCAAAGACGTGCAACGGGGTTCCGGATTCGTCCCCTTCGGGCAGGGGGAATTCGGGCGGGCGGGCTTTTTCCAATTGCTGGCGCGGATGAACTACCGCGCCCCCCTGTCCATGCACATCGAGTACGAGTGGGCGCCGCCGGGCAAGAAGACCCGCCAGGCGTTGGTCCAGGCGCTCAAAGAAAGCCGCCGCGTCCTGGGACAGTGGCTGGCAGAGGCGGGAGGATAGCGCAGAACAAACTCGAAATCCGAAGGCCGAAGGCCGAAATCCGAGACAGGCGCGTGGTCGGCTGGCGACACGCGGTGGCGGGTGTCACCGGGCGGCGCAGCCGCAACCGAGTTGGCAGGGAGGGGTTCCACCGCGTTCCAGTCTGCGAGGCTCGTTCCCTCGAACGCTCCGGGCGCAAGACGGAATTCTTCGGGGGCGGGATGGAACCGGCGCTGCTGGCGTGTTCCTGACGCCGAAGGCGTCGTTCATACCAGCCCAGGGCAAAGCCCCATAAGCGTTAACTTGTTTACAGAAGCCCTTCTTCTGCGTCGATGAATATTTCTTCTTGCGACTTACGCTTCCGCGGCGGTTCAGCCAACTCAGCCGCGATCTGTTCCCACTCATCGAGCATTTGCCGGAGTGGAAGCCAAGGCACTACCGCCCGGAGCACCTGGCGCAACACAAAGGCAAACTCCCGCCAGCGGTTACACCGTCTGGATCGC
>Ga0187870_1000900_pt1 | contig 29949 bp, 17 predicted proteins | sample June2016WEW_13_1_3_FD_132974 | JGI IMG/M metagenome (GOLD analysis project Ga0187870, IMG submission 132974) | Peatland microbial communities from SPRUCE experiment site at the Marcell Experimental Forest, Minnesota, USA - June2016WEW_13_150 | ecosystem: Environmental > Terrestrial > Soil >... | reverse complement strand
GGCGGCCTTGAGTCGCCGACGTTCCAATTCATCGAAATCGCGTTCCACGCCTTTTGGGTTGCCCATGCCCAAAGAATAACACGGAAGCTCGGGGATGTCACTATATTATGCGAAATTCAGTAGAATACCATCGCCATGAAGAAATCAAGAACCTCATCGTCAATACGGCGGCCTTGCGCACAGAAGTAGATAACCTGCTGCGGTCGGAGCATGCTGATATTCTCAACAAGCTGGATGAAGTTCTTCTGCGGCTAGACGAGTTCAGAGGTCTCGCCTTGGCCCTCTGCATATCCCAAGGTGAATCCGTCGTCGCAATTAAAGAAGCACTTTCAGAAGATGCACGGACACTGCTGAAAGAGGCATCCCATTCCAGGGATGGATTCGTTTGGAAATCGGAAACAAGTATGTATGGTGAACTCATAAATATTAACATAAAGGACCAGGAATTTCTCGGCAAACCCGGCGACAATCGGGCCCAGGCGAGATGGTTGCACGCCTTCGACGAGCTTGTGCGGGCTGGATGCTTCGAGCCAACGTCACACCAGGGAGGGTTCAGAGTGTCGCACATCGGATATCAGCTTGCAGACCAGCTAAAGCAGCAGACCTGACAGCAGCGTCCGCCTAACGCTGAGTCTATCCTACCAGGCCGCTCCGCTCGCCCATAGCTATATGCTTGTGCTCTTTATCGTCCTAGAATAGCGCCTCTTCATCGTTAGCCAATGCACTTTCAGCCAATAGAACACAACCGTCTTTAGCGAGTCCTGGGCGCACTGGAATATGCTCTATGTCATCTCAACAGAGGTTTATGGCGGCCGTGACTAAAGCATAGAGTAAGGCTCCGGGTGGTCCTTAGTGCCACGGTGCACATCTCCAGGTCCAAATCGCAATAGCCCAGGGTCGAACAACCTGTCCCATGCGTGGTCGTTGACCGCCATCTTGGAGAGGAACGAAGCGAAGCCTCTGAGGGTGAAGAAGTGGATGTGGGAGAACGTGAAGCTGCGTTCTTCTGGTGGGCTGCGCAAGCGGATTGTGTGCCCTACATAATACTCACACTGCCCTACCTTCTCCGGGTCCGTTGCCATCTTCCCGTCGTTCTGGTATGCCGCCCTCCATAATGATTCGTCTGGGACAACCACTGCTGGCAGCACGGCGGACCAGATAATCTCACGTGCCGGCGCATAATCAAAGGCTGCGTCAGCCAGGTCCACCGCTGAAGAAAGTGCCTGTGCCCATCTTTCGTAAATGTCCGAGTCAGGGGCTGCTACTGCGACGGCCGACCTAGAGTCTTTGGGTTTAAGCCGCAGGAAATTCTTGCCCACAAACTCCTCCTGCAGATAAAAACTCTGGCGCTTCTTGGCTCGGCACGCCTGTGAATGTGGTCCATATGGTTGGTGGTCGACAATTCGGTGACCAACTGAGTAAATAAGGTCTTGGAAGGCTTCTCCTTCCTCCCTGCTGGCTCCGCAAACGACCAGAGGGAATGACGGATTCAGGTTCTTGCATTCTACGGCGAGCAGCATCCGAGTGGTTCGATTATCGGGCTCCCAAGCTTCACTCCCTGTATAGCCTTCAGCCGGAATCGAGAGCCGTTGGGTCCTGGTCACCTTCGTGAGCGAGCATCTGTAGTCAAATTGTCTCGGCTTTCCGGTCACGGGGTCGGTATATGTGCCGCCGTGTTGAACATCAATGTTGCGGATTTGTCGTATAGCCGCACCGACTCGCATTTCATGTCCAAAGTCGTCCTCTGTGGCCACTATCTTCAGGATGTCGGAGGCAGAGATTGCCATAAATACTATTGGCTAATTATGATTTTCTTTACCTGTTTGACCGATTTTACCTGGCACCGGGCTGGCGTCAACATCTAAACGCCTAGGTAATCGCCGGCATGAGCAGAAGGCTCACCAGCACCGGCCCCATCAACTCCTGGTCCGGAAGCCCTGAATTTTGCGCACCGTTGGCCTTCCAGAGGCTTTTCTGCTAACTGCTGGTGCCAGGGAGGTGGTCTTGAGCAGCGAGGGGTTGGAGGCCCAGGTGGATGCGGCGGCGCGGGGCGAGTGGTGATTGCGAGGATGGAGCCAGGTCCGGGTCCCTGGTGCTCAGTGGGTGGGGAATTTCGACTCGTCCTCGCTCTCGAATTGCAGGCTCCACGCACCGCCAGGAGTCAGAAAATGCGAACTTTTACGAGGGCCCGAGAATAAGCTGAGTGGTTGAACTTGGTTTTCGCGCGCTCGGTTTCAAGGCGTAACCCCCAAGGCCGGTTTGTCGAACTTCACACCCTTGCGGAGGGCGTGGTCAACCATTTCTGCGACGTAGCGGCGGCGTTCGGCAAGCGGCAGGAAGTTGACCCGGGCCATTTCCTCGCCAAAGGCGCGGACATGGAAGTCGTACGCCACGCGGTGGAGGTGGTCCAAAACGTCGGGCGCAAGCCAGTCGGGCGCTGTCTTGAGGTCACTCATTGCGCCAAGAGGTTAAAGCATTTCCGCGCATCTGGCAACCAACGGAGTGCTCCGGGCGGAAGAAAGCGGGCCGCCTGGGCTTGGGCTTCGTCAATCAGCCGTTCAATTCCGTACTGGCGCAAAGGACTAACCGGCAACAACTGCTCGGCATGTTCGAGACGGACTTGATGCTGCTCAGCAAGGGATGGAGCGCCGGAGCGATGGTCGCCTTTGACGGCGAGCATATAGGGCCGCACGGCGCGTTCATGGACCTTGACGCGAAGTTGGTCGAGCCGACTCCAGAACTCGATTTCGCCCTTCAGTGCCAATTCCAGGCGCTCGTCCGGCTCCGTCAACAGGGCCAGTGCCGGGCGCAAGGCGATCATCGCCGCCGGGCGGCACAGCTTTGTGGCCGTCTGAACCAGCACGTCGTAGTTGAAGAGGTGCAGCCAACCACGCGGGTCGCCAGCTTCAAGGAGTTTAACCCCCAAAGCCGTAGCGAAGGGCCAATCCTTTTCGCGATTGGTGCGTTTCATTTCCGCCACCGTGTGCAGGCCGGCGTAGAGGCCCTGGAGTTCCGCTTGCCAGGGGGAACTGCCCTGCGGCGCAACTCCGAAGATGTCGAGATACGCCTCCACGCCCGGGGTGTCCCACACAAAATGACTGGTCCAGCCGCCGCGCAGCCAGCGGGGATCAAGCGGCGGGGTGAGATGGCCCCGATAGCTGGGCAGTTGGCCGCCAAGACTGGCCTCGCCGAGCAGCTTGAAAAAGTCACCGGCGGCATCGGGAGCGCAGAGCAGATCACAATCCTTCGTCGCTGCAGCCACGCCAAAAGCCACACAGGCCATGCCGCTGGTAATGGCGCAGGTTATCCCACGACTGCGCGCGCGGGAGACCAACCCTTCGTAGAATTGTTCTAATTCAGCGTAGCTCAACGGCATGGCCTAGCTTTACCGTTCTGGCTTGCCCAAGTCGAGAGTCAAAGTCGCAGGGAGTTTTTTCGGGGCGCATCTTGACACTACCACCGAGCGCGGGCGGAAGCCCTCCCCCCTTCCCCCCTCCCATGCGCTCGGAGCGCATGGGAGGGGGGTGATCCGTTTTTCCAGTTCACCCAGGGCGGCGGCCCGTCCCGCCAGGAGCGGGACGGGCCTTGCCCTGGGCTACTTTCTTGCCGCCCCTCCGGGGCGGAAGAGTGCCGCGCTGCGCGCGGGTAGAGTGGAATTGGTGGCAGTATCAAGATGCGCCCGTTTTTTCGGGGGCGAACGTTCGTGCGTATGGCCTCTGATGTTGCCGGCGAAACCTTCTGGTTCCGGGTTTTGCTGCACTTTTAGTGCACAGCTTCGTAACGCGGCGGAGCCGCAACCAAGAGCGAAGCGTCAATTCCTCAGTGGGAAGAGCAACGTGGGCCTTCCCCCGCCGCGTTAAATGCGGCGCTCCGCGCCGAAGAATCAGGCCCCTCCAAAGGAAGCATGCCAAGACATTCACGCAAAAACGTGGATGTTGCGACCAAAGACTCTAAGTCCTTGATAATCGTTGGAGCGGGTGAAGGGAATCGAACCCTCATCTCAGGCTTGGGAAGCCCGCATTCTGCCACTGAACCACACCCGCTGCCACGGAAATGGGTTTTAGCCGATCCGGCAGCCGAGCGCAATACTTCATTTCGGCTATTTACTTGAAGCCTGCGCCCCCTCAATATGGGCCGACCATTTACTCACTATGAATACGTCCAACAACAGCCTGACGACTCGACGCGAATTCCTCAAGACCTCAGCCCTGGTGGGCGGGGCCCTGGCCGCCCCGGCGATTTTGCCCGGAAACCTCCTGGCGCGGCAAAACAACGAGACCCTGCGGATTGGCCTCATCGGCTGCGGCGGGCGCGGGACCGGCGCCGCCGGCAACGCGCTGAGCGCCGACAAGAATGTGGTCCTCACCGCCCTGGCGGACGCCTTTCCAGAACCCTTGCAGACCACGCTGGAGGGCCTGCGCAAGTCGCACGGCGACAAAGTGAAGGTGACTCCGGAAAAGTGCTTTGCCGGGCTGGACGCCTATCAAAAGCTGATCGACAGCGGCGTGGACGTCGTGCTCCTGGCCACGCCGCCGGGCTTTCGCCCGGTGCACCTCAAGGCCGCGGTTGACGCCGGCAAGCACGTTTTCTGCGAGAAACCAATGGCCACGGATGCGCCGGGCCTGCGGTCCGTGCTCGACTCCGCCAAGGCCGCCAAGCAAAAGAACCTTTCCCTCGTCGCCGGCTTCTGCTGGCGCTACGACGCCCCGCGGCGCGAGTTCTACAAGCGGATACACGACGGCGCGATTGGGGAAATCAGGGCCGTTTACGCCACCTATTATACCGGGCCCGTCAAACCGATGCCCCCGGCCAGCCAGCGGCCCGCGGAGATGGGCGACCTCGAATGGCAATTGCGCAACTGGTACAATTTCGTTTGGCTCTCCGGCGACGGCTTCGTGGAGCAGTGCTGCCACAGCGTCGATAAGGTCGGCTGGGCCTTGCAGGACCAGCCGCCGCTCAAGGCCGTGGCCGTGGGCGGGCGCCAGACGCCCAACAACCAGGGCAGCATCTTCGACCACATGTTCGTGGTCTATGAATTCCCCAACGACGCGCGCGGGTTTGTCGGCCAGAAGCAGATCGGCAACGGCTACAGCGATAATTCGGATTACCTCATGGGCTCGGACGGCATCGCCAGGTCGGGCTGGCAGGCCCCTTTCATCAAGGGCAAACAGACCTGGCGCTACCGGGAGACCGAACCCAGGATCGACATGTACCAGCGCGAGCACAATGAACTCTTCGCCAGTATCCGCAACGGCCAACCCATCAACGACGGCCCCTGGATGGCGCAGAGCACGCTCATGGGCCTGATGGGCCGCATGGCGGCTTACACCGGCCAGGAAGTCTCCTGGGAGCAGGCCATGCAATCGCAAGAGAAACTCGTGCCCGAGCAGCTCGATTGGAAAATGAAACTGGACATCGCCCCCATGGCCATGCCGGGCGTGACCAGGCTCACCTGAGGGGTCGTGCGAAAATAAATTCCGAGATCTGGCGCTTGGGTGGAGCGTGAAGCGTGAGAGCGTGGAGCGTGGTCCCGCCACGGCGGGACTCCGATGGCCTCACGCTCTATCCCGATTCGGAATCGGGACTCCAGGCTCTGGACGCCAGGCGAAGGCAGTTTGTTAGCATAACGCCCAAAGCACTGAAGTTGTTTTTGGACGGGCGCTGAGGGGCGAGGGCGGCGGCGCGGCGCCGCAACAATCAACGATTCTGCAAGCTCTTAGCGGCTCAGGCGTCCCGCCTGCGTTGGAGCGCGGCGCGGCGGCGCCACAACGAGCCATTGTGCAAGGGGTCCGAGTGGGTGGCGCCCTTACAGGGCTTGGAATACTTGTGGGGGTCGGTAACCTGGGCCTCCGCTCGCGGGGCTCGCGTCAGCCCAGGCTTTGACATTTCGGGCTTTCAGCCCTGCTAGACAGCGCTGCGCAGGCACGACCGCTCCACTGCCGAATACGTCAGCGGTTTCGTGAAATGGCCCACTAACCCTACGGAAAAAACGGGTTGCGCTTTTTTTCCTCCGCCACGGTCGTTAACGGTCCATGTCCGGGGCAGAGCAGGGTTTCCGGGGGGAGGGTGAGGATTTGCTCGCGGATTTTCTGGCGGGCGAGGTCCCAGGATTGGTTGCCGCGCCCCAGCGAGCCGGCGAACAGGGCGTCGCCCACGAAGGCGGCGTGCGGGGCGTCTTCGGGCCAGTTGCCCACGATGTAGGTCGCGCCGTCTTCCGTGTGGCCCGGCGTGTCGCGATGGGTGATGCGCAGGCTGCCGAGGTGGATGAAATCGTTCGGGCGGTTGCGTTGGCCCACCGGGGCGTGGGGGGAACTGGTGTGCAGGCGCACTTTGGGGCACCGCTCGCACACGGGGCCAACCGCGGCCAGGTGATCCTCGTGTGAATGCGTGATGAAAAGATGGCGGAGCTGGAGCTGGTTCTCAGCCAGCAAGTCGAAAATGGGCTGCCCTTCCCACCCGGTGTCAAACAGCGCCGCTTCGCGCGAGACTTCATCCCAGACCAGGTAGCAGTTGACCGCCATCCCGCCGGCGGTGGTGGTGACGCAGCGCAGTTCGCGCCACAGACCCAGGTCCTTGGCGCAGGGCGTCCAGCCATCGGCCACCGCTTCCAGCTTGGCCGGGTGCAAACCCAGCAATCCCGCCAGGGCCTTGAAATTCGGCCTTCGGACCGGCTGCCCGGTCTCTTCCAGCCCCGCCAGTTCCGCTGCCGTCAACCCGGCCGCCCGCGCCGCAGCTTCGGCCGAGACTCTCGACATCGCCCGCGCTTTGCGAATGATGTCGCCCACGTGATCTTCCAGGTTCATACGGGAAAACTTAACCGGCGGCAATGCAAGTCCAAGCCCGCGTTTAACTGCGCAGGGCGGGGTGCGCAATGGAATTGCCAATTGGCCATCGGACAGTGGAGGCCGAAACAGCGGGGGTGCGCCGGGGCGAAGTCCGAGATTGAAAAGTGAAATTTGAGAGCGGGCGGGCCGCGCCCGCTCCCCAATCCCATCAATCATTACAGCCTAGCCGTTGAGCGTCCAGCCGGCCCGGTAGGTGCGGCGCAGCAGTTCGTTGGCCTCCGCGACGTTGGTGACCTGTCCGGCCGCCCCGTCATAGGTGAGCTTCTTGCCGACCCGGTAAGCCACCAGGCCCAGCAGCATCATTTCAGTCATGGTCCCGCCGTAGTCGAAATCGCAGGCGGTCTTGAGGTTGCCTTTGCAGGCGTTGATCCACTGCTTCTGAAAATTGCCCAGCGGCGGCAGCAGGGCTTCTTTGGGGCGCGGCTTGTAATAGGTCATGTCGGGTTTGTTGCCGGCCGGGAAGAGCACGCGCGAAGTGAAATCGGCAATCAGGAAGCCTTTGGTGCCTTCGAACATCGCGCCGTGGTCGATCTTTTTCAGGTCGATATAGCGCACCGGGGACTCGGGCATAGCCCCGCCTTGATACCAGGCGACGCGGATGGCCTGGCGCCAGTCATTGGCGGGCAGGTCGAAATGCATCTCCAGTTTGACGGGGGTGACCTCGGCGTTGAAGGGGTCGCCCTTGCCCTCGGCGGACGTCGGCAGCGTCCCGTCGATGCCGTTCCAGGCCAGGTCCATGGTGTGGCTGCCCATGTCGCCTATCTGGCCGCTGCCGAAGTCCCAATACATGTTCCACGACAGGCAATTCATGCCCGAGCCGCCGGCGAAGTAGCCCGGGTTGTAGGGATGCTCCGGCGAGGGCCCGAGCCACAAATCGTAGTGCAAGGTCGGGGGCGGTTCGCCTTGGGCGGGCAGGTAGCCGGGACGGCGAATCTGGCGGTCGCCCCAGGCGCACACCTCCACCAATTCACCAATCGCCCCGTCGCGGACCATCTCCCGGACCCGGTTGAAATTCTCGTATTCATGGCGCTGGGTCCCCATCTGGGTGGCCAGCTTGCTCTTGTTCTTGAGGTAGGTCGCGCGCACCACCCGCGCTTCCTCCACGCTGTTGCCCAGCGGCTTCTCGCAATACACGTGTTGGCCCCGGTTCATGGCCCAATTGGCCACGAAGGCATGCGTGTGGTCCGTCGTGCAGCAGACCACCGCCTCAATGTCCTTTTGCTCCAGGCACTTCCGCCAATCCACGTGCTGCTTGGCGTTGGGGAATTTCCGGGCCCCAAACGCCAGGTGCTTCTCGTCCACGTCGCACAAGGCGACCACGTTTTCGCTCGTAAGAGCGTCGAAATGCGCTTCGCCCCGGCCCCAGGTGCCGATCAGGGCAGTGTTCAACTTGTTGCTCGGCGCCTCGGCGCCGAACAGCCGCGTGCGCGGCAGGATCAGCCCGGCGGCGCCGGTGAAGGCCACGGATTTGAGGAACTCGCGTCGTTTCATAAGGGTGCGTTCGGTTTGGGTGCTACGTTGTTGGTTGGTCGGACGCGCTTCCCGGCCTCGCTATTCGACTTGCCTGCCGGGCCATGGCCTTGGGCGGTCTGGCGGAACATGGCTGCTCGTCCGGTTTCACGCGGGGGAGTTTGGCCTCGACCGCGCGGGGCGTCAAGCTCGGGGCGGCCTGGGCGCCGGCGGGCCGAGAGGCCGGCGCTGCGCCGCTCTCTTGAGCGCAATAGCCTCTTGCGCAAGCATTTAGAAGCCGGCGGCTTCCCGCGCCGCCTGAGAACAAGCGGGCCCCCGGTAATGCAGGTCGGGAAATTGGCTGACCAGCAGCGCGTTGCAGCAGCAAAAGTCGGTATTGCATTGTCGCCAGCTCACTGCTAACTTCGTTGCAGCGATGCCTGAGATTACCGCACAAATCCTCGGAGTGACTTTTGACAGCTCGTTCAAAACGCCCGTCCTTTTCAAAGACGCTCGCTGTGAGGAGGTTGCCCAAAAGGCTCTGGAAGCCTTTGCCAGTTACGGCCTCAAACCGACCCAAATTGGACTCAGGCACCGTGACCCGGCGTTCAACTACGAATTGTCGTTTTCACTTTTCAAAGGCAACGCCAATTTCACACTTTCAGCGGAGAAACTGCACATGGATTTCCAAAACGCCGTGAACCCAAGGGACTTGGAGATCATTGAGGATTGCGTGGCCAAAACGTATGAGCACATCCCCTTGCCTGAAATCGGTAGCACCTTCATTTCGGCAAACCTTCACGCGACTGCGACCTCGGCCGACGAGGCGCAAAAGTTCCTTTCGGCCCGCGCCGAACCCGAGCGGGGCATCGTTTCGGTTGGAACCCTGGCGAATATTCTCTGCAAGAGTTGGCCTCAGGAGATCCGCTTGCAGGTGGAGCGATCCTTGGCTTACCCTGCAGGGCTGTTTTTAACCTGGGCAACACACCATCCAGGGGGTGCAATCTCGCGTGAAGCGCTGAAAGAGCTTGGCAAAGCGATAGAGGAGTCGGTCACAAAATTTGACCTCGCATTTAGCAAAAGGATTCAATAATGAACGCGGTCTCAACCTACGAGCGAAAGGATTTCACCAGTAGTCCCGCCCAAGCACCGCAGCAGTGGGCAGAAGGGCTTTCCCAACATTGGATTACCGAGAACGCGCCTGATCGGCCTGCCCTTCGAGACTCGGTCGGGTTCGCGGAAGCCCTCAAGCGAATTATTCCCGACAGATCGAGCCACCTGACACCGCAACTGCGGCAAAGGATTAAGGAGCTTTCAGACCTCAAGGAGAACTGGGACGGGGAGGGCGCCGCAGCCGTGAAAGCGCACATTCTCGCCGACGTAATCGAGGTTTTGAAGCGACTTGCCCACCGAGCACCCGGCTTTCGCGAGCCCTTTCTCGCGCCTACATTCGGCGGGTTTGTCCAAATCGAATGGCACGACCCAAGGCGATCCCTTGAAATCGAAGCGGTCGGCGAAGGGTGGGCGGTGGTCGGGGCCATGAATAGTGCGCAAGGGCAACGCCTTTATTTCGCATCGGAGTGCTCGCGGGGCGATTTCAAACAGTTGGAACGGTTTTACGACTGGTTCCTGGGTCGTGATGAATTGATATGGCCTTCGCCGTAGAAGCGATTCCGGACGACGCAAATCTGTTCCGTAGAATTCACCGCGATCACCTCGCCCCTCAGGGGACAATCTCATCACAAGCCTTTAACCACGAACGCCTTTCTGTTAATTGGGAAAAATACAGCGATGCTCAGGGTACGGCCATTGAAAGCTCCGTCGCGGTGGTCGCGCTTCCTGCCGGAGGATGCCGGGCCTTAGGTCAGACGGTCGAGCACACGCCAATTGAACCAGACCAGCCGTTCGGCCCAAACCGGGCACATGCCCAAATATGCGGAAAAAAGGACAAAACGATCAGACATCGATTGCGCGACATGGCTAACGTTGTGTGGCGGAGATGCTCGGAAGCTTAAATCCGTCCATCCTGTTCGCACTCGGCCTGGTGGCGCCGTCCCGATGGGCCTTTTGCGCTCCGGTGCGAAAAAACATTGCTAAGCGTCCAGGAGCGGTTAGAGTGGCGCCGTTCGCTGTGGCCGCTGTTAGGCAGGCGTAGCATGATTGATCGAGCAGGGCAGCATAGAAACCAACGCAGGCGGGTGGCTCTATGCTGTTTTTGTTTCTCGTGCCGCCGGCCTCGGCCGCTGCTGACATCAAATGCAAATTCGTTCAGAAACCATGCGCCAGATTGATTCCAGCTTGCCGCCGTCGCTCGCTCGGCGGAGACCCTTTTTTCACCTTGCTCGGCAGCCACAGCCCCAGGCCTTCAGCCGCCTCGGCCCTGCCGGCCGCGCGGGAGGCACGCCCCCCGGCGGGCCGCACCCGTCCAGTCCCAGGCTCTGGGGCGGCCTGGCTGCGGCCCTGTTCTTTATCGCCGCCGCCATCAATCCCGCCCAGGCGCAATGGCCGGTTTTTGGCGTTTACCGGGAACTCTGGACCGGGCTGAGTGATATCGGCAACACCCTGGACGCCCTCACCAACACGGCTTACAACCCGAATTGGCCCGACTATCCCGACCCGGCTTACACCAAGGTCTATACCAACTTCGAGACCGAGGTCGATACGGGCATGAATCTGTATGGCCAGCGGTTGCGCACCTTTGTCGTGCCCCCGGCCAATGGAAACTACGTTTTCTGGATTTCCAGCGACGATTCCTCGGAGCTCTTCGTCAGCACCGATGAGACCCCGGCCAACAAGGCCCCGACCGCCTGGGTCAACTCCTGGACCAGTTCGCGGGAGTGGACCAGGGAACCCAACCAGCAAGGCGCGCCCCTTTACCTCGAGGCCGGCCGCCGCTATTACGTCGAGGCCATCATGCAGCAAGGCTCCGGCGGAGACAACCTGGCCGTCCGCTGGCAGTTGCCCGACGGCACCTTCGAGGAGCCGATGCACGCCCTCAGCCAGGCCGGCACCCGGCTGATTCCGTTCGACGGCCAGGACACCTTGCCCGGCATTTACCAGCAAACGACTAACCTCACGCTCGTCGAGGGCCTCAATGTCACCCTCTCGGTGCTGGTCACCAATCCCTCCCCGGTCGCCTATCGCTGGCGTTTGCAGGGCGCCAACCTGCCCGGCTTGAATGCCACCCAACCCTTTTACGCCCTCACCAACGTCAGCATCCCCGTCAACAACGGCCAGGTCTATTCTTGCCTCGTGTCCAATGCCGCCGGCGCCGTGACCAGCGCCCCGATCCCGTTGACCGTGATTCGGGACACCGTGCCGCCCACCGTCACGAGCGTGGGCAATGTCGGCAGCACCAACGTGCTCGTCGTCTATTCCAAACCGGTCGAACCCGCCAGCGCCACCAACCGCGCCAACTATGTCTTCACCAACGCCCTCCCGGTCTCGGGCGCCTCCCTGGGGCCGGACAACCTCACCGTCACCCTCGCCACCGCCCCGCTGCTCTATGGCAGCAATTATACTCTCGTCATTAATTCAGTCCGCGACCGCGCCAGCATCCCCAACACCATCGCCCACAACACCACCGTCAGTTTCCTGGCCACTCTCTATGCCTCGCGCGATATCGGCAACCCCTCCGGCCCGTCCATCGTCACTTACCTCGGCACCAACGGCTTGAATGTGTCGGCGGCCGGCGCCGCTATCGGCGGCAGCGCCGACCAATTCAACTTCAACTACCAATTGCGCGTCGGGGACTTTGACGTGGCGGTGCGGGTGGCCGGGCTGAGCCCCTCGGATGTATGGGCCAAGGCGGGGCTGATGGCGCGGGAGACCCTGGATGCGAACGGTCGTTTCGCCGCCGCCTTGACCACGCCCACGATGGTCGGCTCTTTCTTTGAGTGGCGCGACCCGGCCGGCAGCTCGGCCAATGTCACGGGCAATTTCCCGGCCAACTATCCCAACACCTGGCTGCGGCTCAAGCGGGCCGGCAGCACCTTCACCGGCTTTGTCAGTTACGACGGCCAGACCTGGATGCAACTGGGCAGCGCCGCCATTGCCATGCCCAGCCAGGTTTACTTCGGCTTTGCCCTTAGCAGCCACAGCCCCGCCCAGCCCAGCCTGGTCGAGTTCCGCGACCTGGCGCCGGTCACCAACGCCGTGGTCGCCGCCCCGTCCAATCCTCACGAGCCGCTGGGGCCTTGCAGCCGCAGAACGCCCCTGGTGATCTCGGAAATTATGTATAAACCGGCCCCGCGGACCGACCTGAACAACCTCGAGTTCATCGAGCTCTATAACACTAACCCCTGGTGGCAGGACCTGAGCGGCTACCAACTGCTGGCCGATAACCTCAGTTACACGTTCCCGCCCGGCACGCTCATTGGCGGCGGCGCGTTCCTGGTCATCGCCGCTTCGCCGCAGAGCATCCAAAATGTCTATGCCATCACCAACGTGCTTGGCCCTTACGCCGGCAGTCTGAAGAAAGCCGGCACCATCCAGTTGTTGGATGGGCAGGGCGCCGTGCTGCTGACGGTCCCTTATTCCAACCTCTATCCCTGGCCGGTGGCCGCCGATGGCACCGGGCACTCGATTGTCCTGGCCAACCCCACCTACGGCGAAGGCGACCCGCGCGCCTGGGACGTGAGCGACGTGGTGGGCGGCTCGCCCGGGCAGATGGAGGCCTTCCGCCCCAGCCCCTTGCGCAATGTCGTCATCAACGAACTCCTGGCCCACTCGGAGAACCCGGCTGTGCTCCAGTTCGTCGAACTCTACAACCACAGCAACCAGACCAACGACCTCTCCGGCTGCATCCTGACGGATGACCCCGACACCAATAAATTCCTCATCCCCGCCGGCACCCTCATCCCGCCGCGCGGCTTCGTCGCTTTCGACCAAACCCAGCTCGGCTTCCTCTTCAATGGCGCCGGCGGCACCGTCTATTTCATCAAGCCCGACCGCACCCGCATCCTGGACGCCCTCCAATTCGAGAGCCAGGCCGACGGCCTTCCCTTCGGCCGCTCGCCGGACGGGGCCAAGGCCTTCTATCCGCTGACGGCGCCGACGCCCGGCACGAACAACAGCGCGCTGTGGATGGGGGACATTGTGATCAACGAGTTGATGTATGACCCGATCACCGGCAATGACGATGACCAATACATTGAACTCTACAACAAAGGCGCCCACACCGTCAGCCTGGCCAACTGGCAGTTCACTGCCGGCGTCAAGTTCGCTTTTCCCCCCGGCGCGACCCTGGCCCCCAACGGTTACCTGGTGGTTGGGCGGAACCTGACGAATTTGCTGGCCAAGTACCCCACCAATCTGAACGCCGGCAATACCGTGGGCGATTTCGGCGGCGCACTCGCCCACCGTGGCGAGCGCGTGGCCCTGGCCATGCCGCAACTCTTGACCGTCACCAACACCCAGGGCAGAACCACCAACATCATTTACGTGGTCCAGGACGAGGTGACTTACGAAGCCGGTGGCCGGTGGGGCCAATGGGCCCACGGCGGCGGCAGCAGCCTTGAGTTGATCAATCCCAACTCCAATCATCGCCTGGCTTACAACTGGGCCGACAGCGACGAGACCATGAAAAGCGCCTGGACCAACCTCGAGTTTACCGGCGTGCTGGACAATGGGTACAATTATGGCCCGGTAATTGACTACGCACAGGTGGGTCTCCTGGACGTGGGGGAATGCCTGGTGGATAACATCGAAGTCCGGCCCGGCGGCCCCACTGGCCCGAATATCGTGGCCAACAGCACATTCGAAACCGGTCTGAGCAACTGGAGCCCGCAGGGCGATCACATGCGCTCGGGCATCGAGCCGGCCAGTGGCTTGGGCGGCTATCAGAGTTCCCAGTCGCTGCATTTGCGCTCCAGTGACAGCGTCTGGACCCTGGCGGATTACGTCCAGGGCGCCCTGAGCCAGACGACGCTCGCGGAGGGCCAGACCAACACGCTGCGGCTCAAGGCCCGCTGGCTCCGGGGTTGGCCGGAGGTCCTGCTCCGGCTGCGCGGCAACTGGCTGGAGGTGACCGGCCGGATGCCGGTGCCGGCCAACCTGGGGACGCCGGGCCTGCGCAACAGCCGCTACGTGGCCAACCCCGGGCCGGCCATTTACGAAGTCAAACACTCTCCGCCGCTGCCGGCCACCAATCAACCCGTCGTGGTCACGGCGCGTTTCCACGACCTCAACGGCTTTCAGCCGACGCTCCTGTATCGCATCGATACCAACGCCAATCCTGCGCCCAGCTACACCACTGTGGCCATGCTGGACAATGGCACGAACGGCGATGCCGTCGCCGGCGATGGCCTTTTTAGCGCGACCATTCCGGCGCAACCGGCCGGGACGGTCGTGGCCTTCCTGGTCCAGGCGCGGGACACCTTGGGCGCCACCAATCTCTTTCCCGCGAATTTGAAGAACAACGCGGGCGTGCCGCGCGAATGCGTGGTGGCTTTTGGGGATCCAATCCCAACGGGCAGCTTCAGCCATCATCACGTGTTTATCACGCAGAACTGGGCGCAGCGTTGGGAGCAGGGGGGCGGCGTCTCCCACGAGTACCATGATGGCACCTGGGTCGATGGCGGCGGCCGCATCATTTACAATTGGAGCGGGCGCTATGCCGGCAGCCCCTACCACCAGTACCTTGGCTCGCCCGTGACTACCGTCGGCGGCATGCACTGGGTCGTCCCCTGGGACGACGCGCTCTTGGGCGTTGCCTCGCTCAACAAACAGCATGTGCCGGGTAACGGGGCGCTGGACGATGATACCCTCCAGCGCGAGCAAACCAGCTTCTGGATGGCCCAGCAGATCGGGTTGCCGGGAGAGAATCGCCGCTATTACGTCTATTATGTCAACGGCGTCCGGCACGGACCGCTCATGGAAGACGCCCAGACCCCCGACGGCGACATGCTCAAGGAGTTCTTCCCCAACGACACCGGCGGGGTCCTTTTCAAGAACCATAGCTGGTTCGAGGGCGACGTGGCCGTGGATCCCAACAACGATTATTACATGAACTTTAGCATGCCCTCCTGGTGCGTGCTCGGCCGCTTCACCACCACCATCAACGGCCTGCCCAACCAATACAAGCTGGCCCGCTACCGCTGGATGTGGTGGATTCGCCAATATCCGGACTCAGCCAACGACTTCACCGCCGTCTTCGACCTGATCGATGCCGCCAACCTGCCCACCAACAGCCCGGCCTATTATGCCCAAATGGAAGCCCAGGTGGACACCGAAGCCTGGCTGCGCATGTCGGCCATCGAACATGCCACCGGGGATTGGGATTCGTTGTTCACCCAGAACCAATGGAACATGTATATGTACAAGCCCACCAGAGGCAAATGGACCCCGCTGAAGTGGGACTGGAACATCACCCTTGGCGGCGGCACCACGACCTGGCCTTCGGATGGCAGCCAGCTTTTCAATGTCGGCGCCTATGACCCGGTGATGGCCACTTTTCACTACTTCCCGGCCTACAAACGGGCCTATCTGCGGGCGCTCCAGGACATCGCCAACCTGGCCATGAACAACGCCTTGGTCGATCCGCTTCTCGACGTGAAGTACGCCGCCTTTGTGGCCAACGGCTTGACCTCGACGCCTTACAGCGGCCTGACGGTAAGGGACCCGGCAGCTTCGCTCAAGAGCTGGATTGCCACCATGCACAATTCGCTCTTGACCGCTTTGACCAACCAGGCAGTCACGAATGTGCCCTTTGCCGTGAATTCGGTCACCGTGAATAACAATGTGGCCACCCTCTCCGGGACGGCGCCCCTGGCGGCCAAGACGGTCTGGGTCAACGGCATCCAGTGCCCGTTGACCTGGCCGAGCGTGACCAACTGGGCGGCCACGGTGCCCCTGCAACCGGGCAGCAATGTCTTGAACGTGGTGGCGGTTGACCTGCATGGCCAGCCCCTCCCGGGCGCAACGGCCACAGCCCTCACTGTCTTTAATGGGACGCTGCCCTCGCCGGCCGGTCTAGTCGTCATCAACGAGATCATGTACCACCCGCTGGTCCCCAATACCGAATATGTGGAGTTGTACAACCGCTCCCCCAACGTCGCTTTTGATCTGTCAGGCTGGCAGCTCCAGGGCCTGGACTACACTTTCCCCGCCGGGTCAATGCTCGCCCCCAATAGTTACCTGGTGCTGGCAGCCGACCGCGTAGCCTATGCCACAACCTACGGGCCGACCAACCTGGTGTTTGACACCTTTGACCCCACCTTGCCCATCGCGGGGCAGATTCTCTCGCTGGTCCGGCCCGGCCCCGATCCGGCCAGCAGTCTTTTTGTGGCCCAGTTGCGTTGTGGCAGCGCGCCGCCCTGGCCGGCGGCGGCCAACGGCCTGGGCGCTTCCCTCCAGTTGATCGATGCCCGCCAGGACAACTGGCGGACCGCCAATTGGGCGGCGGTCCAAACCAACGCCATCTCCCCTCCGCATTGGGTCCATGTTTCTTCCACCACCCCCATGCCCGTCACCTCTTCCACCTTCTTCGTCTATCTCGAGTCGGCCGGCGATATCTATATCGACGACCTCCAACTGCTCGACGCCGACGGCAACAACAGACTGGCGGACGGCGATTTCGAGTCGCCGCTGGCCAGCGCGTGGAACCTGACGGCCAATTTTGCCCAATCGACCCTCAGCACGACCGTCAAGCATGCCGGCAACGCCAGCCTGCACCTGGTGGCCACCGCCGCCGGCAGCGACAGCGACAACGCCATCTACCAGGATATCCAGCCGCCGCTCTCCCTCGGCCAGTACTGCACCTTGAGTTTCTGGTATCTCCAGAGCACCAACGGCGGTCCCCTCGTCCTGGGCCTGGCCTCCTCGGCCACTACCGTCTCCATCAACCCGGCCCCGGCGATCACCAAACTGGCGCACGCCACCCCGGGTACCTTCAATAGCGTGGCTGACACCTTGCCTCCCTTCCCGCCGCTCTGGCTCAACGAATTGCAGGCCGACAACCTCACCGGCATCACCAACGCCGCCGGCCAGCACGCCCCCTGGCTCGAACTCTACAACCCCACCGCCAACGTCGTCCCTCTCAACGGCCTCTACCTGGCCAACAACTATTCCAACCTCACCCAGTGGGCCTTCCCCGCCGCCGCCAGCATCAGCCCCGGCCAATTCAAGGTCATCTTCGCCGACGGCCAGACCAACCTCTCGACCTCCAGCGAACTGCACGCCTCTTTCTCGCTTCCCAGCCGCAGCGGCTCGCTGGCCTTGAGCCAGCTCTACAACGGCCTGCCACAAGTGCTGGATTACGTCGATTACACCAACATCGGCCTCGATCATTCCTACGGCTCATACCCCGATGGGCAGAGCTTTTACCGGCAGGAATTCTTCAACCCCTCCCCCGCAACGACCAATCTTGGAGTCGGCGCCGGCACCCTCTCTTTCATCGCTTACACCACCCCCGGTTCAGTTTATGCCCAGGACTTCAATTCCTTGCCCAATCCGGGCCTGGCTTCGGTCAGTAGCGCCAACCCGGTGACCATTAACGGCATCACCTATTCCCTGCCCAACCCGTTTGACTTCGCCCTGCCCCCGGCGCCCAGCGGCCAGAACGGCGGGCTGGGGCTGCCCGCCCTGAGCGGCTGGTTTGGCCTGGCCGACCCCACCGCCAGCGTCGGCACCCGTTTTGGCGCTTCCTATGGCGACCAAACCACCGGCGGCCAAATCAGCTTCGGGCTGCCCAACAGCACCAACCGCGCCCTCGGCCTGCTGGCCACCACCACCACGGGCTTCACCGCCTTCGGCGCCAGGTTCATCAACGCTAGCACCAGCCTGCTCGATCACATCAACCTCCAGTTCACCGGCCAAGTCTGGCGCCAATCCGACCGGCCCAAGACCCTGACCTTCTACTACCTGGTCGATCCCAGTGGCGCCAGGACCTTCCCGACCGATTACACCGCCCTTTTGCCCAGCCTCGATGTGGCCTTCCCAACGGTGGCGGCCGATGCAGGCGGCGTCGCCGTAGATGGGACCTCGCCCCTCAATCAAACCAACCTCAGCCTGGTCAACCAGGTGATCACCAACTGGCCTCCAGGCGCCGCCCTTTGGCTCGTCTGGGAGATGGCCGACCCGACCGGCAAGGCCCAGGGCCTGGCCATCGATGACCTGAGCTTTTCCGCCTCGGTGGCCGCGCCCAATCCCGCCCCACAACTGGGCGGCCTCAGCCTGAGCGGAGGCAACCTCACCTTCTCCTGGCCCAGCCTCCAAGGCCGGCTCTATCGCCTCCAGTACAAAGACGCGCTGGACGCCCCCACTTGGACCTCGCTCAGCCCCGACCTGGTCGGCACCGGCAGCCCGCTGCCGGCAACCGTGCCCCTCTCCGGCAACCCGCAACGCTTCTACCGGGTGCTGTTAATCCCATAGCCTGCGCCTTGCCCCGCTACCGCACATCCGCTTCAGACCTCAGCCTCAGCGCCCTTGCGTTCCGCCCTCCCGGCTTTTGCCGCCGGCAGCCATTCCCGACCGACCAGGTAGAGAAACCAGCTCAGCGCCGCGAACGGCAACAGCGCCAGCAGGTCCGAATTCCGCCCGGCAAAAAACGGGTTATGCGCCTCCGCCCATTTCGTCAGCGCGAAATCGGCGCCGCCCAGCGCGCCCGTCATCAAGGCAATGATAATGCCGGTAATCGCGCCGCCCGCAATGTAGCCGCTCGCCAGCAGCACGCCGGGACTCTGGTCGCTGGCCGCCGCCAGTTGCGCGGCGTCCAGATTGCGCTCCCGGAGGCGGCGCCCCAGGCGCCGATCCACCAGCCAGCGCACCAGCCCGCCCACAAACACCGGCGCCGACGAGGAAATCGGCAGGTAAACTCCCACCGCGAAGGCCAGCGATGACACGCCGCTCAGTTCAAGCACCACGGCGATGAGCACCCCGAACAGGACCAGAGCCCACGGCAGTTTGCGGTCGAGCATGCCTTTGATGATGTAGCTCATTAGCATCGCCTTGGGCGCGGCGAACTTCTGCACCTCGGTGCCGTCGGGCCGGGCCTTGAAAGCGCCATTGATGCCGGGGTCCACCAGCCAGCGGGCCGCCCCGGAGGCATCGACCAGATACCTGCCCGGCGGTCCGCCCGCGCTGTCGCCCTTCTGCCATACACGATAGGCCCTGGCATCCGCCCGGGCCTGCGGCCCCCGCAGTCTTTCCAGCCCGCCCAATCTCGCCTCCGCCGGGGCGCGCAGGCCCGGGGCCACTTGCGCCGCCGGGACATAAACCGTGGCCGTGTCGTTCAGCACCAGCAGGATCGGTCCCAGCAGCAGGGCGCTCGCCGTTGCGCCGATCAGAATCGAAACCTGTTGATGGCGCGGCGTGGCCCCCAACAGGAAGCCCGTCTTCAAGTCCTGCGAGGTCGCGCCCGCGTTCGAGGCGGCCACACACACAATGCCCCCCACCGATAGCGCCGTCACATAATAAGTCGCCCCCGTCCAGCCGACCGCCAGAAAACACAGGCAGGTCACCAGCAAGGTCGCCACCGTCATCCCCGAGATGGGATTCGACGAAGACCCGATCTCGCCGGTGAGCCGGGAGGAAACGGTGACGAAAACGAAGCCGAAAACGACGATCAAGCTCGCGCCCAGCAGGTTGATATGCAGCGTCGGCGCGGCCAGCATGGCCAGGATCAGCCCCAGGATGCCGCCCCCGACCAATCTCATCGGCAAGTCCCGTTCTGTGCGGAGCACGGGGGCGCCGGCGCCGGCCGCCGCCTTGAAATCACCCAGCCCCGAGCGGAGGCCGTCCAGGATGATGGGCAGCGACCGCAGCAGGCTGATGATGCCCCCGGCGGCCACCGCCCCCGCCCCGATATACAGCACATACTCGCTGCGAATCTCCTCGGGACTCATCGCGGCAATCGGCTTGCTCCCAGGCGCCAGCACCCCGCCCAGACCCTCGCCGAAAAACTCGATCAGCGGCACCAGCACCAGGCAACTGAGCACTCCGCCCGCCATCAGGATACAACCAATGCGCGGGCCGATAATGTAACCCACCCCCAGCAACTCCGGCGTGATCTCGGCGGCAATCGACCCCCCTTTCAGCGGCGGGCCGAAAACCTGCTCCGGTATGTCTTTCCAAAGCTTGAAGGCCGACATCAGGACCTTGTAAGCCAGGCCAACCCCGAATCCGGTGAAAATGGTCGAGGCCCTCACCGCCGGCGCGCCGCCGGACGATTCCGCCGCCGCCCCCGCCTTGAGCACCTGCGCGCAAGCGGTGCCCTCGGGATACTTGAGCTGGCCATGCTGCGCCACGATCAGCGCGCGCCGCAGGGGAATCATCATCAGGATGCCCAGCAGGCTGCCCAGCAGGCCCACCAGCATCACCCGGCCAATCGCCAGATCGAACCCAAGGATCAGGATGGCCGGCATGGTCACGCCCAGACCGAAGGCGATGGACTCCCCCGCCGAGCCGGCAGTCTGGACAATGTTGTTTTCCAAAATCGTCGCGTCGCGTCCGCCCGCCTTGGCCCATAACCGGAACAGCGTCAGCGAGATCACCGCCACCGGGATGGACGCGCTCACCGTCAGCCCCACCTTGAGCACCAGGTAGAGCGAGGAGGCGCCGAACACCACCCCCAGCAAGGCGCCCACGATGACCGCCCGCAAGCTCAGCTCGCGCATCACCCTTTGCGCCGGGACATACGAAGGAAAATCCCCTCCCGCCGCTCCGCGTTGCTTCAACTCGACCGCCATGTTGGCTGAACCTGATACTCTTTAGCGCCGCCAGGCGGCAACCATAATCCAAGACCTAGCTTATGCCCCGAACTTATAAAGATTACAATTTGCCTTTTTGGCGGCAACCTCGTAATGTTCCTGGCGACTCCATCGCGCTGGCCGGCGAATATCGGGGGAAGCCGAATGACTTCAAGCCCTTTGCCGGCCTCATCGGGCCGGAGGCGCGCGTGTGCGACGTTTCCTGGCAAAGGGAACACATTTCAAGCGATTAACCGCAAAGAACGCAGAGAACACATAGAAAACGAATTACGACAAAGAAGCCTATGAGCCTATCATCGAAAAACCTCAGCACGCTCGCGCTCCATGCCGGCCAGGTTCCTGACCCGACCACCGGCGCGCGGGCCGTGCCCATTTACCAGACGACCTCCTATGTCTTCAAGAGCACCGACCACGCGGCCAACCTCTTTGCGTTGAAGGAGTTCGGCAACATTTACACCCGCATCATGAACCCGACCACCGACGTCCTCGAGCAGCGCATCGCCGCCATCGAGGGCGGCACCGGCGCCCTCGCCGTCGCCTCGGGCCAGGCTGCGGAGACGCTCGCGTTGCTGGCCATCACCCAGGTCGGCGACGAGATTGTGTCGGCCAACAACCTCTACGGCGGCACCTACCAACTCTTCCACTACACCCTGCCCAAGCTTGGCCGCACGGTGAAGTTTGTGGACTCGCGCAACCCGGAGGCCTTCCGCCGCCCGCTTACCTCCCGGACCCGCGCCCTCTACGCCGAGACCATCGGCAATCCCAAGCTCGACGTGCCGGATTTCGAGGCCCTGGCCCACATCGCCCACCAGGCCGGTGTGCCCCTGGTGGTGGATAATACTGTCGGTGTCGGCCTGGTTCGGCCGTTCGATTTCGGCGCCGATATCATCGTCTCCTCGGCCACCAAATACATCGGCGGCCACGGCACTTCGATTGGGGGGGTGATGGTCGACTCGGGGCGCTTCCGGTGGGACAATGGCAAATTCCCTGAGTTTACCGAGCCGGACCCGAGCTATCACGGACTCAAGTTCTGGGACGTCTTCGGCGACTTCCCGGGTCTGGGCAACGTCGCCTTCATCATCAAAGCGCGGGTTCAATGGCTGCGCGATCTCGGCCCGGCGCTGAGCCCCTTCAACGCCTTTTTGTTCCTCCAAGGCTTGGAGACCCTGGCGTTGCGCCAGCAAAGCCATTCGGAAAACGCGCTGGCCATCGCCCGCTGGCTGAAACAGCATCCCTTGGTCAACTGGGTCACCTATCCCGGCCTGCCCGAAGATCCGAACCACAAGGTCGCCGCCAAATATCTCAAGCGAGGCTTCGGCGGCTTGGTGGGTTTCGGCATCAACGGCGGTTTGGAAGCGGGGCGGAAGTTCATCAATTCCGTCAAGCTGCTCTCGCACGTCGCCAACATCGGCGATGCCAAGAGCCTGGTCATCCATCCCGCCTCGACCACGCACCAGCAGTTGACCCCGCAAGAGCAGCAAGCCACCGGCGTCACCCCAGATTACGTCCGCCTCTCGATTGGCCTCGAAGACGTTGAAGACATCAAGGCCGATATTGACCAGGCCTTGCGGGCGGCGGCCGGGTAAAGGGAAGCCCGGCAGCGTCGGGAGGTGAGGGCCACCGCCCGCAGCCGATAGCCAATAGCCAATAGGCAATAGCCAATAGCCAATAGCCAATAGGCAATAGCCAATAGTCGATACCCAATGAACCCGGCCTCTATATTACGGCCCCGCGCGAAAAACTCGGACTTCGGCTCTTTGATTGAGGCGGCAACTGCCCTTGTTTCAGAATGAATTCAAACCAGAGCAACTCGAGGCCCCGGTGGCGGCAGGGCTCGGTCCTGGCCCTGGCGGCGGCTCTTTTGCTCACGGGCTGCAAGGGAACGCCTACCAAGGGGGAGAAAGAGGCCCGCCAACAGGCGCAGGCCGTGGCCGCCACGTATCGGCCGCGCGCCCAAAGGCCCGTCTTGCCGGCCCTGACGACCAACTCCGGCCTCGAGCATTTCCTCGCCTACGCCATGCTCAACCAACCGCAGGTGGAGGCGGCGTATTTCGATTGGGCGGCCTCGGTGGAGGGCATCACCGTGGAGCGCTCGCTGCCGGACCCGCAGTTCACTTTTCAGATGGACATCGCCAACGTCGTCACCTCGGTGATGCCCGGCTTGATGCAGGAATTCGTCTTCCCCGGCAAACTGCGGTGGCGCGCCAACCTGGCGGCGGCGGAGAGTCAGGCCAAATACTACGCCTTCGAGAGCGCGGTCCTGCAAACGGCTCTCGCGGTCAAACGCGCTTACTACCAGCTTTGGTTCCTGGATGAAATAATCCGCATCAACCGAGAGATGGGGGATTTGCTGGGCGAGCTGGAGCGGAGCGCGCGCGGGCGGAACGCGGTGGGCAAGGTCACGTTGCAGGACGTGTATCGCGCGCAGATCGAGCAGGACCGCTTGGGCGCCGAGATCGCCAACCTCGAAGACTCGCGCAACCCGCTCCGCGCGCAGTTCAAGGCGGCGCTGGGCCTGACAAACGAGCAGCCCGATCCCCCGATGCCCGGCCGATTCGAAGCCGCCACGCTGGAGCCGCCGCCGGAGCAACTGCTGGCCACGGCCTTCGCGCGCCATCCGCGGCTCAAGGCGATGGAGGCCGACGTGCGCCGCGCGCAAGCGTCGCTCGCCCTGGCCTACAAGGCGAAGGTGCCGGATTTGAGCGTCGGCCTGATGGTGGACGCGCAGGCGAACCCCACGCTCTATCGCCTGCCGGGAGGGCCAGCCACCGTTTCGCTGCCGATTTGGCGCGACAAGATCGCGGCGGAAATCGCCGGCGCGCAGGCAGGCAAACGTGCCGCCGAGGCTCGGCTGACCAACGAGCAGATCATGCTGACGGTGGATTTCGCGATGAAGAGCTACGACTACCGCGAGATCAGCCGCAACCTTGCCTTGTTGCAGAATCAACTCGTCCCCAAGGCGCAGAAGTCGCTCGAAATCGCGCGGTCGGGCTACTTGGCCAGCCAGATTGACTTCTTCAATCTCATCGACGCGGAGCGGACACTGCTCGAATTCCGCCTGTCGGAAGTCAAGGAACGGACGCGCCGGGAACTCGTGCTGGCGGAGTTGTCGCTGCTCATCGCCGGCGTGCCGCCCGCGAATTCGCCGACGAATTCTCCCCGCTGACCGTCATATGAAAGCCAAAACCATCTTCGCCATCATGGCCATTGCGGCAGTCGGCGCCGGCGCGTTTTTCATCGGACGTTCCACCGGCCACAACCCTGCCGCCAGCGCCAGTGGAACCGCCAAAGAAGGCCAGACGCTCTACACTTGCGGCATGGACCCGCAGGTCGTCCAGCCCAACCCCGGCAACTGTCCGATTTGCGGCATGAAACTCACGCCGATTCGCAAGCAGGCAGGAACCGCGGGCGCGCAAAGCAGTGCGGCGGTCAAGTCGGGCGAGCGCAAGATCAAGTACTACAAGTCCACCATGATGCCGGGCGAAGTACGGCAGGCGCCGGGCAAAGACAGCATGGGCATGGACATGGTGCCGGTGTATGAGGAGGAGGAGGCGGCGGCCGAGTCGCAGATCATCGCCGTTGACCCTGTGACCATTCAGAACATGGGCATCCGCACCGCGACAGTCACGCGCGGGCCGCTGCGCCGGACCGTCCGAACGGTGGGCGTCATTGATTACGACGAGACGGCGCTGGCCGACGTGACCACCAAGTTCAAGGGCTGGGTTGAAAAACTTTACGCGAACGCCACGGGCGCGCTGGTCAGGCGCGGCGAGCCGCTCTTTGAAATCTATTCGCCCGAACTCTACAGCGCCCAGGTGGAGTATCTGCTGGCCGGCAGTTCGCCGACCAACACTCCCGGCGCAGAAGGGTTGCGCGTCAGCGCGCGGACCAAGCTCAAGTTCTTCGACATCTCTGATGACCAGATTGCCGAGTTGGAGCGGACCAAAGAGCCCCGCAAAACGCTGCGTATCCTCGCGCCGCAAGACGGCTTCGTCATCGACAAGATGGTCGTCGAAGGCCAGATGGTGGACGCCGGGATGAAGATTTATCGCCTGGCCGACCTGGGATTGGTCTGGGTGCAGGCGGAGATTTACGAGCAGGACCTCGTCTATATCAAGCTGGGCCAGGAAGCAGCGGTGACGCTCTCCTATCTGCCGGACCGCGAGTTTCGCGGGCGGGTGACCTACATCTATCCAAACGTGGACGAGAAGACCCGCACGGCCCGCGTGCGGATGGAGTTCCACAATCCCGGCTATTTCCTCAAGCCGGGCATGTTCGCGACCGTCCAGGTCACCTCCGAATTGGAGCCGTCGGCGCTGCTGGTGCCCGACATGGCCATCTTGCGCAGCGGCGAGAAAACCACGGTCTTCGTAGCGTTGGAAGGCGGGAAGTTTGATCCCCGCACCGTCACACTTGGCCCCCAGGCTGAGAACGATACCTATCAAGTGCTCAGCGGATTGAGGGAGGGTGACCGGATCGTCACCTCGGGCCAGTTCATGCTCGACTCTGAAAGCCAGCTTCGCGAAGCCATCCAGAAAATGCTGGAGCCGAAGCAGCCCGCCGCAAAAGCCGAGGCGCTGCCCACGCTTTATACCTGCCCCATGGCGGCGCACGCCGATGTGGTTTCCGACAAACCGGGCAAATGCCCCAAGTGCGAAATGGACCTGGTGCCGACGAGCAGCGTCGCGCACGGTAAGATCGCGGAGGAGAACTGGCGCAAGCAGCATGGCGGGAACTCTAACGCGCACGGCAGTAGCCAGCGAGAGCCTCAACCCTGAAGCTTGTTGTACTCCTCATGTGTGCCAATCCACACCCAGCGAAACTCGTCGCGGGCGATGAAGACGCCCGTTGCCCGATAGTGAAGCCCCACCCGGACAGACCAGAGCTGCCGCTTAAACGGCTTGAAATACAGCGAGGGATGGTGTGGGTGAGCAAGCCAGAGCCGGTAGTTATTTTCGGCCAGCCGCTGCGCTTCTGTTGGCAGCCGGTAGAAGCGCTCCCAGAATTCTGGCGAGGTTGTCGCTCTCACTCCCGAGGCCGCGGAAAGTCGCGGGCGTTTTGCTCTCGCTCGCAGCGCTCGGCTTCTTCGATCATCCAGTCCAGCCTGCCCGCCTCCGCGTCTGCCCGCATCTGCTTGTCCCACTCATCATCGGGCAGAGGGTGCAGCAGGGCGTTGAGTTCACAGCGCTCCCGGAACGAGAGCTTGTCAATCGCTGCCTTGATTTCTTCGACTTTCGTCACGCCAAACACCATATCTGCACCACTGCCCGCGGTCAACCCTGCAACCGCCCAGGCGCGTCACCGGGATAGGACTGCCGAACCCTCCTGCCTGGCCAATTCGCGCCCCATCACTCTATCTTTCGTCCACTCCGCTACCCCCGCCTGACGCCCATGCTCAAAGGCATCATCGATTTTTCGCTCAAGAACAAGTTCATCGTCCTGCTGGCGACGATCGCACTCGTGCTGGGCGGCGTTTACGCGGTCAGGAACATCCCGCTGGACGCCATCCCCGACCTCTCGGACGTGCAGGTCATCGTCTATACCGAGTGGCCCGGCCAGGCGCCCCAGATTGTCCAGGACCAAGTCACCTACCCGCTCACGACCAAGATGCTCTCAGTGCCCAAGGCCAAGGTAGTGCGCGGCTACTCGTTCTACGGCTTCAGCTTCGTCTATGTGATTTTCGAGGATGGCACCGATCCCTATTGGGCGCGCAGCCGCGTGCTGGAGTATCTGAGCGGAATGAGCGGACGCTTGCCCCAAAACGTCACGCCGTCCCTCGGCCCGGACGCCACGGGTGTCGGCTGGGCCTTCATGTATTCCATCAACTCCACCAACCGCGACCTCGCCGAACTGCGTTCCATGCAGGACTGGTATCTCCGCTACCAACTGGCGTCCGTTGAAGGCGTGTCCGAAGTCGCCTCCATCGGCGGTTTCGTCAAGCAATACCAGGTGACGGTCGATCCGACCAAGCTGCGGGCCTACAACCTCTCCATCTCGGAAGTGGCGCGGGCCGTCAAGCGCAGCAACGGCGAGGTTGGCGGGCGCTCCATCGAACTGTCGGAAAAGGAATTCATCCTGCGCGTGCGGGGCTACGTTCAGCAATTGGACGACTTGCGGAAAGTCGCCCTAGGCGTCGGCGACAAGGGAGTGCCGATTCTTCTTGGCCAGGTCGCCAACGTGGAGCTCGGGCCGGACATGCGGCGCGGCATCGCGGAGTTGAACGGCGAGGGCGAAACCGTCGGCGGCATCGTGGTCGTGCGCTATGGCGCCAACGCGCGCCAGGTCATCCTCGACGTGAAGAAGAGGCTCGACGCCGCGATGAAGGGTTTGCCGCCGGATGTAAAATGCACCATCGCCTACGACCGTAGCGCGCTCATCGACCGCGCGGTCAAGACGCTCGAAGAAAAACTCCTTGAGGAAAGCCTCGTCGTGGCCCTGGTGTGCATCGCCTTCCTCATGCACCTGCGCAGCGCCCTCGTGGCCATCATCATCCTGCCCATCGCGGTGCTCATGTCTTTCCTGGTCATGTTCGGCCAGGGCATCAGCTCCAACATCATGTCGCTGGGCGGCATCGCCATCGCCATCGGCGCGATGGTGGACGCCGCCATCATCATGATCGAGAACGCCCACAAACACATCGAGCGCGACCAGGGCAAGAAACCGCATTGGGACATCATCCGCGACGCCGCGGTCGAGGTCGGTCCGACGCTGTTCTATTCGCTGCTGGTGATCACGGTGTCGTTCCTGCCGGTGTTCACGTTGCAGGCGCAGGAGGGCCGGCTGTTCAAGCCGCTGGCGTTCACCAAGACTTACTCGATGGGCGCCGCCGCCTTGCTCTCGATCACACTCGCCCCGGTGCTCATGGGCTTTTTCATCCGTGGAAAAATTCCCGCCGAGGAGAAAAATCCCCTCAACCGCTTGCTCATCTGGCTCTATCATCCGGCGATTGATTTCGTCATCAAATGGCGCTGGCTCGTCGTCACGACCGCCGCGGTGCTGATCGTCTGGGTGTTTTTCCCGTGGAACAGACTTGCCGCCCGCCTGCTGCCCGACGGCAAAGTCAAGGAATGGGCCTTCAAAGTCGGCAAGTATTTTCCCTACCAGAACATCGGCTCCGAATTCATGCCGCCGCTCTACGAAGGCGACCTGCTCTACATGCCTACGACTTTCCCCGGCATCTCGCCCACCAAGGCCCGCGAGGTCCTGCAAACGACCGACAAGATTATCCGCCGGTTCCCCGAGGTCCATCACGTCTTTGGCAAAATCGGCCGGGCCGAGACCGCCACCGATCCCGCTCCCTTCGACATGATCGAGACCACCATCATGCTCAAGCCCGAAGAAGAATGGCCGGCGGTGGACATCAAAGACGAGGCGGGCAACATCATCGCCCACCGGCGCCGCACGCCGGACGAACTCACCGACGTGATGAACGCAGCCGTGCAAATCCCGGGCCTGTTCAACGCGTGGACTATGCCCATCAAGACTCGCATCGACATGCTGGCCACTGGCATTAAGACCGAGGTCGGCATCAAGGTCGCCGGACCCGACCTGGCCGAACTGGAGCGCGTCGCTTCGGAGATTGAAGCCGTGGTTAAGGCTGTGCCGGGCACGCGCAGCGCCTTTGCGGACCGAACCATGGGCGGCAATTACATCCAGTTCGATATCGACCGCGATGCCATCGCCCGCTACGGCTTGACCATCGGCGATGTCCAGGATGTGCTTGAAGTCGCCCTGGGCGGGATGCCCTTGACCACGACGGTCGAGGGCCTGGAGCGCTACGCGGTCAACCTGCGCTACAGCCGTGATTTTCGGGAAAACCTTGGGGCGCTGCGCGAAATCGTCGTGCCCGCTCCGACTGGCGCGCAGATCCCCCTGGGCCAACTGGCGAAAATCGAGACCGTCCATGCCCCCATGGGCATCAAGAGTGAGGCCGCCATTCCGAATGCCTGGATTTTTGTGAGTGTCAAAGGCATTGACGTCGGCACCTACGTCCAGATGGCGAGGCGCGCCGTCAACGAGGCCGTTGCCAAAGGCACAATCAAGCTGCCCAGCGGCTACAATATCTTATGGAGCGGCCAGTACGAATACATGCTTCGCGCCCAGCAGCGCCTGATGATGGTCGTGCCGCTCACGCTCCTGCTCATCATCCTGATCATTTATCTGAACACACGTTCGGCCATCAAGACCGCCATCGTTATGCTGGCCGTGCCCTTCTCCTTGGTGGGGGCCATCGGCATCCTCGCCTTGCTTCACTACAACTTAAGCGTCGCCGTCTGGGTCGGCATTATCGCCCTGGCCGGCCTCGACGCCGAGACCGGCGTCGTCATGCTCCTCTACCTCGACCTCGCCTATGCCGACTGGCAGAACAAGGGGCGGATGCGCAACCTGGCCGACTTGCGCGACGCCATCTATCATGGCGCGGTCAAGCGGGTTCGCCCCAAAGCCATGACCGCCAGCGTCATTATCGGCGGCCTGATGCCCATCCTCTGGAGCCACGGCACCGGCGCCGACGTGATGAAACGCATCGCCACGCCGATGATCGGCGGCGTGGTGACCTCGACCGTGATGGAACTGGCCGTCTATCCGCCGATTTTCTACCTCTGGCGTTCGCGCCGGCTCAAGCGGCCAGCGCCGGCCGAAGGCGCCGCCGCGGCGAGCATGGTCGAGCCATGAACCATCGTCAGCCCGCCCATTTCACGCACTGGTCGCCGCCTCTCCTGAGCAGCGCAGGGGCAAATCGGCGAAATCCTCCACTGTTCTCGGAATTTATTTTTTGCACGAGCCCATAGGGTTCATGCAAAAACAAGTTTCGAAGGCGAGGCGTAATTCCAACATTATTCTCTGGCACCCCTCCGGGGTGCGACCGCCAGTCCCGATTCGGAATCGGGAGCCCGGTGGTCGTTCCCCCTTTACCCTGAACGACCACCGGCTACTTTCTACCAACCCTC
>Ga0187870_1000894_pt1 | contig 30295 bp, 31 predicted proteins | sample June2016WEW_13_1_3_FD_132974 | JGI IMG/M metagenome (GOLD analysis project Ga0187870, IMG submission 132974) | Peatland microbial communities from SPRUCE experiment site at the Marcell Experimental Forest, Minnesota, USA - June2016WEW_13_150 | ecosystem: Environmental > Terrestrial > Soil >... | reverse complement strand
ATCGTTGCAGCGAGGGCCGCAAGGAAGACGAGAGGAGCGGAAGCGAATGGAAATTCTGGTACTGGTGTCGGCGCTGAACCATAGAAGATTGTGACGGAAGACGGGTCAGCGAAGACGGTCAACATGTGTGTGTTTTGGTCGTATACCCAGGCATTGCTATTTGGATTTAGACCTGCAGAGGATTGTGATTCCGGGAGTTCCCTGTCATCCGCAAACACTGCGGTTGGTTTTGCTGATGAGTTAGCGCTTAGTTCAACGGCGCCGCCATGATCGAAGTCTATCTGAACCACGCTTTCATTGAAGGCCACGTCGTGTATCATCTGTCCGTTCGAGCTGGCGTTGATGGCGATTTGAGCCAACTCCACGCCATCTGTGCCGTTCAGGATGATGGTATGTGTCACTGCTCTGGCGCCGACGACCACAATGGCCGTACTCATGTTTGAATTACTAACTAACGGTTGGGACGATGAGAATAGAGAACTCGTTGGAGGGTCGCATGTTCCCACGATGCCTCCGGTTGGACATAATGGCCCATCAGGAGGTAGAACGGACAGTGAGCCGCCCCATCCTATGAAAACGCCTGATTTCGTTTGGGGCTCGTAGAATGCGACTGTGAAGGTTATGTTGTAGACACCTTCAGGTAGGAAGAGTGCGCCAACTCCCGTATACTCTCCATCTAAGGTTGGAACTGAACGAGAAAATGTTGTGTTGATTGCTTGAACTTGAACCCATGAGAGTGGGACGACGGGGGGTGGGGTGCTCCTCACCCATCCTGTGACCAGTTCGTTTGGTGCGAATAATCCTCCAATAATCCTACCCATAGCGAGGAGATTCAGGCCGAAGCCTTGTTCCTGTGAAAGGTCGGTAAAAGTGACAGGCCGCGGGGGCACGGTTTGCATGAAGTGAAAGTTGAACCCGAATTCAGGGATTTGCGCCGTGTATTTGCCCGTGTCGAGCCCGTAATCAAAAAACCGAGAACCATCAGGAGAGACGTAGAAAAAGTGGCCTTGCCCCAGAAAGAATAATTTGCATGGTTCCGGGGTACAGGTGACATTTTCCCAGGCCCCGAAGCCAGATATCTGGAGAGACAATGTTGGAACATTTGCGCTTACGTTCGCTGGTAAAGCGCCTGCCAGTCCACCATTGCCGAAGGCTTCGCCAATGGCGTGATCGTGTTCAGTTGTGTTTGTGAGGGCATTTGGATTGGCGAAGATAGGGCCGGTGATGTCTATGTCGTTGGCGATTAGTAGCTCCACCCTGCTGATGGAAAAGCCGGTCAGAATGTTCCCGACGCTCACGGGGCGTAGTTGAACATAGCCCAGCGTGTAGGCTTTGATTGAGTATGTATCATTTGTAATGTGGGTTGGCACGAACCCGTAGAACCAGATTTCGCGTATGCTCCAGTTCTGACCCGAAAACAAAACACTGAAGGAATTTGCGCCGACACCGTTGGGGATTCCAGTTGCCATCAGTCTTTCAACGAAACCAGTGGTTCTTCCACCGGAGTCGTAGAAGTAGATTCTCGCACGGACTGGGATTGATAGGTTCAGAAACCGCCATGGTACCGGCGCTTGAATCGCACGCGTTCCGAATCGATTGTCATATGATCCCGCGGAGACTGAGAATAAGCCTCCCCTAACCATCCGCACAGTAACCGTAGAATTACCGCCTTGGGGAAGCGAGACAACCGACGTGGAAGCCTGCTCGTAGCCTCGAATAAACACCTGCAAGGAGTAAGCCTGATCCTCTGGTAACCCGTAATCCTTCTCATCCCAAACGCCGGACCATGTGTGGTTTGCATACTCACTGAAACCTATCACATAGAAGCGAAGAGAATTCACGTCACCCGTTAAGGTGGGAATTGTCCCGTTAACCACTACTCCTCGTAACAGGCCGGAGTGATCGTAAGCTTCGATCAGAATGTTTCCGCCGAAGAGCAGATCCGGAGAGGTGACCCCTAACGTAGTCTTGGCCTGATTGGGGCTCTCAGTAGCCACTAGGTTCCATAGCTGTATCGTACCGGTAATGATGCCTCCCACTCGCATAACGACAGGGTTCGGCGCAACCTGATTACATGTAATTGGAAAGGAGCTGCCAGGAGCGTTCGATACAGTAACAACCTCGGAGAGCGCCTGCACGTAACCCGTCATCCACACTTTGACCGTTAAGGGGTAGGAGCCCGATGTAACAGGCGGCAAACCCGCAAACTCCGTTCCATAAGGATCGGTTCCGACGTACGTAACGTTCGAACCAGTAGTGATTAAGAAAGAATCCCCGCCCGTGTCGAGAGAAGTGTTTTCATAACGATACGTATGCCCCTGTGAGTCTGTTGCCTCAACAGTTATGTTCAGTTTGAGCCCCGGCCCCGAACCAAGAACAGTTCTCAGATACGGATGATCACTGAATGAATGAGCCAGAGGGCTACCCGGAAATTTCTCGTATGAGATTTGACCGCAAACTTGGGGAGCACGATGCAGATGGAGGGCACCTATGTCTGTTACAGCTCCATAACTAACCTGTGTCTGGGCGAGCTGGGGGTCAGAGAGCGAATAAGCCACCCCATTGACAACACCGGCGGACGCCTGGACGACATAGGAACCCGGGGCAAGCCCTGTGACGTTGAATCGGCCCGTCGTCTCGTTCACGAAAGCCCTGGCAATTTGCCCTGTATTCACATTTCTTGCGTAGACGATGCCTTTGTCGTGAAGAATTAGTGCACACGACACATCCGCATCGCAGATGCTTCCAGTTATAGCGGCTGGATCATCGCTCATGCTTACTGGCACGAAGAGTGTGCTCTTCCAAGCATGAACGAAATCTGGGTAGCCGATACTATTCGTGCGGTTCGCAACGAACAAAGTGAAATTGTAGATGCCCGCAACGCTTGGCGCGCTTAGGTTACGGAACCTAACAAACTTCGGTGTTGTGAAGTTAAGCCATTTTCCGTCGAGGTAGTTCCAGATTTCAACGCACCAAGGTGCATTCGGATCACGTAGCGAGAAGTCGGGTTTGAAGCAGGCACCGTCACTTGGCGCTCCCCGCCAAGCATAAGTCCAGTGATTGGATTCATCGATGACATTGTAATAGTAGAAGTCATTTCTGATGTCGGTTTGAATGAAACTGGTGTCGTTTTCGGTGGAGATAACACCCTGAAGGAATTCTCTGGGAATCTCGACACGAACTGCAATCCCAGCCCGGTCTATGTTAATTTGAACATCCCCTGAAGTACCAAAAAGAGGACCCCAGTTAGTCGATGGTGCGAGTGCACCAACTCCAGATGACGGTTGAGCATGAACGTAGTTGAAAAGGTTGGGAACAGTTCCTGGAAAGGCCGTGCTTAGGAAGACCGTCACCAGCAAGAGGGCCAGAAGCGATGCTCTAAGCATGTCCCCGATTGGCTTTGAGCATCCTCTACCCACAATTCGCGCCTCCTAAAGCTGAGCCGAATCGACCTCCGACTTGGCGACCGCGCAGAGGGCTTCGCATCATCTGTTAGAGAACTTTGCTCGAGGCAGCGCGTTCCAAATTCTTTCCAAGAGTTGGTCGTGCAAGTCTACGAGAAGTCGATTTGTAGCCCAGATCACCTCGTCAGCGCCTTAGAGCACACGCCTCCGGCTTGCCTGGAACCGTGCGGAGAGGCCCTATTCGTTCGAGCTCTTTGATTACTCCGTAGGCTTTCGTCCGGGGTACTTGCCCGAAGAAGCTTAGCTCACTAGCTTTGATGGGGCCCATTTTGATTAGCACCATACAGATTCTTGACTCGCATTCTGTGAGCCCAGGCGTCGTAAAGCCTTGATTTCCCGTTCTTCGAACCCTAAACCCGCCATTTCACCGACTTCTCGAAATTTCCGTGCCAAATCTGCGTCGCCGTCGCCTAAATAAACCCGCGGAGCAAATAAGCTGCTGTCACCGGTCAATGAAATGTGACTCTCACCTCGGCATTGGGTTTGGCACCAATTTGTCCATTCCAGAACAGGAACCTCTCAAAAATGCAAAGAATAAGCCTAGCTAGACTAGGTACGTTCGAAAATCGCGAGCGTGCCTAATGGTGGACCCAGTGCAACTATCGGAGTACCTGTCGGTCGCAATCACTCTGGCATTCCTAACCGTCGCAGCTATTTCAGACCTAAAGACCCGCGAAGTGTCCGATAAGGTGTGGTTGGCTTATGGGCCAGTGGGCCTGGCCTTGACTGTGTACCGAACCTACGCTGAACCATCCCTTCTTCTCTTTACTGCGGTATCTATTGGATTCGCAGTTCTGGTTGCCTTTGGGCTAGTGTTCTTCGGTTTGTCTGGAGGCGCTGATGCAAAGGCGTTGATGTGCCTTGGGCTAACACTACCGCTACCCCCAAGAATTCTTAGCCCGATTCTTGGCTTTGTCCACCCGTTCTTTCCGATCGTTGTGTTGGTCACCGGTTATGTCTGTTCATTCTCCGTCGCCATCTGGATGCTGGGAAAGAATCTGGTACTGCTGACCCGTTTCAAGTCTGGAATGTTCGAGGGCTTGGAGCAGGAGCCTGCATGGAAGAAGGCTTTGGCCCTAATCACTGGCTTTCCAACCGGCGTCGCGCAGTTGGAGTCGACTTTCTATCTTTACCCGATGGAGAAAATTGTCGAGGACGAACACGGCGCGCATAGAACTCTCCAGACATACTCCAACGCAGATGTTGACCGCGAGCAGGTAATTTCGGAGTTCAAGGAGTCTCTGCGGAAGGTGAGTCCGCCGCCTTTGGTTTGGGTGACGCCGGGCATTCCTATGCTAGTCTTCATACTCCTCGCTGTGGTAATCACGCTGATCGTGGGAGACCCCGTATTCGCTGGGATCTTCCTGCTGCTGTCACGTTGAACAGGAAAACAGTCGGCTTTCGTGAGTTCAAATCTCACCCCGGCACAAATATTCGATTAGTCAATGAAGACTACGTCTTCCAGTGATTCGAAGTGCGGATCTCCGCTCACCAATTGGGCTGAGCGTGACTTCGCAGTTGCATAAATTATTGAATCCGCAAGAGGCCAATCCTTGACTCTCTTCTTCATGAGAAAATCAGTTTCGCCTGCTTGCAGGGCAAGCGGGGCGTCAAGAGGTACAATCTCTGTTATCGACTCGATGTAAGCGAAGTGCGTTTGCATCTCCCGCTGTGATCTGCGTCCCTCCTCGATTTCCCTCAGGTACCATCTGCGCAGTTCACTGAGCACGATTGAAGGGGTAACGCCATGCCCACCCTCAATGTACGTTCTAGCCTTGGCACCGGTCCTCGATCCGAGAAGGTATTCTACCCAAGCATACGTATCAATAGCATAACTAGAAAGAGTGCTCGTCTTCTTTCTCCCTCACAAAACGACGCGAACCTCTGCAAGCACCATAGAGCGAGTCAGGAATTCCGGCTTTCGACCTTGCCAATCTTCTGATAACGTCGTCGTAACTGAGGACCCCCATCTGCTTCTTTAGCCGCTCCAAGAGACGACGTGTCTCATCACGCACTTGAACAGTTGTGGTCATGTGCTATGGCACTATGGCTATAGCACTATAAACATTCCCATGAAGAACGTAGCATAAGCTTCTCTGCATCATTACCGGTGCCTCTCGGGAATGCGCAGGTGCGCTTAGACCAAGGCTTTTCATGACGACCGCGTTCATGATCGTGATTCCGCAAAAACTAACCAGGTGCCAGCCACGCGTTACGATAAAGCCTGCTTCCTATGTGAGGAAGGCAGTTATTGCTAGGAGAACGTAGAGGGTTACGTGACCGAGAAGGGCCCAGCGAAGTATCCTTATCCCCTCGATGCCTAGCTCTCCACGTGCGTGGCTCCGAGACGCCCCTAAGTAGAGGACTCCAAATATCACCAACAGGGCGCCGGCGAACACGACAACCGCTATGAGAGCACTGAGGTTCAACTTAGTCTACTCGCACGTCAATATATCGCCAAGTGTGCCATGATAAGAATAATGATTACTTGGAAGACCGCCTGGCTTCCCGAAAGGCGAATATTTCGCATGTTCAGCCTCGCGATCTTGGCGGTGTCTGGCCTCTCCTTCGCCATCTCTATGAAAATCCGTACTCCGTTTGGCATGAAAACCCCGAACCCTTGAACGCTCAGCACCAGCACAACTATCCCTGCCGCTATTATCCACGGCGAACTCAGGTCGAACTCACCTAACGACTGCGCCAGATAGATACCCGATGTTATCGCCACGGCCGCGAGTGAGGGAAGGATGAAGAACGTCGTGGGTGTGAGCCTCTTGGCCACCTCCACCCTAACGGGCACCTCCATAGATCTCATGATCCTCGTCATCACCACACCCATGAAGATATCAAACCCGGTCCACGTTCCGCCGCATATCACATGCACGTAGTCAAGTAGGTACAGACTCTTCATCCATAAGGCGGCTATGAGGACGACCGGTGGGATGACGCCGATCGTGAAACTCCATGCGAGAAGCCTACTCGTGTAAGGCGGCAGCTTCGAGGGCAAAACCGGCGAAGTCACGCTGTCTACTCTAGCCATGTTGGTTTCCCCGGGTTTTTCACTAAAAAGCCTTGCCTGATCGCGCAAGGGCAGTGTCTTGTAAGGTAGGATAGAACGGAACCTTGGACTGTTACCTGTCGGGTGATGCAGCCTATTTGTAGCCGAATCTTTGATTGTATACCTTATGCGCCATTACCTCAATAATCCATGCAAACAAAGGTTTGTTCTGAGTCTTGATAAGCGAATAAGTCATTCTGTAATTAGCGTCCAAATCGACTCTAAAGAGGCAGGGAATTTTCAAAGCACGATATTCTCTGGGCCATCGGTCACGTTGTACTGAATTGCCAACTGTTCGCCTTTGACCGATCTGGTCTATGGTATCATCGATTAGTTTGAGTAAGTAGTCGTCCTGCGCGTTCTTTGAGGTTTTGAGTTGCTTGTAATATGCGGCAAAGTCTGGGTGTCCTTTGACTTCAATACGGGGCTTTGATCCAGTAGCTTGAGAAGCTTTGGATTGTCCGTGAACACCCAAACGATAGAACCGTCCTCAGCAAGAACAATCTTCTCAGACGCTTCTAAGTATTGTAAAATCCTCACTAAGGTTCTGTATTCAACCTTGTGAGGCAATTCCCGCATCAAAGCGCGACGCGAGCGGAAACTTCCGTTGTCTCGAATACAACGTTCGACCATTATCTGAGTGTTTAGAGTTGGGCTATGACTTTTGAACGGAATTTCTTTCACTGCTGACCTTTGGGAGAGTGCCTGCAATTCTCGCACCGCTAATATCTCTATACACGCGTATAACTATATAGACGTTGCGTAGGTCACCTAACTTGGCTCTTGGATTTAAGTACGCGTGAGTCACGTATTACGCGTATGACAGCGGCAATATCGGTTAGACTGCCTAAGGACGTAGCGAATCGGCTCGACGTGCTTGCCAAATCACTAGAACGTCCAAAGACCTACATAGTCACGAAAGCTCTGAGAGAGTACCTTGAGGAATACGAGGATTATCTTGTCGCCCTGCACAGACTGAACGATAAGAACGACCGGGTCGTCTCCGAAAAAGAACTGGTCAAAGTTGGCAGGTAGGATCCTCTACAAGTCCTCCGTCCGACATGACCTAAAGCAGATCGACCCAAAGAACGCCAAAAGAGTGCTTGGCGAGATTAGAGCAGTTTTGGGAGAAAATCCAAGAAATGGAGAAGCACTCCATGGAGAATTCGAGGGACTCTACAAACTGCGAGTTGGTGACTACAGGGTGATCTATGCGTTGATAGAGGAAGGAGCCCTCGTCCTAAGGATAAGGCATAGAAGCAAGGCCTATCGCTGAGAGAACCAAAGACCATTGTACTCTCGTGAGTGTCAACAGCATAACTAGAAGTGGTGTGCGTCTTCTTTCTCCCTCAGAAAACGACGCGAACCTCTGCAAGCCTGTTTCCTATGTGAGGAAGGCAGTTATTGCTAGGAGAAGGGTAGAGGGTTACGTGACCGATAAGTACCCTGGACGATGCGGTTGACCTTGGCGCTGCCTTTTGCACTGACCGTTGTCGCCGGCCTGGCGGCTGCCGTCCTGATTTATTTCCTCGTCTTGCTTGTACGGAACGAAGCGGTCTATGTTCCGTTGCCGCAGGAAACTATTGACAGCATGCTGAAAATGGCTGAGATTGGGCCTAACGATGTGCTGTTTGATTTAGGCAGCGGAGATGGAAGAGTTGTCATCGCCGCAGCCAGGAGATATGGAATAAGGGCGGTCGGAATAGAAAAGAGCGGAATGCTCGCCTGGCTAAGCAAGAGAGCTGTCAGAAAGAACATGTTGGAAGATAGAGTTCATATTGTGAACGGGGATTTTTTTGAGCAAGATCTATCAGAAGCCACAGTTGTTACCGTCTACCTTTCCCAAAAAATGAACGACAGGCTCGAACCCAAACTGCGCAAGGAACTCAAGCAGGGGACTAGAATCCTATCGGCGGATCACACTTTCAATTTTGAGGAGAGAACCAAAACCAAAACCGGACACTTTTGGACTCATCTCTACATGAGCTGAAAAGGTGGTTCGAATAGCTTCCCCCGGCAAAAGAGGATGGTCGAATGGATTTGGCTTTGGCCGAATCACTCGGATTATTAGGAATGATAGGAGAATCACGAGACACGTTGAAAGAGGCCAAAGCCGATTTTTCAAGCGCTGTCTATATTCTCTCGACTGGGAGACAACAGAGGCCAAGGCTCGTTGACATCTGGAGAGACTTACTCGTGAGTGACCTCAAGACGTGGGTGTAAAGCCAACACCCCGCACTCTTCCACAACGCTGAAATTGCACCTGTTCACCTGAGTACTAGAGTGAAAATGGCCCAGATAAAGATCGTGGCTGCGGAGGAAACGGTCGAGAAGTTCAAGAGAATAGTCTTGACCAAGCATGGTAAGCTTGAGTTGAGTGCGGAGGGTGAAGAGGCACTCAAACTTTACATAAAGAAATACGAGAAACTTCTTGGTTCGCTTCTCCCTCCGGACGAGGATCCTTTGAAAGATGTCTATGAAGCAGGGAAATCGAGCGGGCGCCACAACGTCTTGAGGGACCTCGAGCGTTTGGACGTCGGTGAACTGTGAACTTCATCGACACCACCTTCTGGGTTGGAGTGGCAGATGCCAATGACGACTTTCACGAATCCTCGCACGCAGTCATCGAGGGGATAAGGACCGGAAGAGCCTCGCCCGCGATCACCACTGACTTCGTTATCGATGAGACAGTAACTATCCTCGGGAAGCGGCGAGGGTTCGGAGCCGCCAACGCATCGAAGGTTGCAGCAAGCATACTGGCTTCTCCGAGAGTCTTCACTGTCTACATAGACGATGCGCTTCTGAAAGAATCCCTCAAGACTTATCCCATGTATGGGGGAAGGCTTAGTCTGACAGATGTCGCTTCGACGACCGTGATGCGGAAGTACGGCGTGCGTCAGATATTTTCACACGATCACGATTTCGACAAAGTCGAAGGAATAAGACGCATTGAATCCCTCCCGCGGCGCTAAAGGGGCGGTCCGAGGGAGCCATCGGTCTTGTGCGAATTCGGCGGTTGGATACTTTAAACGCTTGCCCGAGATTTGCAGCTCGCCTTTTTCTTTTATCCAAACGGGTCCTTCACTCATTCAGTTCACGCTCCGGCGAGGAGTCTTCATTGCTGGAGGGTTAGCTGAGTTGGCCGGGAATGGGCGGGCGCACCTAAGCCCAGCCTCTTCAGAGTTGTTAGTAAGTCTCCTTTCCTCACGCCCACAATAAGCACCGCGTTGAGCACGAAGAGGCCTAGGGTTCTCCCCTCGTAGGCCAGGAATGTTGCTACCGAGCCCAGATTCCCAAGCGCTAACGTGAAGCCTAATTGCTCGACCAAGAAGAATGAGAAACCGATTGCGACGAAACCTTCGGATGCTCTGTGAGTTAGAGACCAATTCCGCAGGGTTTCATACATGAGGTAGAGGGACGAGGCGATGATAACTGCCCTCAGGAATAGCTCGGCGCTTAACGGAACTGCATTCACTGCACCTGCCGCTTGCGTCACGAATACAACCCCGAATAGCCCCACAGTAACTAATATGGCCGCCAACATGTCCACGAGTGTGGACTGACCGAGTATTCTAAGCCCCGTTCGTCGGGCGTACGCGAATGCAAGGAATAATATGCCGTAGGCTTGGGTTAGCAGAGTGACGGCTGCGACAGGCAAACCGAGCAATGGTGAACCCGAGACGAGGAAGGGCTCAAGAACTTGAACAGCGAAAGCAATTGCCATCAAACCGAAACCAGCTGGAATAGCGAGCAGATATGGAACACTTGATTCACGGCATGGTTGCGCGGTTAAGACCACTAGAGCCGAAGTAGCTATGACAGAAAGAAGGTTGACAGCTGTGAGAACAAGATCTACTGCCAATCTATTCATACTCCCTGATGATACATTGCGGAAGCCGGCGAAATCCTGAACATGAAATACGTTGACAGAGCTTTCGGAGGAACACTGGCGGCTTTTCTTCTAGGCTCCTTAGCGGGCGCGTTGCTGACCGATTTCTTTGCGCCGCTTCGAAGCTTCATGGCGTTCTTGCTGAACACCCGGGCCATTGCCCCAGTACGAGCAGTAAGCGTTCTCGGCGATGTGGCGGTGATGTTTCTTGTCTTTGCGAATAATTGTGTTCCAGTTGTGCTGGCCTTCATGTACCCTTTGATAATCGCGAAGGTTCGATGGACTCCGCCACTTCGAGTCCGGACGAGGAACTGGTTGTTTCTGGCGTTTTCATTATTGACTGGGGGTTTAGTGGGATTCTTCAACCTTGGGGCTACGTTGATGCTCGCGTCGGAGCTGGGAGGGTTGACTCTTTTGATCCGTTTGTTGGAGACATCGTGGCTGCACGGCCCTTTGGAGTTCTTTTTCGTTCTCGTCTGCGTCGCAGAACCATCAAGGATTGTGGGGAGACGATCTGGGAGTGATGGAATAGTTGGGTCATTGCGAGGAGACATGGTACTCCTTCTCATCTCACTAATTGGCCTCCTTCTTTCCGCCTCGATTGAGGTTTTCGCGGGCGTGTAACATACTTAGCGCGCCAACCGGACTCTGCACGAGTGAAGACCGTCGAAGAAACCTCATCGCTGGCCGGCTCCGCGTCTTACGCGTCTTGTTTGTTGGAGTGCGATTGGCGTGTTGACCCAGAAGATCCATGACTTTGTAGTCTTCTGACCGCGAATTGCCCCTTGAAGAACCATTTCCAGAAGAATGGCTTTGGTGGATTCCCAGTTCTTTAAGCCCGATTTCACGCGAACGTTTTCAACGTCCATGGGAATCTCTGATTCTTTTAGGACCTCCCTGATCTTCTCCTTACCTGAATTTCGGGCCGCCAATCTCCATCACGAATCTGGTCTACACTCTCACGTGGTTTCTCCACAGAGGAGGCTAATGGGCACACCACACCGAAATAGAATGACGTAACCCGTAAGCCGTACCTCCAGTGACAGAACGACCATATCTCCTCCACAGGTAAGGCTCCAAGGACGACGCTGTTCGGTCGCTTTGGTAGCGGTAGCTTTGCTTGAGGGAAAATCATATTAGCGAAAAGAGGCGCGTTAGTTGTCTGCGGGACGACTGAATGCGTTTCTTCAAGCTGAACAGGGTTGTTGGGGCGGTCTCCGTTGGCGTCATGTCGGGCCTTGCGTTGACCGCTGTTATGATCAGTGACTTTGCTTTACACAACCAGTTCGTGGTTCTGAACATCTACTCCAACGGAAGTTCGGACTGGACGATGGACGCAACGATCCTTCTCAAGTCACTTTTTGGGCTGATGTTTGTAGCGTTCACAATCGGCCTAGCGCTCGGACTTCTCGCCACCAGGAAAAAGTAGGACGGCCTGGAACGGGAACATCCCGAACCCGAAACGTCAGCTCACCTAGTTTCGCTTTCAAGCGGGCGGTAACGGACGACTCCGAACTTTAGGATGATCCCAAGATCATCAAACGAGTGATAACGTGGACCGTCCACTTGACAAGCGGTCCGGTTGACCACGCCGGAATAGAATGACGTAACCCCTGATGGGGAAAGCCGGTTACAACACGACCATTACCGGCCGCTTAGCATTTGTTAAGCTTGTCAACGCGATGGGGAGGTGAAACATCGAAATGATGACCATTATGGGCAAACAATTCAGCAAGCGCGGAGTTTCAGTCATCATCGCCGCACTCTTACTAATCGCAATCGCCGTCGCAGCCGCCGTATTACTATACGTGTTCTCAATTGGATTACTAGGAAGCCTCCAAGGAAGTGGTGGCCAACAGACGAAAGAGCAACTCATCCTGGAAGCATATAACTGGAGTACTATTACTTCACTGCAGCTTTCAGTGAGGAATGTTGGAACAGCAGCCGTCGTTGTTGGGGACATTTTCGTAGGTGGAGTCAGTGTTGGTGCTAGTGGGTCTACTACCATAGGCATCCAAAGTATGACGGTTTTGAGCGTTACTCCCCCATTAACCATCTCAGCAACACCCGGAGTAGCCTATGTAATCAAGGTGGTCACGATCGACGGTGCGGTCTTCTCCTACTCAGCAATAGCAGGGCAGGCATCCTAGACCGCGAAGGCTCACACTTCCCCATTCTTCTTTTTTTTGCTACTGCAAAGAAATAGTGGCGACATAACCATTACACGTGCATCCCGAAAATGAGGAGTCGAATCCGGTGGTAGAATGAAGACCAGAATCGGCTGGGCCGCAACTCTCCTGATCCTAGTCAGCCCTCTCAGTATTGTGTCCGGGTACCTGACGGACATTAATTCCTATGCTGGTGTTTGGTGTGGTCGGGCATACAGGCTGGGAGGGCCTACAGATCATCTACGCACCATTTCATTACCTACCGAATCTGATTGGGAGACGCAGTGCTTGCGCTACACTCGCGAATATCAGGGCATTGTAAACTATTCCGTCTCGGGAGTTTTTCAACAAGTGAGGACCGAGAATCGAACGGGAGCTTCCGAAATCGTGTTCACATTGCAGAATAATACCGTTGGAATGTTGCGTTTGATCTTCTACTGCAAAGGCGGAGCTGTAGTAACAACTTCGGACACAGGAAGCGGTATATCTGGCGGCTACGAATTCTGTGAGAATGTTCCTTTCGAGAACGGTGCTTTCATCTCAATTCACGGGACCCTCATCACACCGAGTCAATGGAACCCCGAACTGTCAACGCCGACACTTGCATTCACCGGGGACCTATATGTCATGGAAGCCGAAGTGCAGAACCTGTCCTAGACTGTGAGACTATGCGAGAGAAAAAGAACCTACGCCTGAAGTATCTAGGTTAGACGCTTTCGTTTGCAGGCAGCGACTCGTTGTTGCTCATATGCTATTAGTCATTGGACGCTGCCTTCTTGGCATTTTGAATAAGAGCGAGTCAATGATTATCTCCTAAGCCTTTGATTCCAGCGGCTCCTGCCGCGTTCTGGTCCAATTGTGGGAATCAGGACTTGAATTGCGTTTTTTGAATTTTAGTAGATAGCGACGGGCCATCCCGAATCTGAGACTCGTCACTTTCTTGAGCGACCCCTTTCATTCGGATCTAGCGCACAAACCTACGCTAAGACGTCATTCGGATTGTTGACTAAGGGCTTCCACCACCCACTCACGAGCGAGAACTGTCACCGACGAATTCGAACTTAGGGTACATCAAGCATATTCAAAGCATAAGCTAAACACCGCCCAGTTGATTGGATTGGCGCTGAAGATTAGGCCGGTCAGGCTAAACAGATCAATCTACGTTCGAGTCCCGAATGACATCGCGGACCTCATAGGTGTAGATGGGCAGGCTGAGGTTACTCTTAGGCTTCAAGATGCTGAAGACGAGTTCTTTCTCATCTACGCAGTTCGTAAGCCAAGGCAAACCATGCCCAATCAACTCGCTGTCGCATATGCTGAGCAAAGGTCAGCAAAGGCAACTGGCGGCAATTGATTTTACAACCGAGCGACGAGACGGATGAATCTCAAAGCCTCCCTGCGAATGCCTCGAACCAGTAAGAACCGAGCTTCGGCACCGCAAGCAGCGCTCGTGCAGCAGCCAGTATTTCCTCAGGCGGAGGTCCCTTCAAGCTTCAAGGAAGTCTATCCACTCATCGAACCCTACGCCTACGCAGCAATAGCCAGGGACACGAATACAGGTGGCATGCTCTACTTTGTAATCGAACCGACGCTTCTCGAAGAAGAAAAAGCCCTGTACGCTAAGATTCGAAGCATCTTGGTCGAAGAACTCGACGTCGACGCACGCAAGATTGGGTCGATAGAAGAGGCCGCGAAATTCCTGAGGGAACGTGTTGAGAAGACAGTTAAGGAGTACAAGCTCAAGATCGCGGTCGAAACTCTCGACAAACTCATGTACTACCTCGCAAGAGACCTCGTAAACCTAGGCCGCATAGAACCACTCATGCGCGACCACATGATCGAGGACATAAGCTGCGACGGTCCCGGAGTTCCCCTCTTCGTATGGCATCGCCAATACGAATCCATCCCAACCAACATAAAATTCGAAGCCGCTAAAGAGCTTGACAATTTTGTTATCAAATTAGCCTACCTCTGCAACAAGCACGTTTCAATCGCTTCCCCAATGGTTGACGGCGGTCTTCCGGACGGGAGCAGAATCCAGCTCACATACTCAAAAGAGGTCACACGCCATGGTAGCAGCTTCACTATCAGACGATTCAAGGCAGACCCATTAACGATAACCGATATGATCACCTTCAACACAATAACGTCCGAAATCGGTGCTTACTTCTGGTACGCGCTCGAGAAAAAAGCCTGCATCCTAGTTGGCGGTGGCACTGCTTCAGGGAAAACCACTCTACTAAACTGCATCTCAATGTTCATCCTTCCCGACGACAAGGTTGTCACGATCGAAGACACACCTGAAATGAACATTCCACACGAGAACTGGATATCCGCAATTGCGAGAGTCGGTTTTGGCTCGATGGGCAGTAGTGCAGAGATTTCCACATTTGACCTGTTAAAGGCTGCCATGCGGCAACGTCCTGACTACGTTATAGTCGGTGAGGTTAGGGGAGAAGAAGCGTTCACGCTGTTTCAGGCTATGGCGACGGGCCACGGCGGCTTATCCAGTCTGCACGCGGATTCGGTTATGGCTGCGATTCGGAGGTTGGAGTCGGCTCCGCTCAATATTCCTCGGACTCTTCTGCCGACGCTTCACTTGATCGGAATCCAATCTCGGTTGAAAATCAACGATAGACCAGCTCGCAGGCTGATCCAGCTTACTGAAATCCTAGGAATTGATCCGAGTTCAGGTGAAATCGATCTCAACGATATCTACCGATGGGAACCCAGAGCAGATTCATTCACTTACTCAGGCCGCAGCCACACCATAGAAAGACTCGCTGAAAAGGCGGGGGTGACTCTTGAAACGGTTAGGGAGGAACTTGTTCGCAGGAAGACCGTTTTGGACTACATGGTCAAGAAGAACATACGCCGGTACCATGATGTCGGCGCAGTCATCAGAGACTACTACGCGGATCCATTGAAGACATTCGAACGGGCAAGGTTGTCCTTGCTAAGTGATTAGCAATGGCTAAGATTACGAAGAAAGCAACACAGGAGAGCACACTATCCGCTTTCAAAGCCCCTTGGTTACTGGCTTTTCAATACTTGGGAGTTAGGGTACAGAAGTATCTTCCGTATTTTTCTGACCTTGGTTCGAACCTACAGAAGGCCGGTTTGAAGATCAGCCTTCACTCTTACGTCAGCCTCATGGTAATGTTGTCAGCAGTGTCGTTTGCTGCCGCCCTTTCAGCTACGATCGCCGTCGCGCTCGTTCTCGGCATGCCAGTTCTGTTGACAGTTTTGTTCGCGTTTGGAACCAGCATTCTCTCGGGCGCTCTTGTCTTTGGAGTTCTCTATGGCATGCCGAGCATGCTGGCAACTAGCCGTCGGAGGAGAATGGATCTTGAGCTGCCATACGTAACAACGCACATGTCAATTCTGGCTGCAGCAGGGATGCCGCCTGCACGGATATTCAAGCTGCTGGAAGATTCTCGTACGACACCAGAAGTTGCTTCCGAAGCTAACGAGGTGGTTAGAGATGTGGAGATCCTAGGCGACGATATCATAACGGCCCTAGAAGCGGAGAGGAAGCGGTCCCCTTCGAGAGTCTTTGCTGAAATCCTCGAAGGGTTAGTGGCAACGATACGTTCTGGGGGGAACATGAAGGGCTACCTTCTGGACTCGACCAGGATGATAATGGACCTCCGACGAGTCGCCGCCAAGCAACTGATTGAAAGTCTCGCGACCTTCGCGGATATCTACGTGACATTGTTGATCGTATTTCCGTTGCTTATCATCGTAATGTTCTCAGTCATGGCACTCATTGGCGGGGGCTTGGGAGGTCTCTCAGTTACCACAATGATGTCGCTGGTAACTTACGGAATTGTTCCACTTTCAGCCGCTGTCGTTCTGGTTATGCTGGATTCTATGCTCGTGGAGGATTGAAAATGCCAAAAATCGAACCTAAAGAGAAGCAAATAGTTGCAGCCGTATCCGCTGCCCTAGGCGTCACCATGACTGTAGCGGCTATCGTAGGCCAACTCGTGTTGCGCCTCAGCCTGCCGCTGCAATGGGACCGACTGATTGTGTTGGCCCTTATCATATCGGTGTTTCCTCCAGCGGTTGTTGAGTATCTGGACTTGAGGTGGCAGCGTGGAATCGACAAGAATATTCCCAGGCTCTTACGCGAAATAGCAGAATCTGGAAGAACCGGCCTAACGCTGACCAGAGCCATCGAGGTGTCCGCAGACAGAGACTACGGCCCGCTGACGCCTGAGTTGAAGCGTCTCTTGGCGCAAATATCGTGGGGAAGCAGCCTCGAAGACGCATTTCGAGCCTTCGCTATCCGGGCGAGAACAAAACTCGCTCAACGAGTGGCAACTCTGATAACCGAAGTTGCTCGCTCAGGGGGCGACACTCAGGAGATTATGGAGCAGGTAAACCGCCACATAGGCGAATTACAGTCAATCGACCGTGAGAGGTATGCGGCGATGCGGCCGTACGCAGTCGTCGTCTACATCGCTTTCGGCGTATTCCTCTTCACCGACATAATGCTAATTCAAACATTCTTCACACAGATACAGCAACTACAGAACCAAGTGCTTCAAACTGCTGGAGGCGGCGGGAGCGTATTTGGTGGCGCAGGCAAAGTCGACATAGAACTTCTAAAGAGCATTCTGTTTCACGCAACGATTATCGAAGGGGTCTTCGGAGGACTCATCGCGGGAAAGATGAGCGAGGCCAAAATGGGTGCCGGGCTTAAGCACGTCGTCCTTCTTTTGCTGATCACGTTCACGGCGTTCTTCCTGTTTGTTTGGAGGGCAGGTACATGAGAAGAAAATGGAGGAGCAGACTCGCAGTCAGCACGATAATCGCGAACATGCTCATGATCCTAATTACGCTATCACTGGCGGCCATATTGGTTGCCTGGGCTGGCACGTCATTTGGTGCGTTCAGTAGCGGCTCCCAACTCTTCTTTGCTCAAAGGGGACAGGCGCTTCAGGAGAGATTTGTAGTCGAGATGGTATTCTTCAACGCGACAAATCATTACATCTACATATTCGTCAGAAACGTGGGGCTAATTGATGCCCATTTAGCCGCCATCTACCTGAACGGCAACGCGATCACTGCAACTTGTTCTGCTAGCTGGCAATGCCTGGGCAAAAGCTCCGCGACTAATCTTGACCTGCCCGTCCAACAGGTGGTTGAATTACCCCTGAACTACGGAAGCTCTTGGACATCAGGAACAGTCTTCACCATCGTGGTTGCGAGCTCGAGGGGTAATCAGGCCGTAGCTACGGCCCGCGGACCATAGAGGAGATCCGCGGTGCGGGAGTTACGGTTGCGGCGCAAAGCCGTTAGCAACATGATAAGCGGAATGATTGTCCTAGGCCTCTTCATCATCCCGCTCGTGGCGGTCGTCACTGTCAGTCAACAGTACGACACTTACCAAAGCACCGTGGACGCGATGGCGCAAAAGGACATCGATCGCAACTCAGAAAACCTTCAAGCTGTCTATCCCGGCCTCAAGGGAGGGTTCACTGCAAACGGGTGTAGCAAATGCAACCAATACAATATGTCGGTGACCAATATCGGTAAGATCGCGGTTCAGATTGTTCGGATTTACGTCAACTCGACCCAGCAGACCACCGGATGCACCGTAACAAACACCAACATCAAAAGCCAATGTATTCTTAGTCCACGGCCAAACCCCACACCATTCGGTTTCGACTCGTACGATTCTTATATAAACCCTGGAGAACCTAACCATATTGTTCGTTTGTGGCTTTCTCAGGGCATCACGCTTCCGAACGTGACTCTGACTCCAAGCAACAGCATCTGGATCGTCACAAACCGAGGCCGAATATTCTCCTTCAACTGGCCCTTCCCACCCGCGGGGCAAGGCGTTCCCGGAGCTGGGAGTCCGCCAACAATCTACACGGGAGTTATGATGGTCGCATACAACGGAACAGACAACAGCGCGACCGATAGTTGCCATAGTGAAAAAGGAATCACACTGCCCGCGGGAGGAACGAGCAGGACGCTTCACTTCGTAAACCCATGGATCGCCACAACTGTAATGACCGACGTAGCAGGCGGCACCACAAATCTTTACGTCGCTGTATACTCCACTAACTCTCTGAGCGTTCAAATAGCCTTCAGTTGGGGCGGAATGGTAATCCTAACGGCCGACGCCAGCGATGCTTCGAAACCATGGTTCATTGGCGGCCCCTACGTAGGGATCGTCTACAACCAATCGGGAATTCGTCAATTCACTCCTGCGGGAACGAATGTGCCCATAAACCCCGGTGGCGACTACTACCTGGTTTTCCAATTAACCCAACAAAATCTTTCGCCAAAATCCCCAACAGCCCCGGGTGACTCGTTCTCGGGGACCGCGGCCATGAACAACGGATATGGAACCTCGGCTGAAGACGCGAGCTTCAGACAGGTAGATGTCTTCCTGAACGGCCTCTACGTAAGAACTGTGACTGGTTGCACTTAGTGATCATGCGGGTGGGTGGTTTGCGTAAGCTGCGATTTCGACGTCGGGCTGTCAGCAACATGGTCGGTGGAATCATCGTTCTATCCCTCTTCATAATCGCTCTAACAGCTGTGGTCGTCGTTAATCAACGGTACGATGCATACGAAACTATGACTGGAAACATGTCACAGAAAGACATCGACCGCGCGTCCGAAGACATTGTGGCCCTGTATCCCGGATTAGTCGGAGGCTTCCCTGCCAAGTGCGGTGGCGGGTGCACCCTCAACCAGTACAACATGTCCCTCGCAAATGAGGGCGGAGTAGGGGTCCAAATTGCAGGAGTCTACATAAACTCTACAATCCAAGCGAGCCAGCCCAATCAGAATGGTTGCTCAACCTCAGCTACCCCGCCGGGACCATGCATCCTGAACCCAAGCAACGGTAAAACATCATTCAGCTTTGCACAAAGCGACGCATATGTTGCATCCGGAGAGTTCGACCATATTGTTCGTTTGTGGCTTCCTCAGGGCATCACGCTTCCGAACGTGACCCTGACTCCAAGCAACAGCATCTGGATCGTCACAAACCGAGGCCGAATATTCTCCTTCAACTGGCCTATCCCAACAGCAGGTCAAGGGGTGGGCGGGACAGGTACTCCGTTAAATCTCGAAGCTGGGTCGATGGAGATCGCCTACAATGGCACTGGCACTGGCGCACACAACAGTCGGAACGACCCATGCCATAAAGAGACACCCCAACCGTTGCCCGCCGGAGGGCAAGGCACTACTCTATATTTCTTGAACCCATGGATTACCCCCACGATCCTTTCGGCCACCACTGCCACAACATCACTCTCCCAGCTCTGCTGGCAGTGCCTTTACGTCTCCGTCTACAGCGAGAACACTCTCACCACCGTCATCAGCTTTAGTTGGGGACAAATAGCCATCTTGACAGCTCGGGCGTCGTCCAATTCAGACCCGTTCTTTCTGGGCGGGCCCTACGTTGGTATTGTCTTGAATAATCAGTTTTATCCTTATGGAACCGACGTTGCTGTGCAACCCGGTCAGACATTCTACTTGATCTTCAAAATAATGTTCATCAACTATTCCCCGGCCTCCTCCGGGTCAGGCGACCTATTTACAGGCACAGCGACGGTGAACAACCTTGGCCCAGCCTACGGTACAACTTCCGGTACGATAGGCGCGGAGTACCAGAGCTTCGTGATTGTCTTGGACGGTCTCTATGTGCGAAGTGGCGGCTGTTAAGGTCATAAGTGCGGAGAGTGTTTGGTTGGACACGCTACATTTCCGACGGAAAGCCGTTAGCACCATTATCGGAGGAATCGTAATCCTCACTCTATTTCTAAGCGCATTCACTGCTATGGTGATGATAGGCAAGCAATACGATACCTACCAGGGTCTCAATTATGGTATGAACCAGGAAGACATCAACCGCTTCTCCGAGAACCTCACAGCCGTTTATCCCGGACTAATCCAGATCAGCCCGAGTCCTTGTACGACATGCCAGTACGATATGTTGGTAAGCAACCAGGGCGGTATGGCCATTCAAATCGTGCAACTGTACATCAATACCACCTTCGCAGGAACTGCGGGTTGTACGTTTGCCCCTCCAATAGGAAACATAGGACAGTGCATTTTGAATCCGGTGCCCCCATCAAACTCGCCAGCAAACTTCATGTTCAGCCAAAACGACGCGTACATAAACGCGGGGGAGTTTAACCATACTGTCGGTTTCTGGCTGCCTTTCAGCTTACCGAATTCCGGACTTCAAGGGCCTTCCTCACCCGCGAACACGGTTTGGATTGTTACCGCTAGAGGGAGAGTCTTCACGTTCCAGTTTCCATTCGCGGCAAACCCACTCGCCATTCCAGGGTTTACGCCTAACCTGATTAGGGGCAACAGTAAGATTGCTTGGTATGGTTCAGCCGGCACTAGTCAAACATCATGCCATAGCGAGTCGTCTGAAGTTCGATCCGTCCCGGGCTCTGTGGGCAACCTCTATTTCCTAAACCCTTGGACCGACCCATCGATAATCGAAGCGGCTGCGAAGAAAAGCAGTCCATCTGAATTCATTTATGTCTACGTGAGATTAAACAACACTTCCGGGGGACCTCTGACAGTGAGCCAGGGAACGATTATTCTCGAAAATGCGGACTCAGGTTCGAATCAAAAGATGTATTTCGCCGGTGGTCCCTACGTCGGCGCATATTACCCTGTTACGTCGACGATTCTAACTCCTGGCACCGTTACGATAGACCCCCTGAATCCAGGAGCCACCGGTGGAAAGAATGGCACCTTCATAGCGTTGTTTCAGCTAACAACCTATGACCAGAGTCTCTTCAGCGGCGTGGTGCCGGCCGGTTCAATATTCGTAGGCACGGTAGCGATAAACAACCAAGCGGAAGACAGCACGTATTCCACTTTGCTCGCATTCACAGATGGCATTTACGCACGCCCCTGCACCACTTATAGTCCTTGAGGTTTTTCCTAGTACCTGAAACCGGAGCGTGTGCAAAGGTACACACGTTCGCTTTGGGAAAGGTACTCGCCTTCGGCGCGGGACGGACCATTGTGTATGGCCGTCTGCAACCATGTGCATCCTCAGCCTTAGCCGAAGCTTTTCCTGGGTCATTTCGCAACTGGCGAATGTATGACGAATCGCTAGAAAAAAATTATATTCAGTTTCAAGTCGGGCCAATTAACCCAACAGCCGGATTTGTAGTCAGCAGAGGATGCGGCGAAGCTCGTTCAAGTTAGGCTGCTTGCCCGGCGATGCAGGAATAGGAAAGGATGGCGCCGTCCTTCGTTACAATCTTGACATTATAGGCCACACCAGGTGTTGGAGTGAAGCCGCTGGGCACTGGAAAAGTCAGAACGCATGAGGACTGTACGGCCAAGACTCCTCGTTGTGGCGAGTTGCAACCAGCCCCGAACGTCAGACCTGTCGTGTTCCTTGTCCCGGCGATGAAAAAGTCGGACATTGTCACCTTGGCTACGCCCACGTTTCTGAGGGTGAGGCAGAGAATAGTTATGCTAGGGCTGCAAGTGCTTGTTCCCGACCAATCGTAGTAATCGAGTGCAACTTGTTCTAGGTAAGGCTGTTGCACAGACACCCCTTGAAGACGCCCCATGAGGCCTGAGACATAGGCGTACAGCAGAATTGACGCAGCCACGGTTATGACTATCAAGAGCATTGCAGCTATGATTTCAGAAGCACCTTTGCGGCTGGACAGGGAACGGTGCAATTGGGAAGCTATCCTACCTAATCTTTCATTACACTTTTGATTGAAAAGCTTGTGTCACTTCGTTCAGCCCACCGCCGCAAATGGTCTATCCTCAGATTCTTAGCGAATGCACGGGCTTGTTCCGGTAATCCTAGCAAGGCGTTAAGGGGACGTACGCTGCCATCCTCATAGAACATTAATATACCTCTTATGGTACGTCTATGTATCGGTTCTCGATATGTCAGTGAACCCACTCGCTACACATCCTAACTGCGTAGAGAAACAGCGCGTCAGGCAACCGATGCAGGGCGCTCCTATCCGCAGGCAACCTGATCAACTTCTCCTTGGCTGCATTGACGCAGTCTTAACTGAGCTACTCGGTGAAAAGGTAAGAGAAGCGATCTACGATTATGTAGCGCGTCAATCTTCCCTCGCGAAAGAAGAGATACCAGCACACATCGATGAATTCTCCGAACTCTTGGTAAAGACTCTCGGGAGAGGTGCCGCGACGCTCGAAAGACGCATTGCCAGCAGACTATACAATACGCTGGGTTTGGAATTCGTAGATGTCCCTAATCTTAGCCTCAATGAACATGTTGCACGAATTAGAAGCATTATTGACCGGGAAGAAAAGCAGATCGACTCCACCGCGAATGGGCCTAATTATAGTTCTTGTATTCAGGCTCTTGGCGTAGGGTCTCGCTAATCACTTGGCTCGCTTTGCCTGCCATAAATGAGTGCGAGAACGGTGCAATCAGGAAGCTATCCTACGTAATCTTTGATTATGCTCTTTGATTGAAAAGCCTGCATAGCTTCGTTCAGCGTCGAACCCTCAAAGTAGTCTACTCTCAGATTCTTAGCCAACGTGCCGGCCTCTTCCGATAATCCTGGGACGGCGATCAAGCAACTGTCCGAAGGCTTCGCCTCTTTCACCTTTGCGGCGAAAGCCCTAACAACATCAGTTCCTGCGGGGAGGTCGCCAACCAGTGCATCGACTGCAACAATCTTTTCTTCGCTTCTCCAACCTTTCTTAGGGAGCATCAAAACGATGTCGAAAGGCTGAGGTTCGCCAGATTTCCCTGGAAGGCTGTGGGGTGCTTTCACGTTCAGCCCAAGATCTTCGAGGAAGCTGATCGCCTCCGCGTAGACGAGGACTTCCTTTCGGATTTGTTCAATCGCCTTCTTGTTTAGTTCGTACTTGTATATTGGAACGAGATTTACGCGGTCCGGCGAGAACTCGTGGTGCTTGGACCTGCAAAAATGTATGTGGTTTGGGTTGTTGAATGAGTTCTTGCATTTATTGCATTCGTACCAGACGCCAACCGCGCGGTATTCCACGCCGTAGTTGTGCAGCACGGTCTGGCATTTCGGACAAACGAACTCGTCGCCCTTCTTGAAACCGTCCTCATTCCCAACCTTGCCGCACTTTAAGTGCTCCAAGAGGTAGGTGCGGGTTACGTCGTATGCTGAGCACTTGGGGCAAGTGTACCTTGTGCTCAGCTGTTTTGAGCCACACTCAGGGCATGATGGGGCCTTATCAACAAGTTCAGAAGCAAGCGTCCCGGCAGACACCATCTCATTTAGCAATCCGGCGACATCGGGCTGTACGCCCCCCAGAATCGTTTCCACGAGTCCGTAGCTGAGCTCATCGTTTGCTAGGAAACTTGGCTCTAAGGCGGTTTGAGTATGTCCAAGCAAATATTGGAGTATCTTTCTTGCCTCCGGCTTGGAATATATTCCGGTCGGCGCGTTTTCTTTCACCTGGCTCGTGACAGTCATCTTCGTCCCACTTCCTAAACGGATTCTTGCGGCCTAACCTCGAGCCCGTCTGGCGTAATCCTATAAGCTATGACTCGCTTCGGTGTTTTGATGCCACGAACCTTCTGGATCTCCATGGTCTGGACGGGCGCATTCTTGTTCGCGTTTTGAAGGATGAAGCAACCACTCGCCAAGAGTGTTTCAATCCCGAATCTTTCAACAGTTGGTGTCTGCGTGTCGGTCAGTACAAGCGTGGTTAGTTCAAGCTCTGAAAGGGCTCGGAAGAATTGGAGAAGTTTGAACCTGTATTCAGACTCTGCCCTGTAGACTCCGCTGATTGAGTCAAGGGAGTCGATCACGCATCTTTTTGCAGCAACCCTCTTGCGTGAGTGTGCGATTACGCCGAGCAGGCCGTCTAAGTCAAATCCCTCAGAACTCAAGACGCCTCCGCGAATCTTCAGCTCCGATCCGGGTCGCTCTTGGTACGGAGCCGCGTCGAGTAGGACAAGTTTTCCTTGGCTTTCCAGGTCGAAAAGGTTCCAGTTGAAGGGCATCATGCTATTGGCGATTGAATGCGGGGCCTCCTCGAGGGAGGCGTACACGCCGTTCTCGGCGTACTGGGTTGCGCCCCTGAAGAGGAATTGGGCTCCCATGATCGTCTTTCCAGTCCCGGGCGCTCCGATCACCGAGTACACCTGGTTCCGTAACAGGCCGCCCTCCAACGCCTCATCTAGGCCGGGTATTCCGGTCTTAGCTCTCGCAACTGTACTCAAAGGATTTCACACTCTTCCATTCTTATCATCCAAATTCAGTTCGCAATCTTTTCGATTTGTTAGGCCTTATCTTGGCCACGATCGCTTGTTCGAATTTTGGCGAGGATACTAGCACCTCTCCCTTTCCTAGCGACGGCAAAAGCGCCCAAAGCGAATCGGGCACGTTGCCCGTCGATTGCCGCAAGGCTTGGAGATTTGGCGTTGAACCTAATTTGTGAATGAAGCGCGTATTGCATAGCTCAATCAACTCGGACGGCAGAAGGGCTGGCTGCTGGGACACAATGCCCAGGCCAAGTCCTCTCTTCCTTCCCTGCCGTGCCATCTCGGTCAGCATAGTGATTGTGGCGATCATCTTGCTGCTCTTCCCTTTGCTAATGAAAGTGTGAATCTCTTCCACAAAGAGCATCAAAGGAGGAGATTGCGGGTGGTGAGTCTTGTACCTGAAAATGTCCCGGAGGTAATGGGCTACGCATAGGTTTCGGAGAATATCCGAAGACTCGCTCACATCGATTACTGAGACTCTGCCAGGCACACAAAGCATTTCAGAGGTAATTTTCTCATAAGGCGCGTCGATTATGCCTGCGCGTTGCGCTACGGAAAGCTTCGTGAACAAACCCATGTGGGCTTCTGCAACCATCTCAGGTGTCGATGTCTTGTCAACTTGGCCCTCAATTCTTTTCCTGAGGGTGTTCATCACGCTGTTCAAATCGAACGCTTGAAGGCTTCCGGACATGTCTTTGGCCTTCCGGGCGACGTCGAGCAGGTAGACGCGTTCGAATGGTGTTAAGCCCAGCACGTCGGCGAAAATTTCCAGGTCAAGGTCTTGGAATGGGATACCGAATTTTTTCGCGTTGGGGTTAAGGCTGCTATTAGGCGCGGGAACGTAAACGCGTAAGTCTTCGATGGGCGCCGGTTTCTCGCCGAATTCCGCGAGTAGCGGGATGAGGTCTTCGGTCGGCTCGTTCATCCGCACGTACTCGCCTTCAATGTCAAACAGTGCGATTGCCCGGCCGCCCTTACGGGCTTCCTCGGCGATTACTTGTAGCGTGTTAGATTTCCCGCTGCCAGTTGTGCCGAATATGCCGACGTGCCGGACCAACGTTCCGGAGTCTAAGGAAATTCCGACGTCAGGTTGCCCCAGCAGCTGGCCAAGTTTAAGGTCACCTGCGGCGCCTAGGTAATCTTGGGTTGCATCAGCGTCGAGCAATGTCACGGGGCTTCCTGGTTGTGGTCGGCTTCGGAGCGCGGTCTTACGCCCCTCGACTATCATGGCGCCAAGCTCGAGGCTGTAGAAGGTTGAACGCGAACCTTTCGTGAAGAACGGCCCATCAATAATTCGCGCAACGAAAGATTCCCCTGATGGGTCGGTTATGCGCACATACATGCCACGCGGGGGTTTCGCATCTTCGCATTCCATGCGGCAGTACTGGCTTTCGCCGCTGGGGAAACCCTCGTCGAAGGCTACGTGTCCAATCAAGCCTTGCAACGATGCCCTTTGGGCGCTGACCGGTGTGGTTACCATCCGTGTGACTCCTCCTATGTTCGCACCGTCGGCGACGGCATGTCCGCCTCTGCGATTTCCAAGATCTTTCGGGCAACGTCGTCGGGTGTTGAACCTTCAGCCACTGAGATGCCATGCTTTGACGCCACGTCTCGGGCTCTGGTCGACAAGCGCGGTATGGCTCCGAAAACTGCTACAGCCAGTTTAGCTTCCAGAAGCTTCACGTAGAGTTCTAAGACCGGCTCGACTTCGACGTCGGCATCGCTCATGTCGACATCAATCGCAATCACCTTCGGCCCTTTCTGCGCGACGATGGAGAATTGAGCCGTCTTGCCTCCACCCTCGATGACCCCGGGTATGGTTAACTCGAATCCGTTGCTCTGAAGCAATCTCGCAATCGCAGGTATACCGATGTGCGAGCGAATCTCGGGGAGTACCTTTTCGTTGATGTTGTAAGTGTAAACGTCCGTTATCAGGCCGCTTGTAAGGTTGAAGTCAACCTCGCATTTTCTGCAAAAGAAACTCTGGGACGGGTCTTCAAAATGCGCCCCGCACTTGTTACAGGCGCAAACTAGGCCGATCAAACGTTGCTCGTCAGGCTTCTGGAGAACTTTCTTGCATGAAGGGCACACCAAATTCTTACCAAGCCGAAACGCCCTCTCCTCGTGAATGGTTCCGCAAGCTAGGTGCTCAATCATACGATTAATCGAGATATCGATGGACGCACACTGGGTGCATTTGAACAGCGCGTACACGTTCGATGGGGTGCCGCATTTTGGGCAGAAGGGCATCTTCTCGAACAGCGTAGCCGTGAGCAGCCTGATGTTGGCAAGTCGTTCGAGGAGTGCGGTGTCGACCGGCAGCCTCTGCCCTTCTTCAATCTCGAGTGAATATCGTGGGACACGGTCCACGCCAAACTCAGGCTCCAAGTATTTCTTCGAACCGTAAATGAAATGATTACAAACCTGTTGGACAGCTATCTGGCTGTAGGCTCTTCCCCTCAACTTTTTCGCAACGGGTTCGTCTGCCTTCGCCATCGCATATGCCATTGACTCCGCGTTCGAAATGCGCTCCTTGAGCTCCATCGACGATGTCTCAAAATGCTCCCGTGTGATTTTCTTATCGGAAAGTTGAGCCTCAAGGCTAGCGAGCTGGCGCGTCAGCGTTTCTACTTCGCCCAGAGGGTCGATAGAGGCCTCCCTAGAAGGCATTCGCGGTATTCTCTTTCGTTCGAAGGAGTCACGCCAAATATAAGTAGTCCTTCACCGCTCCGGGCACGTTGTCATCTCTATGAAGAAAATGAGAGCACTCTCAGCCTGCCTTGTTGCATTCATCTGTGTTACAACAATGCTCGCATACAGTCACCCGGTCTACGCAGCCTCGGGGACAGTTTCCACTGATCAAGCAATCTACCCGGTATGGAAAATCGGCGGAACCATCACTGGAACGGCCCAAAACCTCGCAATAAACACAACCTATTACATTTGGTTGCAGAAGCCTAAGGCTTTCCGCCCCCAGTTTCTCGGGGGTCACTTCACGTGGGTGAACGGTACTTTGAAAGTCCCGATCGCGTTTGCCATATCGCCCAGCGACCCTGCCGGAACGTACACCCTGAGTCTGTCAACCTCAGGAACGACTGACACAAGGGACGCGATTGCACACTTTGGAGTCCTAGGCACGGACTCGCAGACATACGAAAGAACCAAAATCGTTACCATCACGGGAGGAGGGTTCGCTCCCAATTCCTCGATCTCCCTCGATGTCAGGGCCGGGAACAAATCCTACCCGGCCTTCCCTCTCACCGTCCCCGCGCAAGGAAGTGGGGAGTTTGGTTACACGTTCAAGCTGCCCCCTTCCGCGGAGACCGGAATTTTCAACGCAACCATAACAGGGCTAACCTATGACAAACGTCAGAACGGGACTGCAAGCGCTGTCTTCACAGTGAAGCCGACCACGATCACCGCTCAGTCCTCTCGGGCGCCAGCCTCTCAAGTTGAGAGAACCGCTGAGGTGAACACCACCTACCGGCTACTATACAACGATAGTTCCCCAGTGACAGACGCAAACGCCACCGCCGATATTATGGCGGCGGGGCATAAGCTGACAACTGTGCCACTTGTACTTGTCAATTCAACGACAGGCGAATGGAGAGCCACGTGGGTGCCGCCACCGTCAGCCAACATTACGACATACCACTTTCAATTTAGCTCAGCGAATTTCTCAGACGCCTACGGCAATACGGGGCATGGCTCCCCAGTGGCTTCTTCAGACTTCAAAGTAAATCCTGCGAAGCTTCAGGTCACGATTCAAACAAACCCGACGTTCCAGCGAACTCAGACAGCAATCATCACTCTCTCAGCGATCTACCACAATGAAGCCGATGTCGCAAACGTGACCCTGGCTAACGTGATTGTCACTCGGAGCGACGGGCAGATCTCGACCATTGGCGCTTCGATGAATGGTACACTGGTGCCTGCACATTACTTGATACCGGTGAACGCGCCGTTGGGCAACTATACTGTACGTTACAGCGTTCAGGACTTATGGGGTAATTCCGGGGCAGGCAAATCAACCCTCCTAATTCAAATCGCCACTCCCACATTCCAACTCCAAACCCCTTCAACTACTGAGCGTACAACCTTCCTGAACGTTACCACCAAAATTTACTACCCAGATGGGTCGCCGATGAATTCGACAACGGCACTCGTGATTTCGCATGAAAATCAGACCTGGACGCCCGTACTCAATTTCAATTCAACCACATCCGTCTGGTCGGGCTCGCTCTATATTGTGCAGAACGCAACCCTTGGCCCCTACAATATCACTTGGTCCACGCATGATACCTACCGAAACGGCGGAAGTAACACGTCCATATCGGTTGTGGTACCTGCACGCTTCAGGTTTCTGTTGCAATCGAATAATTCAACGGTGGAAGCCTTCGAAAACCTGGACCTCCCCGTGATTGTCCGGTATCCTAACGGTACGTCCCTGACGAACGGTTTCGGGAACGTGACTAGTTCCTACACGAATTCTACCGGCGCCCTGTTCACACTCCCGCTCGCGTACAACCAGACCAACAGCACCTGGCACATGTTCTTCTCTACACCCGAAGAGGGAAACGTAACCTTCTCATTCACTGCCATAGACCGCTTCGGAAACACTGGGCTCGCAACGGACGCATACAACCTCAAAATCAACCCATCCCAGCGCGTACTTTCGCAGAGGCTGATCATCGCAGGCGTCGTGGGAGCCCTAATCCCCGTTGCACTCCTAATCTGGGCAATCGCCACGATCTCGACAAGAAGAAGAAAACATAGGCCCTGAAGGGTATCAAGACGGGTTTGTGCGCCCCACGGCACTCAATTGCTTACGACCTAGTCTTAGTCTTCAGAGTTCTGTGAAGTTGTCGGCTGCTCTTCAGTTTCACTCGCCTGTTTGTTTTAATTGTGCATTCCAGCCATTCAATGTTCAGTCATCAGTTGATGAAGCTTGGTCAATGGTGGTATGTGGGCTTCGGCCCGAAAGAGCCGACCGAGCCGATGTTGGGTAACTGGTTGCTTTTGACCGAGCGTAAAACCCTGACTAGGCGAATGGTCTAGCTGGCCTGGTGAATGCTGGGCGAGAGCCGTGAGGTTCGCGGCCGTCGCGTCTGCAAGTGAAGCGATGGTATGGGAATCCGAGACTGACGGTAATCCCTCAGTCGATGCAGATGAGTCGAATCTCCCTTAGATTTGACAGAACCGATAAGCGACAGGAAGCATCCAATCTTCCCAGCGCCAGTCTGAGTCTTCAACTATCTATTCCGTAAGATATGCCGTTTAATTGATCTTCTTCAGGACAGCATAGTTCCGCTTGTATTTGTTCCTAGGTAAAACGAAATTAGCAATAACCCTGAACCCGGACTGGCGTGCGAAGTCTCTTATCTCTGACATCGAAAAGAAACGCACACAAGAACTATCGACATAGACCTGAACTTGGCTACTTCTCCGAGCGGCCTCGTACCTTGACCT
>Ga0187870_1000887_pt1 | contig 30385 bp, 25 predicted proteins | sample June2016WEW_13_1_3_FD_132974 | JGI IMG/M metagenome (GOLD analysis project Ga0187870, IMG submission 132974) | Peatland microbial communities from SPRUCE experiment site at the Marcell Experimental Forest, Minnesota, USA - June2016WEW_13_150 | ecosystem: Environmental > Terrestrial > Soil >... | reverse complement strand
TTTTCACTCGAAATGCTCCTTTCTGATAGGCTTTGGTTTTTTGACAAACCTATCATAGCCTTATCTGGAGGGCATTTCGAGGACTTTTTGACTTTTTCCGAAAATAATTACACTTGTTTAAAGTCTAGACTAAAAAATTTAAATACTAAGAATGTCTGAGTGCCCACATTCTGTTGGTTCGTACTGAAATACTATTTCCAAATGAGTATACTTCATGTGAGGTAATTACAAATGAAAAATTTAGCTTTGATGAAGAAATTTATGGAGCCAGGATCACTCGCTTTAGTTGGAATCTCAAGTAAGGTAGGGAAGGGTTCATTAAATTTGTTCGAGAATTTATTGCAAATGGGTTTCCCAGGAAAGATCTATCCTGTCAATCCAAACATTCAAGAATTATTGGGCCAAAAAGTGTTCCCAGATATTTTCGCAATTCCTGAAGATGTCGACTTGGCTGTGATTATGACTCCTCGCCAGATTGTGCCTAGTGTATTGGAACAAAGTGCTAAAAGAGGGATCGAATCAGTGTTGATTGTGACTCAAGGATTTGCTGAGGCTGATGAGGAAGGCAAGGCCCTCCAATCAAGAATTGACAAAATAATAAAAGAAACAGGGATTAATGTACTCGGTCCAAATTCAATAGGAGTTGTGAACCATTTCGTTCCCTTTTCTACTTATTTTGTGCCAATGAAAAAGGAAGAGAGTCCTATTGCTTTTATCTCTCAGTCAGGAGGTTTCCTCGAAGGGTTCCCACAATTTAGGATTGGAAAAGGGATAGATCTTGGCAATACTTGTGACATCGACTTTGACGATGCTTTGACCTATTTTGAAGACGACCCTAATATTCGGGTGATTGGGCTTTATATGGAAGGTATAAGAGACGGCAAAAAATTTCTTGAGATTGCAAGAAAGGTGGCCCAAAAGAAATTGGTTCTTGTTCTAAAGGCAGGAAAGAGTGCAGAAGGAGTGAAGGGAATCCTGTCTCACAGTGGGTCTTTAGCAGGGGAGGATGTTATCTACGACGTTGCCTTCAAACAGGCAGGCCTTATCCGAATTAGAAGTGTTGAGGAATTTGGTGATATCTCTAAGGCCTTTCTTAACCTTCCACCTCTCAAAGGGAACCGTGTAGGAGTTATCACACCGACTGGAGCTGGCGGGATCTTAGTTTTGGATTCTTGTCAGGAATATGGGTTTAAATTGACGACCTTCTCCGAAAATCTGGTTGAAGAAGTGAAGGATTTATTTCTCCCATGGCAAAGGGTAAGCAATCCTCTGGATATCATGTCTTCTGCATTGGCTCACGGATATAAGACCGTCTATATCAAGGTTTTGGAGGCCCTTTTCAGAGATGCTAAAGTCGATGTGATCTTTTCTGTGTTAGGAGAGCCTACTCTTAAAACAGTGCGGGATGTTGCTAATAGATATCCGACAAAGGCATTAGTGTCATGGGTGATTGGACAACCCACTTCTTCGTCTCCAGGGACTGAACCCCCGGTGAGTTATACCAGCCCAGAGAGAGCACTTAGGTCTCTTGCCGCAATGATGGAGTACCAAGACCTTATCATGAGAAAACAGACAGAAGAAGTTCCATTTTTGGTTGATCGAAAGTTCGTGGAAAGGATTCTCAATAAAGCGAAAAAGCACAACCAGAAGATATTGGTAGCAGAAGCTTTTTCTATCCTAAATGCTTATGGAATTCCGGTGGTACCCTTTAAAGTGGCGAAGACAGAGGAGCAGGCCCTAAAAGTTGCAGAGGTTTTAAAATATCCGGTGGCTCTTAAGATTTGCTCACGCGAGATCTTACATAAATCAGATATCAATGGAGTGAGGATAGGAATTCGTGATCCCAAAGAATTGAAATTCCATTACGAAGATATGTTGTCAGAGTTAATTCGAAGGGTTCCGAATATTAAAATGGAAGGGGTGATTGTTCAACAGATGGTAACAGAGGGTCAGGAGTTGATCCTGGGAGTTAAAAGAGATCCCCAATTTGGACATGCGATCGTTTTTGGATGGGGTGGAGTCTTTACGGAAGTATTGCGAGATTTTGCATGCGGGATCGTGCCCCTCACTGACGAAGATGCGGAAAGAATTATTTCATCGACGAAAGTATCAAGAGTTTTAAATGAATTTCGAGGCAATCCTCCTGCCGATCTGTTTTTCTTAAAAGAATGTATCCTTAGACTTTCCCAGCTAGTTTCCGAATTTCCGGAGATTGTGGAATTGGATATAAATCCTATAAAAGTATTTTCCAAAGGAGGTATGGCTATAGACGTGAGAGCAGTGATCGATTGATCATTTGGGATATGGTAAGTACAATCAACCTGGAAAAAATATTGCTCCCACACATCAAATAGTAGCTGTTGAAATATTATTAAAATCATAAGTAATTTCCGGTAGTTAAAAAATTCTTTAAAAAATTTTGACAAAAATTTTTCTTTCTCTTAAATTTACATCGAATGTTCTGTATAAGATTGGAGGGGTCCTCATGGAAAAACAAGAAATTTTAAAAATTATTGCCAGGCTTTTCAAGGAAAAGGGCTATCACCATACCTCAATCAAGGATATATCAAAAGAGGTGGGTTTAGAAGGGGGTGCTCTTTATTATTATATCAAGAGTAAAGAGCAGGCTCTTGTTGAAATCGGAGATACCGCGATAGACGATCTTCTCTGTAAGATTGAAAATATCGGTAATGCCGATTTAACTCCGGGAGAGAAACTTCAGGCGATGATTGAAACCCAAGTTGATTTCTTCATTGATCGGTTTTACGAGACTTGTGTTTTTCTCATCGAGACCAAAGCCCTTGGCCCGAAATACCAACGATACTACATTGCCAAAAGAGATAAATATGAGGGCATTTGGTGTAAGGTTATCGAGGATGGTATGAAAATCGGGGAGTTTCGGAAAGGGGATACCAAGCTTATCACGGTCGCTATCTTGAGCATGCTCAACTGGTTAGTGATTTGGTTTAAGCCAGGCAAAGGATGGTCTTCAGAGAAAATCGCTGGTGATTTTACAAAGTTCATCTTTGAAGGAATTCTAAAACGGTGAGTAAATTACAAATTTAACCTTCGCTAGACTTCCGTTGGATTTCAATCAGTTAGAAATCTTTTAAAATTTTTTAAGAAAGGTATTGACAAATTTTCAATTTGGTAATAAATATAGATATATTGAATGTTCCATATAATAATTTTTGGGTGTCTCTCCGAAGAGTGAGGAGATATCAATTTCAGCAAAAAAGAAAGGAGAGGATAGGATGATAAGCGCAGGCATCGACATGGGTGGGAAAGATGTGAAAGTCCTTTTGTTAAAGAATGGACAGATTCTGGCGAGGGAGAAAGCATCAGGCGGTTTTGATCAAACCGCGGTGGTAAATGAGTTGTTGGAAATGGCGATAAAGAAGGCTGGTATAAAAAAAGAAGACATTGAAAAGACAGGAGTGACAGGAAGTGGAAAGAAATATGCTCCTCCACATGATGAGGAGATCACTGAAATAGGAGCTGCAGTAAAAGGGGCCACCTTTTTAATTCCTTCAGCCAAGACAGTAATTGACTCTGGAGCTGAGGATTCACGAGGAGTGAAATGCGAAAACGGGACCGTTAAAGATTTTGCAACTAATGATAAATGCGCCGCCGGCGCGGGCGCCTTTACTGAGGCTATGGCGCGGGCCCTTGAGGTCAGTTTAGAGGATTTTGGTAAGATTGCGCTTCAGTCAACCAAAGGGCACCCTATCAATGCACAATGTGCCGTTTTTGCTGAATCTGAAGTTGTTTCGCTTATCAATTCAAAAGTGGCTAAGGAAGATATCGCGAAGGCAGTGAACGACGCATTGGCTGAAAGGGTCGTGGCCATGGTGAAGAGGATCGGTATTGAGAAAGATGTGGTTATCATTGGGGGTTTGGCAAAGAACCCAGGTTATATTCAGGGGGTAAAAGAGGGTTTGAAGACCGATATATTAGTTCCTGATTACCCCGAATTTGTAGGGGCTTTAGGAGCAGCCTTGGCGGCAAGAGAGAAAAAGTAGAAGGGAGGAGGAAGGATGGCAACGGATATAGAGGAGAAAAAAGAGCTTTGGAGATGGTTGGAATCGAGGTGGACAAACCCTGATATAGATTGGAAAAAAGGGAAGATCATTACTTCGGGTATAGATATCGGTTCTGTGAGCACACAGTGTGTTGTCATGGTGGATGGGGAACTTTATTGTTATGGTAATCTTCGCAGTGGTTCGAGTAGTGCGGATAGTGCCTCGAGGGGAGCCAATTTCGCTTTAGATGGCACAGGGATGACGGTGAAAAACTGGCATTACTGTATCGGCACAGGTTACGGAAGAGTCAATGTGCCCATGGCAAAGAGGGCGATCACTGAGATCGCTTGCCACGGCCGAGGAGCAAACTGGATGTACGGTCCTCAAGTGAGAACCATATTGGACATGGGAGGCCAGGATTGTAAGGTGATTCGCATCGATGAGAAAGGAAAGCTCACCAACTTTGCCATGAATGACAAGTGTGCTGCTGGTGCGGGCCGGGGTATGGAGGTGTTCGCTGATTTCATCGGCATTTCCATTAACGAAGTGGGTGATCGCTCGTTTGATATCGACGAAGAACCGAAACCGGTCTCCAGCACCTGTGTAATCTTCGCCAAGTCGGAGGCAGGAGGATTATTAAGGGAGGGCTGGGCGGTCAATAAGGTTTTGGCTGCTTATTGTTCAGCCCTGGCCCATCGCGTTTTGGAGTTGATGATGCGTGTGGGATTAGAGCCGGAGGTGGGGATTACCGGTGGCATTGCCAAGAATAGAGGGGTGGTGGAAAGGTTGGAGAAAGAACTGGGAATGAAATTCGGCCCAAAGGTTTGGCATAATTCAGAGTATCAGAAGCGCAATATTCCCTTTGACACACAGATTGCCGGTGCTGTCGGTGCGGCGCTCTTTTCAAAGGCTGCAGTGGAAAAAGGAAAGGGGTAAGAAAATTTATGTTAGCGAATTGGGGGTATCAGGACGGCTCGGGTTCTTATTTCATCACCATCGATACCGACAAGTGTAATGGATGCGGGAAATGTTTAGAGCCGTGTCCTCAGGGAGTTTTTGAAGTGGGAGAAGACCCAGCTGATCCATTACGTGAAGAACCCGTGGCCTTCGTGACGGAATCCATCCGGAAGAAATTAAGGTTTAGTTGTTCTCCATGTAAGAAATATTTAACTGCCGAAGGTGGAAGTGCTGCAAGTAGAACTTCACCTGAAGTATTAGCTAGAGAGATGAAGAACTTGCCTTGTGTTACTGCCTGTGAGAGAGGGGCAATCACTCATTCATGGTAAAGACTCATGAGATTGACGATCAATGGAACCGAAATTGATGCGAAGGAAGGGGAGACGATCTTAGAAGTAGCAAGGAATGAAGGGATCTACATTCCTGCCCTATGTTATGACCCTGACCTGAAGCCAAATGGTGCTTGTCGTTTGTGTGTGGTTGAGATTGAGGGAAGAAATGATCTGCCTCTTTCTTGTATGACCCATGTTTCTGACGGCATAGTGGTCCATACGAATACTGAAAAGGTGAAAGAAGTTCGGCGAAGAATTGTTGAGGTCATCCGAGCCGACCATGAGGATAATTGCAAGCTGTGCGTTAAGAATGAGCACTGTGAACTGCAGGAGATATGCAGAGAAGTGGGTGTTGAGACCACTCCCTATGAAGGGATAAAAAAAATGGCTTATCCAACCGAGGTGGATGAAAGCAATCCCTTCTTCAAGTTGGATAGGAAGAGATGTGTTCTCTGCACGAAATGTGTGCGAGTCTGTGAGGAGGTACAAGGGGTTGGCGCTTTAGAGCTGAATGGTTACGGTTTTTCTACGAAGGTTACTGGTGTAGGTGGAAAATTTATCAGGGATACCGCTTGCGAATCTTGCGGTCAGTGTTTGGAGAGATGCCCCACGGCTTGTCTGCTGCCGAAGATATTTATTGTTCCTTCCCAGGAGGTCAAGACTATCTGCCCTTACTGTGGCGTCGGCTGTGGCATGTACATGGGGATCTATTATGACCGTATTGTGGGTGTTCGTGGCAATAGAGAGAATCCTGCCAACCGGGGCAATCTATGCGTAAAGGGTCGGTTTGGCATTGCTGATTTCATTACCTCCCTCAGTCGTTTAGATTCTCCTTTGATGAGAAAGGATGGAGAGTTGGTAAGTGTGAGTTGGGAAGAGGCGCTTGGTTTTATTGCCAGTAAACTGTCAGAGTATCGGGGAGATCAGTTTGCTTTGATTGCTTCTGGGAAGCTCCCTAACGAAGACAGTTATATTGCGCAGAAATTTGCCAGGAAGGTTATGGGCACAAATAATATTGACCATTGTGCTCGCCTTTGCCATTCTCCCAGCATGGTTGGCCTGAGCGAGGTTCTTGGAAGTGGGGCAACCACCAATTCCATTTCAGAGATCGAGGAAACAAAGTGCATCATTGCTATGGGAACAAACACGACAGAGACACATCCTGTGATTGGGTTGAGGGTGAGGCGGGCTTGCCGAAAAGGGGCAAAACTTATCGTGATCAATCCGAGGGAGATCAACCTCTGTCAAAATGCCTCGCTCTGGCTTCGTAATAAACCTGGCAGTGATGTTGCCTTATTAAGTGGCATCGCTAGAGTGATGATAGATGAGGGGCTTCTGGATTACTCTTTTATTGAAAAACGCACTGAGGAATTTGAGGCTTTTAAGGAATCGTTGAAAGAGTTTGATCTCCTAACTGCAGAACAGATTAGCGGTGTCTCTACAGCTGACATCGTCAAGGCAGCTCGGATTTTTGCAGAAAAATCTCCTGCCTGTATCCTCTATGCCATGGGGATCACCCAACATTCCCACGGTACAGATAATGTGCGAGCCATAGCCAATCTGGCCATGTTGACGGGGAATTTGGGGAAACCATCATCAGGCATCTATGCCTTAAGAGGGCAAAACAATGTCCAAGGGGCATGTGATATGGGGTGTCTCCCCAACTTCTACCCCGGTTATCAACCCGTCACTGACCTTGAGGTGAGAGAGAAGTTTGAATCAGCATGGGGTGGTTCCTTGAGTGCTAAGCCCGGACTTCCCCTCACTGAAATGTTCCACGCCATCTTGGAGGGAAAAATCAAGGCTCTCTATATTGTCGGTGAGAATCCCATGTTGAGTGAACCGGATATCACACATGTGGAAGAGGCGCTTCGCCAACTTGATCTTCTAATCGTCCAAGATATCTTTTCCAATGAAACGAGCCGACTGGCCCATGTCGTTTTACCAGCGGCAACCTTCGCTGAGAGAGAAGGGACTTTTACGAACACGGAGCGGCGTATCCAACTTTTTCGAAAAGGCATCGAGCCGATCGGCAGCTCTCAACCGGATTGGTCGATCCTATGCGAGACTGCCAAAAGAATGGGAGAGGAAGGATTTGACTTTACCCTTCCATCTGAGATCTTCGATGAGATGGCCAGACTTACCCCCATTTATGGAGGGGTTTCTCATAATCGTTTAGAAGAGAGTGGTTTACAATGGCCCTGTCCCTCCCAGGATCATCCTGGGACACCCATTCTTTATGCCCACCAATTCAATCGGAGCAATGGGAAGGCGAAATTTAGTGTTTTACACTATCATCCCCCTAAGGAAGTGCCTGATGAAGAATATCCAATCGTCCTCATCACAGGACGGAGTCTCTATCACTACCATACGGGGACAATGACCAGGAAGGTGAAAGGACTGAACGAGTTGAAAGGCAGCGAAGTTGTAGAGATCCATCCTGAGGATGCAAACCATCTCGGAATCTTCGATGGTGAAGTGGCGCTTATTACTTCTCGACGAGGGCAAGTGGCCGCAAGAGTGAGGGTGACAGAAAGTTCACCCAAAGGAACGGTCTTCATGACATTTCACTTTGGTGAGGTCCCTGTCAATAGGCTGACCAATTCGGCTTTGGATCCGGAAGCTAAAATTCCAGCATTGAAGATATGTGCAGTGCGATTGGAGAAAGGCAATGAGAATAACCTTCAGGCAGCTGTTGGGGAACAGGATCTTGATGACCTTTATTAAAGGATAATGAATTGAAGAGGAGGTAAAATGGGAACGATTGAAAAATTCCAAGAAATCTATGAGAACCGGCATGACTATGCCAACGTTTGGAAGGCAAAACATCCTGGAGGAAAAATCTTGGGCTGCTTCTGCACCTATGTGCCTGAGGAGATTCCTTATGCAGCTGGAGTATTACCCGTTCGGGTTTTGGGGAGTCATGAGATTGAGGATTACACGGCCCCCCATCTTTTCGGTATGTTCTGTCCCTTCTGCCGTGATGTTCTTGCCCAAGGGCTCCAAGGGAGATATAGTTACCTTGATGGCATCTGCGATGCCAATTGCTGTATGCATTTGATCCAATCCTTTGAAGCCTGGGGGCTGAACGTTGAACCAAGGCCCAAGGTCCTCCGGGTCGATGCCCCTTGTACGACTCAAAGTCCGCACAGCATACCTTTTTTAAAAGGAGAACTAGAGTGTTTCAAGAAAGATGTCGAAGAGTGGGTAGGCAAGGAAATCACCCAAGACGCTTTGGATCATTCCATAGAGATTTATAATGAGAACCGCCGCTTGATGAAAAAAATTTATGAACTTAGAAAAGGAGATCGGCCGCCCATTACCGGCCTCGAATCGATGTATATGGTTGTATCGAGTCAGTTGATGGATAAAGAGGAGCATAATAGCCTTCTTAAGGAGGCACTGAAAGAGCTCGAACAACGTCAGCTAAACAGGGAAGTGGGAACAAGATTGATGATGGTTGGCAGTGAAAACGATGATGTAGAGTTTATCAGGATGGTTGAACAGAAAATGGGTCTTCCGGCAACCATTGTGATTGATGATCATTGCACTGGATCAAGATACTTCTGGGCCGAGGTCGTTCCAAAACAGGATCGGCTTGAGGCCATAGCGTCTCGATATATATATCGGATGCCTTGTCCTAATCGGGACTGGCCAGAACGGCGCAGGTTCCCTCAAGTATTACAGCTGGCTAAAGAGTGGCGCGCTGAGGGAGCTCTTGTGATCCAGCAGAAGTTTTGTGATCCCCATGAATTGGATATTCCCGCATTGAGGGAATATTTGGAAAAGAATGGTGTACCGACTTATTTCCTTGAACTTGACGTGACGATGCCGACAGGTCAGTTTTCCACAAGAGTTGAGGCCTTTATCGAATCACTTATGGAGGATCTCGTGTAAGAGGTCTCCATTGAGGAGGAAAAGATGGCAGAGATAAAAAAATATCCAACCAAACAATTTGATTGTTGGAATAAGGCTAAGGAATTGAGGATGGAGATTTACCAGAAGCTTGCGCAGAAGGCATCAGGAGAGAAGAATTGGCTTGTGGTCAGTGGAGGGACGGAAGGTCTGATTGGCCTTCCTGCCGGGTTAGGGAATGATTATGTTCATTTTGGCGGTGAGCCTTATGGTGCATCTACTGGTGCCATGGGTAAATCTGAGCAGATGATGGCATATTGTGAAGCGAAGGGATATGCGAGAGATCTCTGCGGTTACTGTCGTAACTATCTTGGTTCCACGTTTGGCGATAAATTCACTTTTGGTGGTAAATATCCCCATCCAGACTTTTATTTTCAGCTTCACTTCTGTGATACTCATGGGAAGTGGTATCAGCCAGCAGCGGAATATACTGGGAAACCGTATTTTGTAATAGATATCGGCGCTTCTTACAGGTGGCCCAAGTGGAATGAAAGTGAGGAGAGAAAGAAAAATAAATTTGAATATGTTTTAGCACAGATGCATGATTCTATTGTGTGGATGGAAAAGATCACTGGGAGGAAATACGACGATGAGAAGTTAGCCGATGCGGTTTACAATGAGATACTGTCCACATCTACATGGGCCAAATGTTGCGAACTTAATAAAAATATTCCTGCCCCGATGGATGAGAAATCCATGTATGCCTTTTATGTCATCCATGTGCTACGGAGACATACAAAGGAAGCAGTGGAATTCTTTAATATCCTTTATGATGAACTCAAAGACCGAATCGCCAAAGGTATTGGCGGAGCGGAATATGAAAGGTATAGGATGCTGCACAACAGCCAGCCACCTTGGTATGCTCTGCACATTTTTAGGTACTTAGAAAAATTCGGCGTTGTATGCATAGGAAGCCAGTATGATTTTATGCTTTCCGGTGGATGGGATTATTATTATGATAAGAATGATGTGCCTCATATCAGGGCAGCTGAACCGCCGGCTGACCTTAAGGAAAAGATAAAGACGAGAGACGGTGCTCTGCGAGCCTTGACTTCTTGGCTTCTCGACTACGGATTACAGATAAAAAGTTTCCGTTTCCCGATGATAGAGAGAAGGAATATAGATGTAGCGATTGCCAAGGACTGGAACTGCCAGGGAGTGATTATGCATTTAAACCGCGGTTGCGAAGGTTGGGCTGTTGGGCAACTCGAAGTGAGACGTGCATTGGTGGAAGCAGGATTTTCTGTGGTTACCTATGAAGGAAATGTGGCCGACCCCAGAGAGTTTGATGAGGCAAGAACTTTTGCACGATTCGATGCATTTATGGAAAGTCAGAAATTAAAGAAGCTTGTAGGGTGATCAGAGTCTAAATTGATCAGCCAACATTCCCGCTTTCCATATGGGAACAGAGAATAAGGGAGGGAGCATGGAATTTAAAAACATCCTTTTTGAAAAGAGGGAGGAGATAGCTATCCTTACTATCAACCTTGCCAACAAGTTGAACGCTTTAGACATTCATACAGAGGAAGAGATTGGGAAGGTTATGGAAGTGATCGAAGGGGATAGAGAATTGAAAGGAGCCGTCATCACAGGTGCTGGGGAGAAAGCCTTTTCTGCTGGAGCAGACATCTTCCCTTACTTAGAGATAGATATTGCAAAATCGATCCCTTACATGAAAAGGCTGAGAGATGTTCTCTGGAAGGTTGAACATCTGGGAAAGCCTGTGATTGCAGCAGTCAATGGCCTCTGTCTCGGGGGCGGGTTTGAGCTGGCCCTTGCCTGCACCCTGAGGATCGCTTCTGAAAATGCAAGGTTCGGCCTTCCTGAGATCAATCTTGGAGTTATTCCTGGAAATGGAGGAAGCCAGAGGCTCGGACGGTTAATCGGAAAGGGGAGGGCACTGTGGTATATCCTTACGGCGGAGACCATGGATGCACAAGAGGCGCTGAGGCTTGGCGTGGTCAATAAGGTTGTAGCCCAGGAAAAGCTAATGGAAACCTGCCTCGATCTATTGACGAACCAGATTTTCAAGAAACCTTCGGTGGCAGTATGGGCAGCGCTCACCTCTCAGAATGTCGGAATGGAGACAGATTTAGCTACAGCCTGTCAAATGGATATTGACCTTGCTTCCTTATGCATGGGAACGGAGGATTTTAAAGAGGGGGTAAGAGCTTTTACTGAGAAACGCAAGCCAAGATTCAAAGGGGCTTAATTTTAGAAAAGAGAAGAGAGGTGTTATGAGGCTAAAAGATAAAAAGGCCATCGTTACTGGCGGAGGAAGAGGTATTGGCAGGGCTATAGCATTGGCTTTCGCTAAAGAGGGCGCTGATGTTCTTGTGAATTACCAAAGTAATGAGACCGCCGCGAGAGAAGTGGTTGAGTCTATAGAAGGTCTGGGACGAAAAGCGATTTGTGTCAAGACAGATGTAAGCAATTATCATGATGTTCAGGCAATGGTCGATCGCGCCGTTCAAGAAATTGGTGGAGTGGATATTCTGGTAAATAATGCAGGGATGTCTCACCCCGGCATGTTACTAACTATGACCGAAGAGGTATGGGATAAAATTATTGGTATCCATTTGAAGGGGACTTTCAATTGCACTCAGGCTGTGGCGAGATACATGAAGGAAAAGAAATCGGGTAAAATCATTAACGTGATATCGACAGCTGGTTTATTTGGAACAGTGGGTCAGATAAACTATGCCTCCGCGAAAGCAGGTGTTATAGGATTTACCAAGTCTGCCTCCAGGGAACTGGGTAGATATGGCATTAATGTAAATGCAATATGTCCCGGTGTTACAGCAACAGAGATGACGACTAAGGTTAGAAGTGATGAGAAACTCAAGGAAATTTATCTTTCCAGAATCCAATTAGGGCGTTTTGCGGAACCTGAAGAGATTGCTCCCGTCTTTGTTTTTCTGGCATCAGAAGATGCAAGGTATATTACAGGGCAAGTTCTTTGCGTGGATGGTGGTTACATAGGTTAGACCTTAATAAATTTAATATTCTTCAAAAGGAATAGGAGATGTGGACCATGAAAACAAATGACATCGTATGCGTCAGTGCATGCCGGACTGCAATGGGTCGCTTCGGTGGGAAATTGAGAGATTTTAAGGTCTTTCAACTTGGGTCCCTTGCCATTGCTGAGAGCCTCAGGAGGGTGGGAATCTCTGGAGATGTAGTGGATGAAGTGGTTGTCGGTCATTGCCGTCAGGCTGGGAATGGGCCGAACCCGGCAAAGATTGCTTCAGGTCTTGCTGGAATTCCAAATACGGTTCATGCCCTGACCATTAATAATGCCTGTCCCTCTGGGATGAAGGCAGCTATCATTGGCGTACAGAACATTCTTCTCGGAGATACGAAGACGGTAATGGTGGCTGGAATGGAAAGCATGAGCACTATTCCATATCTTCTCAGAACAGGGAGATGGGAAGGGTTTCGCATGGGTGATCAGATTCTTCTGGATGGATGGAATGATACTCGGGATAGCGTCTGCAATATGTTGATGGGGGAAACGGCAGAATTATTGGTTGAGAAATATGGTTTAAATCGGCAAGAACAGGATGAATTTGCTCTTAGCAGTCATCAGAAGGCCCACAAAGCCCAAACCGAAGGTTGGTTTAACGAAGAAATCTTTCCAGTAACCATTCCAGCCACAAAGGACACTCCTGAATCGAAATTTAATAAGGATGAACCAGTAAGAGGAGATACCAGTTTGGAAAAAATGCTCAAGTTGCCACCCGCTTTTAAAAAAGGAGGTACTGTGACCGCTGGGAATTCTTGCGGGTTGAGTGATGGAGCGAGTGCCTTAATATGGATGTCACGTGATAGAGCTAAAGAACTTGGCCTGAAGCCCCTCTTCTCTTTAGTTTCTTATTCTTCGGTGGGAGTTGAAAATTCTGTCATGGGTGAAGGGCCAGGCTTGGCCATTCCTTTGGCTCTGAAGAGGGCGGGAATGAGTTTAAAGGATTTGAATCTCATTGAGGTGAACGAGGCTTTTGCCGCCCAGATTCTTGCCAATGAGAGAGTTTTGAATTGGGATCGCTCTAAACTTAATATTCATGGAGGGGCCATTGCTTTAGGGCATCCAACTGGTGAGAGTGGCGCCAGAATTTTAATAACTCTTTATTATGCATTAAAGAGGGTGAATAAAGAGTTGGGCATAGCAAGCATCTGTGGAGGTACTGGGGTGGCTTGCGCAATGATCATAAAAAGGGAGAATTAATCTTAATTAGAAAGGAGGCAACATGGAGAAGGAAGTGGTATGTCCATGGTGTGAAAAGAAGGCAGTCCCCAAGGTGGTTATTTTGAAGAAGGAGAATGGGGATGTGAGGGAGAGAAGGTGTGCCAAATGCAATAAAATTCTGGCAGCTTATCTGGTTGGGGAAGGAAACTTCATGGGTAATGTCCGTAAATTTGAAAATTAGAATGGATCGATGACTTGAAAGGAGATAAGAATTAGCCATGGCTAAAAAGCGAGAAGAGAGTGCGGCACAGTTGGCTGAGGCGACATTGACCGATGAGTGGGTAACTCAGTGGGAGGAAAGGATTGGTTTAGAGCTTCGGATTGGGAATATCTTTAATCAGAATGCTTCTTATGAGGCGATTAGGAATTTTTCTAATGGGGTAGGGGATTCGAATCCTACCTATCGGGATGAAGAGTATGCGAAGGGTACGAGGTATGGGGCGTTAGTGGCATCATCGAGTTGGGTAGCAAGTGTGTTTCCCCATTGGGTATTGCAAGGTCTTCCAGGTATTCATGCGGATCATTCTGCATCGAATTGGGAGTTTTTGAGGCCGGTTTATGTGAATGATCGGATTACCCCAAAATGCAAATTTGTAGGTTTTGATGTGAGGACCAGTAAATTTGCTGGAAAGACAGTCTTTGAGTATCAAAGGTTTGAGTATTGGAATCAGCGTGATGAGTTGGTATCCCGAGGATATAACATGCTCGTGAGATATGAGCGGCAGACAGCGAAGAAGCAAACAGAAGAAGGGAAGGGAAAATATGATCATATCACGGTTCCCCATCCTTGGACACCGGAGGATCAGACCAAGGTGGATGAGGATTGTCTGGCGGAGGAGATAAGGGGATCGAAAGTTCGTTATTGGGAGGATGTGAATGTAGGAGAAGAACTTCCTCCCGTTGTGAAGGGGATATTTGGGTTGACGGATATGATTGCTTATTGTGTGGGCGCGGCTCCGGTTCAGCTGGCAGCCCATGGTACTCAACTGAGACTCTATAAGAAACATCCGGCATGGGGATTTCGTGATCCGGGTTTGGGTTCATGGGAGCCGGTTTATGGGGTCCACTATTTGGTTTCGGCCGCAAAGGGAGTAGGAGCGTTGTATGCGTATGATGTAGGGGTGCAGAGGCATTGCTGGATGACTAATTTATTCACGAATTGGATGGGTGATGAGGGTTGGTTGAAATCTTGCTTGGCCCAGTACCGTCAATTTGTCTATCTTTCGGATGCCGTATGGTTTCGCGGTAAAGTGACGAAGAAGTATGTGGACGAGAACGGAGAATATTGTGTGGATATTGAAGCCAATGGGATCAACCAGAGGGGGGACGATACCATTCCCGCTACGGCCACTGTGATCCTTCCCTCGAAGGAGCATGGGACTTTTCCGGTTGAAAAGAGATTGCCGCCCAAGGAATATCGTGGAACAGGCAAAGGGGTTTATTTTTGAACTAAAGGAAAGTAATTCTTTGAAGGAAATGGAGAGAAGGAGATGAAATTGGAATACAGGACATTTGAGGAAGCACAAAAAAAATTCAAATGGAGTGATCGGTGGGAAGTGTTTGATAGAAAACCTGAAAATTTAAACATTGCCTATGAATGTGTGGATCGACATCCCAAGGAGAAGATTGCCATCAGGTTGAAGAACGAGGACAGGAGCCGAGAGGTTTATACCTATAAGGAACTCTCCCGTTTGACGTCCCAATTTGCTCAAATGCTGGAAAGGCGTGGAATTCGTTCGGGAGATCGTGTGGCGATCATGTTGAATCCTTCTTTGGAATATTATGTAAGTTTCTATGGTATTTTGAAGAGGGGAGCAGTTGTAGTACCTTGTTATGCCCTTCTCGGACCTGACGCCATTGAGTATCGCCTTAAAGAATCCAATGCAAAGATGCTCATCACCCATAAAGATAAAATGGGTGCGGTCAACTCTGGTTTAGTTTCCCATCTCATTGCCACAGAAGATCTTCTTGGGTTGCTCCAGAAGGAAGAGGACCATTATGAGCCTAAAACCTCTGCGGAGACCCTTGCAGTGATTCAGTTCTCCAGTGGTACGACGGGACAACCCAAACCAGTTTTGTATAACCATGCGGCGGTCTCCATTGCCGCTATCTTTACAAAGATATGGCTGGGACTCCAAGAAAGTGACAAGTATATCTGCACCTCCTCTCCGGCTTGGGGCCATGGCATTTGGTATGGGACAGTGGGTCCATTGATATTTGGCAATGGCATTGGTGCTTATTCGGGTAAATTTGATCCTGGAATCTTCTTAGAGGCTTTGGAGGAATTTGAGATTACGGTAATCTCTGCAATCCCGAGGGTCTATAGGATGATGATGGACTGTGGGAAAATTGACAATTATAAGTTGAAGCTAAAGAGGCTGACCTATACAGGGTCGGCCATGGAGAACGAGGTACTTCAATACTTTAGGGACAAATTGGGTCTGGATATAGGGTCCACTTATGGCAATACGGAGGTGGGTCCCATCGTCCTCGATTTTGCATTTGATGATTGGAGGGTAAGGCCGGGGAGTGCCGGAAAGCCGATGTTTGGGGTGAAGTTGGGAATTCTCGATGATGATGGGAATGAGTTACCTCCAGGCAAAATAGGGGAGGTAGCAGTGTTTAGGAAGGGGAAGTGGAACCCCATTGGGGATTCTGGGTATCTGGATGAGGAGGGTTACTTTTGGTCAAAAGGGAGAAGTGACGACGTGATCAAATCATCGGGGTTCAGGATTGGACCTTTTGAGATAGAGAATGTTCTTGAGAAACATCCTGCTATTCAAAAAGCTGCGGTGGTGGGGAGTCCGGATAAAGAGCGCGGTGAACTTGTGAAAGCATTTATCATCCTCAATCCTGATTCCAAACCTACTGAGGAATTGAAGTCTGAGATTCAGAGTTTTGTAAAGAAGCGATTAAGTATGCATGAATATCCGAGGGAGATTGAGTTTATTCATGAGCTTCCTGAGACTCCGGATGGGAAGCTTAAAAGAAAAGACCTCAAAAAAAGGGAATATGAGAGAAAAATCGAGATATTATCGAAATAGCTGATAGGGAGAAGAACTTTGTGGAAATTTTCTTGTTGATCTTAATCAGAGCTTCATTATAGTGTATCTAGTATTCAATACAAAATTACAAAATAAATTAATTCATTTGAAAATGTTTGTAAATGGATGACCAAATAGAAATGGATATAGGGTAAAAAATGATTGGTATAGTCTCACATGGAGCTTACATTCCCAAGTGGAGGATGCCTCTTGATCTAATCGTTAAAGGTACACCTGGTGAGAGGTCTGTGGCGGGGCCAGATGAGGATAGCGTTACCATGGGAGTAGCTGCCGTCCTGGATTGCCTAAAAGGTGTAGATCGGAGTCAAGTGGACGGCTTGTTTTTTTCCTCGACCACCTCACCTTTTGCTGAAAAACAGATGGCAACTTTAATTGCAAAGGTAGCCGATCTTCGTGAAGATATCATTACTGCCGATTTTGCCGGTTCCCTCAGGGCTGGAACTACAGCTCTCAAATTGGCAGCTGATGCAGTCAAAGCAGATTCGGCCAGGCAGATCCTGGTGGTTGCTTCAGATTGCCGGCTGGGAGCATTAGATTCTGAATATGAACGAAATGGAGGTGACGGAGCGGCTTCAATCCTTATTGGTTCTGAAAAAGTGGCGGCCAATTTGGAGTCAACCACATCAGTGTCAAATGAGATATATGATGTTTGGCGGCGTTCTAATGATACCTTCCTCAACTCGTGGGAGAGTCGTTTTGAATTAACGGAAGGCTACATGAAGTCTATGCGAGATGCGGTTGTCACTCTGATGAAGAAAACAAACCTGATTGCCAAAGATTTTGCTAAGGTTGTTTTTTATTGTCCGGATGGTCGGGCCTCTAAAAATCTGGCCAAAAGTCTGGGGTTCGATCCTAAAACACAGCTTCAATCCACTTTCTTTGGGGTTCTGGGGAATACAGGCGTTGCCGCTCCATTAGTCCTATTGGTAGCCGCCCTTGAGGAAGCCATCCCTGGAGACCACATCCTTATGGCCAGTTATGGAAATGGGAGTGATGCCCTGGGTTTTAAGGTGAATGAGAATATAGGTGAAATAATAAAAAATAAGAATCGATTGGGCGTGAATATTCATCTTAAGTTAAAAAGAACGATTCCCGATTACATCACATACCTTAAATGGCGTGGTCTCATAGAAGACAAAGATTCCAGGATTCCCTATTCTGTCACCTATGCCTCAGCCCCAGCAATCTTTAGAGAGAGGGACCGAATCTTTTCTTTTCATGGGAGTAAATGTAATAGATGTGGTGCTATTCAGTATCCTCCCCAAAGAATATGTAGTAAATGTAAAACAAAGGATGATTTTCAGCAGATAGCCCTATACGATAAGAAAGGAAAGGTATTTACCAGTTCTAGAGATCCGGTCACCGGTGAGTTAGTAGGCGTTGTGAATTTTGAGGGTGGGGGTAGAATCTTTTGCAATCTTTCCGATGGGGATTTAGCAAACTTTGGGATAGGCACCTCCGTAGAGATGAGTTTTAGAAAATTGAAACCGCATCCAGGTGATTCTATTATTAGGTATTTCTGGAAGGCTGTTCCATTACGAGCTATCTAAAAAGTGAAAGGTGATTGGGATGTCAGAATTTAAAGACAAAGTTGCCATTATTGGAATGGGCTGTACTAAGTTCGGAGAACACTGGAACAAAGATGTCAATGACTTAATTATAGAAGCCTGCTATGAGGCTTTTGAGGATGCAGGGATTGAACCTGGACAGATCCAAGCTGCATGGTGGTCTTCAATGATCTCAGGGGAGTTGGGTAGGTCTTTGGCCTATCCTCTTAAAAGCGATTTTATTCCTATAACTAGAGTGGAAAACAGATGTGCTGGTGGTCAGGACGCATTTATTAATGCCTGTTTTGCAGTGGCAGCCGGGGCTTATGATGTTGTTTTAGTATGTGGTGCTGAGAAACTTAAAGACTCGGGCATTCCTGCTGTCGGAATGGATCCAACCACCCCATATACGAGTAGAATTGACACTATATTTGCCCCTCCCACAGCCTTTGCTCAGCTCGCACAGAGATATTTCTATCACTATGACATAGATCCCGATAAAGGGAAGGAGATTTTAGCACGGATAGCTGTTAAAAACCATCATAACGGAACTCTCAGCCCAAAGGCACAGTTCCAAAATGAGATAACGATCGAGCAGGCTCTAAAAGCACCGATAGTGGCTCCCCCTTTGGGACTTTACGATTGTTGTGGTTTAAGTGACGGAGGGGCAGCAGCGATTATTACACGGGCTGATTTCGCCAAGAAATATCGAGATGATTATGTCTTGGTAAAAGGTTTTGGTCTAAGTTCGGGACACTACCAGGCCCAGATTCGGGATGATTGGGATTTTGTCCATATTGAAGAAAATGTTAGAGCAGCAAAACAAGCTTACACTATAGCTGGGATTAAAGTCCCTCGTGAAGAAATAGATCTAGCGATTGTCCATGATTGTTTTACTATCACAGAGTTAGTAATTTACGAAGATCTTGGCTTTAGCCCCCGAGGGAAGGCCAAAGACGATGTGATTAAGGGAACCTTCGAACTGAGGGGCGAGTTGCCGATAAATACTGATGGTGGTCTTAAAAGTTTCGGCCATCCTGTGGGCGCAAGTGGCCTCCGGATGCTTTATGAGGTATATAAACAGCTTCAAGGCAAGGCAGGCCCAAGGCAGTTAAAAGACGCAAAAATTGGTTTGATCCATGGTCTTGGCGGCACCCCCATTGATTCCGGCACAGCCGCTGTGATTATTTTGGGCCGAGGGGATTAAGTGTCTGGAAGTTTTAAAAAAAATTTCGTTTGAGGTTTCCTATTTGGTTCCGTCTATACCGGGTTAGAGAGCAGCTCGCAGAATATGTTTGCTAGCATTTGTCAGGGAGACCTGATAATGGGTATTGGTATAAGAAACTAAGGGAAGTTTATATGGCAAAATATAGTTAAAGGGGAAAAGAAATGTTTAAAAAAAAAGTGCTAGATGAAGCAAGAGCTATGGAAAAGCGATGGCGGGTACGTTGTGCTGGCTGTTATGGTGAGAAAATGACTAAGGGGGGTGCTACAAGGTCTGGTATGCCCCTAAAGCCTGTCTATAGTCCAACCGACATTGAGGGAATTGACTACAACGAGATATCGTTGCCCGGGGAATATCCTTACACCCGAGGACTTAACCCGCTACAGTACCAAGTTAATTCGTGGATGCTACGCTGGATTTATGGGTATGGCACCGCTGAAGACTCGAGGAAGAGGCGGGATTTCTTGGAAAAAGTCGGGATGCGTGAGCACATAGGTGAAACCAGTCTGGCAGTCGTTAATATTGTGGGAGATTTACCAACACAAAGGGGACTTGACCCCGATGACCCCAGAGCCCAAGGTAGGGTGGGAGAATGTGGAGTATCAATCAGCACAATGAGAGATTTTAAGAAGTTTTTTGAGGGATTACCTCTCGATAAGTTACGGACTACCTTCATCTGTGATGACCCAACTATGGTATTGCTAGCGATGTATATCGTTTATGCGGAAAGGCGAGGATATTCGCCAGAACAGCTTAACCTGACAACCATAAATAGACTTTACCGTCAGCCAAGCTGGGATATTATCTCATGGGGACCAGAAAGTGCTTTCAAGTTAATGGTGGAGGACATTTACTATTGCTGTAAGAATATACCGAGGGCAGGCGCACTCAATCTGAGTGGATACCTTTTTGCCGAAGCAGGCGCCAATGCAATTCAAGAATTGGCGTTTGTTCTCTCTGTAGCTATAGAGGTTACCAAAGAATGCATAAGAGCCGGACTTGATCCTGATGAGTTTGTGCCTAGATTCTACACCCACATGCATTTTGGTATGGATTTATTTGAGGAGATCGTTAAGATTCGTGCCTTGAGAAGGATGTGGGCTAAGTTATTCAAAGAAAGGTTTGGATGTAAGAAATCAGAATCCTTACAAGTCAGAACACCAAGTGGTCAAACAGCGGGGATTGATCTTACAGCACAGGAGCCACTGAATAATATAATCCGAGCTACAATTATGACTTTGGGTTCAATACTAGCTGGTGTGGACGGGGTTTGCACTTCAAGTTACGACGAGGCATTAAATATTCCATCTGAAGAAGCGGTGAAGCTTTCAGTCCGTACTAATCAGATCCTGTACCATGAGACAAATATACCCTGTGTTAGCGATCCATTAGGTGGCTCTTACTATATTGAGTGGCTGACAAGCAAGATAGAGGAAGAGGCGTGGAAGCTAATTGAGAGAATAGAGGAGCTCGGGGGCTATAAAAAATGTTGGGAGTCCGGCTGGCTTAGACGAGAAATGGAGAGGAGCGCTAAAGAGTGCCAGGATAAGATAGAAAGCGGGGAAAAAATAATAGTGGGTGTAAACAAATATGCAGAGGAACAAGCAGGGGCCGGGGTTGAGAGAACGTTTGAGGTTGATGCTCAAACAGAAGAAAAGGCGATGGAAAGCCTCAGAAAGTTCAGGGCTGAGCGGGACGTCAGTATGGTTAAACAGTCATTGGACAAACTGAGAGAGGTGGCACGAAGGTTTATTGCCGATTGGCCAGGCTCATGCGGCATCCTGATGCCAGCGCTTATTAGTGCCGCACGAGTTGACGCCACACTGGGTGAGATGAGTGGTGTATTGCAGGAGGTTTGCGGCATTGGCTATTCCTACTAAGACCAAAAAGGCGAGGGTGCTTCTCGCCAAATCCGAGATGGAAGCTCATGACAGAGGAATAAGGTATGTGGCCACTGTTCTTAGGGATGCAGGATTTGAGGTTATCCTAATCCGATATGAAATCCCTGATGAGGTTGTGAAAACAGCTATGGAGGAAAGTGTTGATGTCATTGGTCTAACCTTCTATAGTGGAGGGGTAATGCATGATACATCAGTGATTATGAGACTTTTGAAAGAACAAGGGATGAACGACATCGCAGTAATTATTGGAGGGGTGATACCCAAGACGCTCATTCCGAGATTAAAAGAAATGGGTATAGCGAAAGTAGTTGGACCGGGGGATTCAATAAAAAAAGTAGTTGAGTTTATTATAGGGAAAACAACGGAGTGTATACCCTTAAGTAGGCTTAAAGACAGGTAGAAATCAGAATGATTATTGGCATCGCGCAATAAGAACTGGTCGTCAGTGATGTGGGCTAATGTCTAGTCCTTAAACAAGTGCGAATATTTTCGGAAAGAGTGAAAAAATACTCGAAATGCCCTAGCCAATCAGAAAGGAGCATTTCGAGTGAAAAAATTAGACCACAAAATATTGGCCAAACGCAAGAGAATGTCAAGGATCATGTTATTTCACCCCCCATGGGATCACCTCATTTCACCCCTTTGAGGGAGAGGGGTTAATTGGTTTAGGACTAAGTTTTTTGCGATACGATTCTCTTTCTATGATTAAGTGGTGTGCATGATGGACCAACCGATCGAGGGCGGAGTTGGCCATCACCGGATCTGGGAAGAGCGGGACCCAGTCTTGAGGGGGGGGTTACTGGTAATGATAATGGAGGATTTAAGATGACGTTCGGCAATACTTGGAAACTAACCCTTAACCCAAATCACATACTGTAATTATTATACCAGGAGGTGAAATATGACCAAGGTTCTATATCCCCAGTACAAGCCCAAACCAGGCATTTACGAGATGTCAGAAGGGGAATTTATTGATCATGAACTGGAACCTTCCAAATATCCTGTGTGGTGGCAGGGTCAGTCTGTTTGCAAGTATCCTTTAGGCAGGGTGGTATCACAAATGTGGTGGCTAAACGCTGTTCAGGAAGCCGCTGAGATAATGAAGGTTCCGAATGCTAAGGGAATGGACCTCATGATGACCCTTGATAGTTGGGGAATGTTTTATGTGGGGACAAGAGTCGATCCTTCCGAGGTACCCGCAAGGGAAGAAAAATTTCGGGAATACCTAATGCCATTCATAAGAAATGCACCCAAGATGTGGGAGGAAGGAAAGAGAGAGTTTGATGCTATTAATAAACCAGTGTTTGATTTTTGCTCACACAAACTCTTTAACGTCGAGGATTATGAATTGGGAATGTGGCTGGATGACGTGTTCTGGCCCGCTGCAAGGAAGGCACACCGATTGCACCATACCAGCGGTATGTACCCGTTTGCAGCCCTTTTTCTGCTATTTAAGATGAAAGCCAATGAGTTGGGATGGGAAGAAAATAATTCTAAATTCAGAAAGTTGTTTTCTGGGTTTGATCATCTGGTATTCCAGGTCGATAAAAAGCTATTTGAATTGGCCATGATGGCCAAGCACCTGAATCTACAGGAAGTGTTTAAAAAGGAACCGAGTGAGATAATTCCGAGTTTGGATCAGATGAAGGAGGGGAAAAGCTGGCTGGCTGAGTTCAGGCAATTCGTGGACGCCTATGGTTGGCGCAATGAAACCTTTGATGATTGTTCCTCTCCGCCTTGGATAGATGACCCTACTCCCGCCATCCGACATATTAAGGGATTTATAGGGGGCCCAGAAAAATTCGCTCTGGACCTGATTAAGGAAAAGCAGATTAAGGAGAGGGAAGAGTTAACTGCTGATCTCATATCAAGGGCACCAAATGAGAAGGCAGGAGAGGAGATTAGATTGCTGCTTCGAGGAGCTCAGACATTTCAGATCTTCAGTGAGGAGCACGATCTATATGCAGAGCAACCGTATAACGCTGCTGGGTATCGGATATTTAAGGAGATAGGAAAGCGTTTCCAGAAGGGTGGCGCTATAGATAATTGGGAAGATGTGTTTTATCTTTCTTACTGGGAGATTCGCAACCGGATCATAGATTACATATCGATGGACTTTCGCAATCTGGTAAAACGTCGAAAGAAACTTTGGGCGGAGGCTAATGAAGAGGCAAAGAAAAGGCCACTCTGGTTGGGTGATGGCACATTGGCAGAGCCGGACGTGGCGCTTGCACTTATTGCAGGGTTGGGGATTTCGATAGAAAAAAGGGAGGGAGCTATCGTCTCCGGAATTCCAGGTTCACCGGGCATTGTTGAGGGGGTTGCAAGAGTTATCATGGGCGTTGAGGAGCTTGATAAGGTCCAGTTTGGTGAGATCTTGATTGTTCCGCAAACTCAGACAGTGTGGACGCCGGTATTCGGTCGTATCAAAGGCGTGGTAGCTGACTTTGGGGGTATCTTAGGACACACGGCGATTGTGGCTCGGGATTATAGCGTGCCCGCGGTGGTTTCTACAAAAGATGGCACGAAGAAGATCAAAACAGGTCAGCGTATCAGAGTTGATGGAGATAACGGGGCTGTTTATTTAGTCAAATAAGTTGGAGGTCTCAGGAAATGGAAGGACATGGAGTATTTTGGTTTCAAGAGATACAGAAAGAAGCCAGCAATTTAGTCGGCAAGAAATGCGCCAACCTGGGTGAAATGACCAGAATAGGGATGCCTGTACCCAAGGGGTTTGCCATCGCGGCGAATGTTCAGGAAAGGTTTATGAAGGAGACCGGCGCAATTCAAGAAATTCAGCAGATGCTTAAAAGCGTTGGGGAACTGAGGACCATGGAATTAAGGGCCGAGGTGAGTGAAAGCATACGCCGCATCATTGAAAAAAAGGAAATACCATCAGATACGCGTAATACCTTTATCTCCTACTATGAAGAGCTTTGCCGTGAGCGTGGGCAGGAGGTTGCCGTCTCGGTAAGGTCTGCCGGTGTGAAGAGTCATCCGGGGCAGTATGAGACTTTTCTGAATGTCAGGGGTGTTGAAGAATTACTGGAAAAGGTAAAGAGGGTGTGGTCGAGTATCTTCAACCAAAGGACCATATCCAGCCTGATCGAGAAGGGCTTGACTGTGGTTGATTCTCCATGTATAGGCGTGGGCGTAGTGGAAATGGTAAAGGCCAAGTGTGCCGGAGTATGCTTTACTATCCATCCGGTAACTGGGGACCCATCTGTAGGGATCATTGAGGCCAACTGGGGATTAGGCGAGAGCGTTGTCAGCGGGAAGGTCAATGTGGACTCCTATATTCTAGATAAGGAAAACCTGAAAGTCATTGAAAAGAACTTGGCGGAGAAGAAGATGCTGGTAGCGTTGAGCGATCTAGGGATAAGAGAGGAGGAGGTACCTCCTGAAAAACAGAACTCCTTTGTGCTCAGCGATGAAGACGCTGCAGAGATACTAGGGCTTGGCAAGGTATTGGAGTCCCATTTTGGTGAACCCCAGGACATAGAATGGGCCATTCAGGACGAGGCGCCGATTCCTAGAAAGGTCTTTATACTGCAGGCCCGCCCGGTCGTGGGGGTGAAAATTCAAAAGAAAAAGTCGGTTGATGAGCGACTTGTGGATGAAATATTAAACAAAGTTTTCCATCTGTGAATTCAGGAAATTCAAAAAGGGTTCATTGGCTCTAAGAGGAGTGGAATGGAACAAGATAAGGAGACATTCGATCTTTCGGGAAATGTCGCGCTTGTTACAGGTGGTGCCAGTGGTCTAGGGCGGTACTTTTGTGAGAGCATGGCTGAATTTGGGGCAAATGTCGCCATAGCCGATGTGGATGAGAAAGGAGCCAAGGAAACTGCCGAGCTTGTGAGGAGGTTTGGACAGCAGTCGCTGGCGATAAGGGCTGATGTCAATAACCCTGACGAGGTGCGACATATGGCAGATGAGACGGTAGCAAAGATGGGGAGGATTGACATCCTGGTTAATAATGCGGGGATAAACACCAAACCAGCCAAGATTGATGAAATACCAATTGAGGACTGGGATAGAGTTTTGGGCGTAAATTTGAGAGGGGTATTTCTTTGTACGCGAGCTGTGCTGGCAGTGATGGTAAAGCAAAGGAAGGGCAACATTATAAATATTGCCTCGATATTGTGGGGGTAAAGCCCCTTTTCGAGCTCACCGAAATAATGCCTGTCGCTCATTATGCAACGTCTAAAGCGGGCGTTATCAGGCTTACCAAGGAGACAGCAGTTGAATATGCCAGAGATGGAATTCGGGCAAACTGCATAGCTCCGGGGTGGCACTGCGGAACACAGCTCAGCAGCCAGTGGCGAGAGACTGCTTGGCAGGAAGAACAACGCAAAAAATACGAGGAGATGATTAGCCGTGTAACTCCAATGGGACGGAGGGGCGAGCCAAGCGAACTTAAGGGGCTGGTAGTATATTTGGCATCAGATGCCTCCAGCTTTATGACTGCTCAGGTGTTAGTTTCAGATGGGGGTCTTTGCGTTTAAAGGAAAAAAATGAAAGATAGGGAACTCGAATTTGTCGATCATACCATACGAGATGCTCAACAGAGCCTGTGGGGTTTCCGGATGAGGACTGACATGATCACGCCGATTGCGGAGATCATAGATCGGGTGGGATACAGAGCTATAGGGACTGTGGGTGGTAATGGATTTGTTGTTGAAGCCCGCAATCTCAATGAGGATCCCTGGGAGAGGATCCGACTTCTTTCCAGGTTAATAACAAAAACACCTCTTCGCGGATCTTGCCAGATTTGGGGTATTGCCTCCTTCGATCAGAGTACCCCGCGTGATATCATCACTCTATGGATAAAGCGATCATTTGCCAATGGGATAAAAAGTTTCTGGTTTTGCGATTACCAGACTGATATGGAGAAATTCGTTTACTTCGCACGGATCGCCAAGGCGGAGGGGGCTGAGGTCGTAGTGTCCTTGGTGTATACCTCCAGCCCCGTCCATACGAAAGAGCATTGGGCGCGAAAAACCCGACTGATCGCAGAGGTGAAGGATTGCGTGGATCGGATCCAGATAGAGGATGCATCAGGAGTGATGACACCGGAAGGTACCAGGGAGTTTGTTTCCACCGTTCAAAAGAATTGCGAGGGACTCCCCCTCGAGTTCCACGCCCACTGTAATTCAGGGCTTGCTCCTCTGTGTTATCTGGAAGCTATTCAATTAGGTGTCACGACCGTCCACACGGCAGTCTCCCCTCTCGCCAACGGCACCTCCCTTCCGGCCGCAGAAACCATTTTAAGAAATGCCCGCCGTCTGGGCTACTCCTCGAAATTGGATGAGGACGCACTCGCAGCCGTATCGGCCCATTTTAAGAAGATTGCCGAAAAAGAGGGGCTTCCCATTGGCGTACCGGCGGAATACGACCTTTTTTATTTTGAGCATCAAGTGCCCGGTGGCATGATGACCAATTTGACACGCCAGCTCAGGGAGATAGGGATGGAGCACCGCTTGAACGAGATCCTGGAGGAGATCGTTCTGGTCCGCAAGGAATTTGGGTATCCCGTGATGGCCACCCCCTATTCACAGATCGTAGGAGCCCAGGCCGCAGACAATGTTATCTCAGGCGAGCGGTATAAACAGATAACTGATGAGACCATCAAGTATGTTCTGGGGTACTATGGGGAGCCGGTGCTCCCGATAGACCTGAATGTGATGGACAGGGTAATGAGTTCACCGAGGGCCAAGCAATTTGTAAATTGGAAGCCCGAGGGATACGATAAATCCGTTGAAGAACTGCGTCAGGAGATCGGTTCCGAACTTTCCGATGATGAGCTCCTGCTCAAAATCCTGATTCCAGGAAAACCTACGAAGCGCGGTGGGTCTAAGAAGACAGCTACTCCGCTTGTGATCAAGGCGACGGCGCCCATTGGCCCACCCAACGACTTCCCCACGAAATTTACCGTGGATGTGGATGGGGAAATATTCAATGTTAAGATCTCGCCTGTGTGGGATGGGACTGGAAAAGCCGAAGGGGCCATGGAGGCAGATAGACCGGAGATAACGAAGAGACCAAAGGATTTACCCCCAGGGGCGGTGCTTTGCGGGATGGCGGGGTTGATACTTTCGATCGAAGCAAAGGTGGGCGCTCGTGTAAATGCGGGCGATCTGGTAGCAATAATTGAGGTAATGAAAATGAGGAGACATGTCAACTCACCTTGTAGCGGAGTGGTAAAAGAGATTTGGTCCCGTGAAGGTGAGGTGGTCAATCCTGAGGATATCTTGATGGTGGTGGAATCAAATGGTCAATAAGATTCTCATAGCCAATCGCGGTGAAATAGCGATCCGTATCATGCGAGCCTGCCGGGAACTCGGAATTTCTTCGGTTGCAGTCTATTCTGAGGCGGACAAGGAGGCATTATTTGCCAAATACCCTGATGAGGCTTATTCCATTGGTCCTCCACCAGCGACCGAAAGCTATCTCAACATAAAAAAAGTGATTAAGGTAGCCAAGGAATGCGGTGCTGATGCGATTCACCCCGGTTACGGCTTCCTTGCTGAGAATCCAAAATTTGCCCATGCTTGTGAACAAGAGGGAATAAAATTTATCGGACCATCAAGTAGAGTGCTTGAACTCATGGGGGATAAAGTAGCCGCACGGCGTGAGATGGGGAAGGCAGGTGTCCCTGTGGTGTCAGGCACGGATGAATGCGTGGAGGAATTTGGGCAAGCAAGGGACATAGCAAATAAGATTGGATATCCTGTGATCATCAAGCCCTCCGGTGGTGGAGGGGGGATCGGGATGACCATTGTCTCGAACGAGGGGGAATTGGCGAAGGCGCTGGAATCCACCCAGGCGATTGCGACGACCACCTTCGGTCTTTGTGATGTCTACATTGAAAAATATTTACCCAATCCACGTCACATCGAGTTTCAGATATTGGGAGATTCAAAGGGGAATGTGATTCACTTAGGAGAACGGGAATGCTCCATCCAGCGAAGACATCAGAAGTTGATCGAGGAATCTCCATCGACGGCGGTGACCCCTGCGATGCGCGCCCAAATGGGAGAGATGGCAGCAAATGCCGCCAGATTTGTGGGTTATGAAGGAGCAGGGACGATGGAGTTCCTTCTCTCCGGCGGAAGGTTCTACTTCCTCGAGGTGAACGCCCGAGTCCAAGTGGAGCACCCGGTGACAGAGATGGTTACCGGGATGGATATCGTAAAAGAACAGATACGAATAGCCTCGGGACTTTCCCTCAGCATTCAACAAGAAGATATTCGGATGAACGGTTGTGCGATCGAATGTCGGATCAATGCCGAGGATCCGTTAAACGATTTTGTCCCCACGCCCGGCAAGATCAAGAGCTACCATTCTCCCGGAGGGACAGGAATTCGAGTGGATAGTGGCGTCTACGCCTCGTACATGATACCGCCCTTCTACGACCCAATGATATCGAAGTTGATTGTGTGGGGCAGGGACCGGAATGAAGCCATCACAAGAATGCGGCGGGCCCTCTACGAATATATTATTGTCGGAATTAAAAACAATATTCCGTTCCATAAGGCAGTGATGGAGAACCCGCGATTTGTAAAGGGTGAATTGGGAACCCATTTTATCGATAGCGAAATTACCCTGATGGACGATATGAAGAGAATTGTGGAACGGGAGAAATCATTGGAGGAAAAGCTATCCCATCTATTTGAAGAGAAACGGAGAATAGCCGCTATTTCTGCTGGTGCAGCTATAACCCAGATGCATCTTTGCGCGCAGCCAAAGCAATAATGGTAGAGGCTAAAGTTTCCATAAACTCAACGCTTTATATGGACGAAAGTAGATGAAAAAAAACATCGCTCTTATCGGAACCCTTGATACAAAGGGAGAAGAGTCTCTTTACATAAAGAATTTACTTGAAAAGAACAATTACCGGGTTATTACCATTGATATGGGCACCGGAGCCCGAGGCAAGCTGGTTTTTCCTCCTGATTATTCCCGGGAAGAAGTTGCTAAGGCGGGGGGGAGCAACATGAAAGAGATCCTCTCTCTGGGAGAGACCGGCCAGGAAAATCGGATTATGGATATAATGTCAGAGGGTACGATACGGATTTGTCAGCGGCTCTATGAGTCAGGCAAATTGGCTGGTATTATATCCCTGGGTGGAACCATGGGAACGAACATGGGAACGAAGGTCATGAGAACGTTGCCTTTCGGTGTGCCTAAGGTAATGCTCTCCACAATAGCTTCAGGTGACACTCGCCCCTACATCGGTACCAAGGACATCGTTCTGATACCATCTATTGCTGACATTGCCGGCTTAAATAGGATAACCGAGACCACCCTTACTCTCGCAGCCGGGGCAGTAATGGGAATGGCAGCTGCTGGTAAAGTGAAAGCCTCGAAAAAGCCACTCATCGGAATCACTACCCTCGGCGGCACCACCAATTGTGCCCTTCAGGTTAAGAAACAGCTTGAGGGAAAGGGTTATGAAGCTGTCATCTTTCATGCCAACGGAAGCGGTGGCAGAGCCATGGAAGAGATGATTGAGCAAGGTTTGATCCAGGGAGTTTTCGACCTGTCAACCAACGAGGTGGTAGATCATCTTTATCAGGGATGGTGTGATGCCGGGCCGACGAGACTGGAGGGGGCAGGCAGAAAAGGGACACCTCAGCTCATAGCCCCGGGCAATATTGACCACATCGTTTATTCATCGCCGGACAAAATACCCGAGCGATTTAAACACCAATACATCCATGTTCACGGCACTGGTATAAATGTGTTGCGAACGAAGAAAAAAGAAATGATCGAAGTTGCTAAGGTTATGGCTGAGAAGTTAAATAACGCAAAAGGGAAAACTGCAGTAATCCTTCCTCTACAGGGTCTCTCTATTTTGGACAGGGTTGAAAAAGAATTTGATGACCCGGAGGCGAATTTTGCCTTTTTCAAGACTTTAAAACAGAACCTTAAGCCTGAATTGGAAGTTAAGGAAGTGAACGCTCATATTACCGATAGCCTGTTTGGCGATCAAGCAGCAGAAATGCTTTACAAACTTATGAAAGAGCAAGGTACATAGATGAGTGGTCTCAATTTTGGCTTGGAAGAGTCGCTAAAGGCAGCGGTAGGGGCAGGATTTAAGCTTGCCGATTACCAGGAGTTTAAGGACTCACTATCAGCCTCACGCCAGATAGTCTACATCGCCGACAAT
>Ga0187870_1000881_pt1 | contig 30466 bp, 24 predicted proteins | sample June2016WEW_13_1_3_FD_132974 | JGI IMG/M metagenome (GOLD analysis project Ga0187870, IMG submission 132974) | Peatland microbial communities from SPRUCE experiment site at the Marcell Experimental Forest, Minnesota, USA - June2016WEW_13_150 | ecosystem: Environmental > Terrestrial > Soil >... | reverse complement strand
TCGTCGATCAACTGGCGGCGCTCCATCACCTACGGCATCGGCGTCCTCCGCACGACGATGCAGTACCGGCTCGCGCGGATGAAGCTGCGCAGCTACCCCTACCTCGAGGTGACCCCGCTCGCGGGCGGGGCCGCATAGCACCACAGGTCGAGGCAGGGACCGCTCCGGGCTGCGCGTCTAGGGCCCGAGGACCTCGCGCAGCGGGCCGAGCATCGGCGAGGCCACGTCCCGGACATCGTCGATGTGCCCCTCGAAAGTCACCCGGCCACCCGACAGGATGACGGCGCGACCGGCGAGCTCGAGCGCCCGCTCGACGTGCTGCTCGACGATCAGCAGTGCCGTTCCGGACTCGAGGACGCGGTGCAGCGCCTCGAACACCTCGTCGACAACCAACGGGGCGAGGCCGAGCGAGAGCTCGTCAACGACGAGCAGGCGCTTGCGCACGGCGAGCACCCTCGCCAGGGCCAACATGCGCTGCTCGCCGCCGGAGAGCGTGCCGGCGAGCTGGTCACGCCGTTGGCCGAGCCGCGGGTAGGTTTCGTAGGCACGCCGCAGGGCGCCGGGGACCCCGCTTCGGCCGACCGAGCTGCGGAACTCCAGCTCGAGGTTCTCCTCGACGGAGAGCGAGGCGAACACCGAACGCCCCTCGGGGACGGACGCGACCCCGAGACGGGCGATCCGCCACGCCGGCCATCCGGTCACGTCCTGGCCGTCGAAGACCACCGTGCCGCCGCTCGGGCGAACGAGCCCCGAGACGACGCGCGCGACGGTCGACTTGCCCGCCCCGTTCGATCCGACGAGCGCCACCGCCGAGCGCTCGTCGACCGAGAACGAGACGCCAAAGAGCGCCCGATACGGGCCGTAGGCGACGTCGACGCCGTGTAGCTCGAGCAGCGGCCGCGGCGCCGCTCCCGCCGGGGCGACGGCGGAGCCAACCCGGGCGGCAGTGGCCGGTGGGCCGGTGCGGCGCGCCTCGCGAACCTCGGGAATGTGCCCGAGGTAGGCGAGACGGACCTGGGAATCCTCGAGCACGCGCTTGATCGTGCCGTCGGCGATCAGCCGGCCGAAGTCCAGGACCACGAGACGCTGCGTCGCCGCGGCGACCATTTCGAGGTCGTGCTCGACGAGCAGGACGGCGGCGCCGCGCTCCTCGTGTACGCGCCGCAGGATCGAGACGAGCTCGAGGCGCTCGGCACGGTCGAGTCCCGAGGAGGGCTCGTCGAGCATGAGCAGGCGGGGCTCGCCGACGAGCGCCCGGGCGAGCTCGACGAGGCGGCCGTGACCGAGGCTCAGCGCCTCGACGGGGACGTCAGCCTCGGCCTCGAGGCCAACGAGCTCGAGCAGCTCGTCCGTCGCGCGCCGCTCCTCGGCGCTCGGCCGGCCGACCCCGAGGAGATCCTTCCAGAGCCTTCCCCCTCCGCCGCGCACCTGCTCGGTGACGAGGATGTGCTCGCGCGGGGTCAGCCCGGCAAACAGCTCGACCCGCTGGAAGGTACGGCCGATGCCCAACCGGGAGCGCCGGAACGTGGGCAGATCGTCGATCGGGGCCCCGTCGAAGTGCACGGTCCCCGTGTCGGGGCGCACGACGCCGAGCAGGCAGTTGAAAAGGGTCGTCTTGCCGGCGCCGTTCGGCCCGACGAGCCCGACGGCCTCGCCCTCGTCGATCGCGAGCGAGAGCCGGTTCAGGGCAACGATCCCGCCGAAGCTCTTCGAGATGTCCCGGGCTTCGAGGAGCGCCACCGGTCAACGGCTCCCGGGGCGTGAGACGGCGGCGACGTCGGGACCTGGTTGGTCGTTGCGGGTGAGGAAGTGGGCGAACTGCTCGGCGCGGTCGAGCACCCAGCGGCGCGCGTACTCGACCGCCCCCTCGGGGTGGCGCACGTAGGTGACGGCGGCGAGCCCGAAGATCAGCGCGACGAGCGATGCGAAGCGCCCCGGCAGGTTGTTGATCAACTGCTGGAGCACGGTGTAGGCGAGACCCGCCTCGATCGCCCCCGCCACGGAGTAGACGCCCACGGTCGCCACGACGACGACGAAGACGAGGGAGAACTCGTAGTTGAAATCCGTCGGGGACACCGTCTGCTCGAGCGACGCGTACAGGGCGCCACCGATCCCGGCGAGCGCCGCCGAGAGCACGAAGGCGATGACGCGCAACCGCCCCACGGCGATGCCGACCGACGCCGCCCCGGTCTCCGAGGCCCGCAGCGCGGCGAACTCCCCGCCGACGGAGCCGTGCTGCAGCAGCCACACGACCCCGGCGGCGAGCGTCAGCACGACGAGGGCGAGCCAGAAGAACGAGCCGTTCCCCGAGAAGCTGAAAGCGCCGATCGTCGGACGCGGGACGCCGAGCCCCGTGGCGCCGTTGCCGGACCACGAGTACTGGAAGAGCACGTTGTCGCCGAGGAGGGCGAACGCCAACGTGAGGAGCGCGAGGGCGATGCCGCCGAGCCGCAGGCCCGGGATGGCCACCAGCAGCCCGACGAGCGCCGCCAGCGCGCCACCGGCGACGACGCCGACGAGGACGGCCGTCCCGAAGTGCGTGGCGAGCTGCCCGACGGTGAAGGCGCCGACGGCGGCGAACGACGCCTGGCAGAGCGAGATCTGCCCGCTCATGCCCGTGAGCAGCGTGATGGAGAGGAAGATGATCGAGAAGACGAGCCCCTGGGTGAGGGTGAACTCCCAGTTGCCCGGCACGAGCAGGAGCGTGATCACGATGAAGACCGCGACGAGCAGGCCCGCGAAGGCCCGGGAGCCCAGGGCGACCTCGGTCATGCGCGACGGCGGCCTCAGCGACGCCGGCGGCGGGTCGCACGAGGCGAGCGGGTCGCCGATCGGCCCCGCCGGGCGGAACGACCGGCGCGAAACGAGCAGCACCGCCAGGACGACGAACGGGAACGCCGGGCGGAGACCAGAGGAAAGCACCGTCCCCGACGGAAGGTAGCCACCGATCACCTCCTGGACGACGCCGAGGGCGACGCCGCCGATGAGCGTGAGCGACATGTTGGCGAAGCCACCCACGGCGGCAGCGGCGATGGCGGCGACGAGCAGCGCCGTGAAGTACGAGGGGTCGAGGGCGGCGTAGACCGGCGCCAGCAGCACGCCGGCCAGCCCGGCGAGCAGGCTCGAGAGCATCCAGGCGAACGTGCCGACTCGGTCGGCCCGGATCCCGGCGAGCTCGGTCATGCGGGGGCTCTCGACGACCGCCCTCATCCGCAGGCCCAGCCCGCTCGAGCCGAACATCACGGCGAGGGCGCCGATGACGACGACGGTGACGCCGGTCGTCAACAGCTCCTCCCCGTTGAGCGGCACGCTCCCGAGCCAGAAGTAGACGTGGTCCGGATTGAGGACGAGCGACGGCGGGGCAAGCCGCAGGCTCGTTCCGAAGATCATCTGCATGACGCTCGGGATCGCGATCAACAGCCCGAGCGCCGGCACGAGACGGACGAGCGGCGGCGCCGTGCGGGCGTACTGGAAGATCAGCCGGTCCAGGGCGTAGCCGATCGCGGGGCCGAGGAGCACGACGGCGACGACGAACGCCGCCCACTTCGGCCAGCCGTTCTCGACTGCGACGTAAAAGACGATCGCCGAGACGTACGCCTGGGCACCGAACGCCAGGTTGAACACCCCCGACGCCTTCAAGGTGAGCACGAGGCCGGCGGCCATGAGCGCATAGGCGCACCCGTAGGGGATACCGGGTAGGGCGTACGCGAGGAACTCGCTCAACGGAGGCAATGCCCTCGGCGGCTAGCCACCCCCGCCGCCCGGGGCCACCTCGGGCGGAACGCCCGGCGGGAGCGGGACGACCTTCTCGATCGGCCCGTGGACGGGATTCGGCACCGGGAAGCAGCTGAACACGCTCGGCCGCGTCCCGTAGACGGGGACGAAGTGGCGCCCCTGCACCTGCACGAAGACGCTGCAGTTGTAGATCGTGCTGACGCCGGTGTGGTCGGTCCGCCAGTCGATCGGCGCGACGAGGCCGTGCGCGGTGTACAGCGTCAGCTTGTTGATCGCCGCGACGAGCCTCGTCCGCGTGACGTCACGGCCGATGGACCGCAGCCCGGTCACGAACAGGTCGGCGCTCGTCCATCCCGCCAGCGCCGCCTCGGAGGGGGGGTTCCCCTTGGCGTATTTCGCCAGCGAGTCCTCGAAGCGGTCCATCATGGGATACCGCCCGGGGAAGAGCTGGCTGACTTCGAACGGCACGTGCTGGAGCATGAAGTAGACGCCCTGCATCGCCGAGGCCTCGCTCCGTAGCGCGGCGTCGTCGTAGCCGTCGAACCAGTACTGGGTGACGCCACTCATCCCGTACTCCTGCATCGTGTGCGACAGCAGCACGGAACCCGTCAGGTCGAGGCAGGAGGTGACCATGTCGACGTGGTCCGCTTTCATCCGCGTCACGTCGGCGGAGAGGTCGACCGCCGGCACGGAAACGGCGAGGTCCTCGAAGGCTATGTGGATGCCGTACTGCCGGAAGGCATTGGCGACCCCCCGGCAGCCCTCGCTCGACTGGCTGATGTTGTAGGCGACGAGCGCCGCGTTCTTCACGTGGTGCCGCTCGGCAAGGTAGGCCGCCTGGAGCTGGGCTGAGGTGAACGCCGTGTACGAACCGGTGTTGCCGAACATGCTCGGGCCCGCCCAGTCGACGTTCGTGTTGACGTTCAGCCCGAACGTCGGCACGTCGTGCTGCGACAGGTACGGACCGCCCGAGAACTGCGGCGTCCCCACCGGGACGACGGCGAAGACGTGGTCCTGCTCGACGAGGGTCCGCGCCTGGCTCGCATCCACGGACGGGTCTGATTGGTCATCGAGCTTGTAGGCGAAATCGATCTTGCGCCCGTTGACGCCGCCGCTGGCGTTCACCCAGTCGAAGTAGGCCTGCGCCCCGGCGATCACCGGCGCGAAGTCGGCGGGCAACGGTCCGGTCATTGAGGCGAGCCCGCCGACAACGATCCGGTTCGGGTAGACGCCCTGGGTGTTCCCGGCGGTGGAGACGCCCGTTGTGGCGTTCCCGCACGCAGCCAGGACCGTCCCGGCAAGGATGAGCGCCGCGCAAGCCGCGATGCCGGCCCGTCTCCCTGCGACACGCATCGGCTTCGCTCCCTCGACGTCGAGAAGCGTTCTGTCCTGCGTGACCTTACCCAATCGACTGCCGCGACGGGCGGGGAAGGAACGGCGGGAAACGCCGCGGTTCTCGACGGCGACTAGCCGCGCGGCGCCGGCGTGAGCACAACGAGGGGAATCGGGCGCGCCGTCCTCGCCTGGTAGCGGTCGTAACGGCCGCGGTTCGCCTGGTTGACACGGCGCCACAACTCCGCGTGCGTGGCCTCGCCGCGGCGGACGACCGTCGCCGAGACCGCGAGGCGGCTGCGCCCCACCCAGACCTCAGCCCCGGGATCGGCCTCGAGGTTGCGCAGCCAGGCCGGGGGCGCCGTGGCGCCGCCGTTCGAGGCCACGACGACGAAACGGTCATCGTCGGCCAGGTAGATGAGGGCGGCGACCCGCCGGGCACCGCTCCGGCGCCCCGTCGTCCACAGCAGCAGGGTGGGGACGCCGAGGAGGAGGTGGCCGGCCCGGCCCCGGCTCGCCACGTAGATCCACCGGTGGAGCCCCAGCGCCGCCCGCCCGAGCGAGGCGGGGATCGTCACCGACCGATCCCGCCGGCCGGCGCTACCCCCACAGCCCCTCGAAGTCGTCGTCGGGATCGGCCTCGTCCAGACACTCGTGCACGGCGCGGGCTCGTTGCACCGCGTAGGCGCCCGGGCCGCCCGACGTCGCCGCCTCGGCCCGGAACGGGACCCCAAGAAGGGCGGCGAGGCAGGCGCCGACCGAGAGTCGCAACGCCTCGAGGTCGTAGCCGCCCTCGAGCACGAGCACGAGCCGGCCCGTCGTGGGGGCGAACTCAAGGACGCGCTTGGCCAGGTTGGCGAAGTCGCCCGACGAGAGCGCGAGATCGGCCAACGGGTCGTCCCGGTGGGCGTCGAACCCCGCCGAGACGAGGACCCAGGTCGGCCGGAAGCTGTCGACGGCCGGAGCGACGACCTCGTCGAGGGCCCCCAGGAGGACGTCCCCCGTGGTCCTCGGGGGCACGGGCACGTTGACGTTGAGACCGCGTGCCCTCGGGCCGCCGGTCTCCTCGGCGCGGCCGGTCCCGGGGAACAGCGGCCACTGGTGTGTCGAGGCGTAGAGCACGCGGGGGTCGTCCCAGAACGCCGCTTGGGTCCCGTTGCCGTGGTGGACGTCCCAGTCGACGACGAGGACGCGCTCGCCCCGATCCGCCAGTTCTGCGGCGGCGACGGCGACGTTGTTCAGCAGGCAGAAGCCCATCGCCGCGTCCGCCAGGGCGTGGTGCCCCGGGGGTCGGGCGGCGACGAAACCGACGTCGCCGAGTCCCCGCTCGAGGGCGTCGACGGCGGCGAGCACACCCCCCGCGGCGAGCAGGGCGGTGTCCCACGACCCCTGGCTGACGACCGTGTCGGGGTCGAGCGCGCCGCCGCCTCGCTCGCAGAACTGGCGCAGCCGGCCCAGGTACGCCGCGTCGTGGACCCGGGTGAGCTCCGCCTCGGTCGCCCGGCGGGGCTCGAGCGGGGCGACGGCGTCTGAGAGCCCGGCGAGGTCGATCCCGTCGAGCGCGGCCTGCACACGGCTCGGGCGCTCGGGGTGACCCTCGCTGACCTCGTGTCGGTCAAGCCCGGGCGATCCCGCCACGACAAGCACGACGTCACTGTAGGTCCGGCCGTCCGGCGGTTCGGCGGGCGCGGGCGGTGGGCGTCAGTCCGGGTCGGCGAAGATGGTCGCCTGCTCGCCCCCCGTCGAGGAGATCTCGAGGGCCGTCGCCACCTCGGGATGGTGACGCAGCATCAGCTCGAGACCGAGTGCACCGAGCAGGCGGCTGGCCGCCGTGTTCGCCGTCCTCTCACCGAGCAGCTCGCGGCCGAGCTCCCCCGCGGCCTCGGCGACGTCGCTCTCGCGGGCGCGGCGCAACGGCACGCCGTCCACGAGCCGGTTGCGCAGCCGGGCGAGCCGCCTCAGGGTGCGCCGGCTGTCCCGGCCGGTCGCGGCGGCGTCGCGGAAGTGCTTGTAGCGGGACGCCCCGAGCACCGTGAGGACCTCGCGGTATCGGTCGGGCGGGAGCAGCAGCGCGGCGAGGTCGACGATCGACGAGGCGGCGTCCGACGGGTCCCGGTCGCTTCCCGCGACGGCGTCCTGCAGCACGCTCGCCAGCCGGTCCGGATCGGGGAAGATGCGGTCGACCCAGAACCACAGCGTCGCCCGGCGCCGCAGGGCGCTATGCAGGATCAGGTCGCCGCCCGCGCCGCCAAGCGCCAGCGTTCTGGCCGCGAGCAGTAGGACGAGGAGGTCCTGGCGGCTGAGCAGCTTGGCCGGGTCGGCCCGCCAGGCCCGAACTGCCCGGTCGAGCAAGGCACGCGGCTCGGCGCTCACCTCGCCCGCTTCGCTCACGACCCGGATCGAGCCACCGGGAGGCAGCGACGCGGCCAGGGTGAGGACCCGCACGAGGCGCGCCCGCTCGGCGCGCACCGCCGCGTCGATCCACCGGCGGTGGTCGGCCCCGCTGGCGAGCACCGTCCTCGCGCCGTGCCGGGTCACGACGGTGTGCCGCTCGAAGACCGTGACGTCGCCCTTCTCCGTCGCGTACCGGCCGGCTCTCGAGAACACGACGGGGGGTCTCATCGGCGCGTTGACAGCGACCGACACCACGGGGCCGTCAGGTCCGTCCGCCGCATCGACGCTCGTCGTCAGCCCGACGCGGTCCGGCGCGACGTAGCCGGCGACGAATTCAGTCAGCGCGGCGGCGTCGAGGAATGCCGCGCCCGCCGGGCGGGGGGAACCGCCACCGGGCTCCACGACGCCGAGGAGGATCTCGCCTCCCCCGCTGTTCGCCACCGCGACGATCTCCCGGACGAGGCCGAGCCGGTCGGCCGGAATCTCGGGGTCGAATCGGGTGCCCCGCTTGACGGCCCGAGTCCCCGCCGCGACCTCGACCATCAGAGCCTCCTAGGCAGCGTCTTCCTCGGCTGTTGCGCGTGCCTCGGCGATCCTTCGTTCGGCGAGGTGGGCGTAGCCGGCGTCGGTCTCGAACCCGACGAAGTGACGGTGGGCAGCGATCGCGGCCACCGCCGTCGTGCCGGAACCGATGAACGGGTCGAGGACGACGTCGCCCCGGTACGTGTAGAGCTCGATGAGCCGACGCGGCAGCTCGACCGGGAAGGGCGCCGGGTGGCCGACCCGCGTCGCCGACTCCGGCGCGATCTGCCAGACGTCGAGCGTCCAGGCCATGAAGTCTTCCTTGGCGATGGTCGCCTCGTAGGGGAGCCCCAGGGCCGCACGCCTCCGGGAGTCGAGTGCCCGGTCGAAACGGCCCTTGCTCGCCACGACCACCCGTTCGGTCACGTCGCGCAGCACCGGGTTGGACGGCTTCATGAACGAGCCCCAGGCGCAGTTGCCGCTCGCCCCGACGGCCTTCTGCCAGATGATCTCGCCGCGCAGGAGGAAGCCGAGATCATCCTGCAGGATGCGGCTCACATCGCCCGAGAGCGATCGGTACGGCTTGCGGCCGAGGTTGGCCACGTTGATCGCGATTCTGCCCCCGGGCTCGAGGACCCGCCGGCACTCGGCGAACACGTCCTTCAGCTGCCTCAGGTACTCGACGTAGGTCGCGGGCACGTGGCCGTGCCCCAACTCCTCCTCGTACTGCTTGCCCGAGAAGTACGGGGGCGACGAGCACACCAGCGCGATCGACTTCGCCGGCACGCCCGACATGTCACGGGCGTCCCCCACGACGAGCGAGTCGCTCGCCGTGCAGGCGCAGACCTCTTCATCATCGGACATCACGGGGGCGGCGAACCGACCGTAGAACGAGCTGGCGTCGTGGCTCTCGCGTCGCGACGCACCGAAGTTCGACGTCTCCGTCACGTCACTTCTCCCAGTTCAGGCCCGCGACAAGTATGGCCGAAGGGTGCTGCCGCGTCGGGGATGCAACGACGCTCGCGGCGCGCGGCGCCTCACACGCCGACGGCGCCGTCGATCGTCTCGCGCAGGAAGTCGGCGTGCCCGTTGTGGCGGGCGTACTCCTCGATCATGTGGACGAGGATCCAGCGCAGCGACACCTCGTTGCCCCGCCAGGGACGCTTTCCGGTCGCGTCGAGGGAGCCGACGCCGGCGGCGGCGGCACGGGCGGCGTCGCACTCGGCCCGCCAGGAGGCGAGGCCCTCCGTGGCGTTGGCCGGCTCGGCGTCCTCGAAGTCACCGTCGGGCTCGGCCTCGGTGCAGTACAGGGCCGGGCGGTCGGACGCCGACAGGCAGCGCTGGAACCAGTGCCGCTCGACCTCCGTCATGTGTCGGATGAGTCCGAGCAACGACAGGTTCGAGGGCGGGACCGAGCGCGTGGCGAGCTGCTCCGGCGAAAGGCCCTCGCACTTCAGGGCGAGAGTCGCCCGTTCAAAATCGAGCCACGCCTCGAGCATCGGGCGTTCTGCGGCGAAAAAAGGTGCGCTGATCCGCTCCACGGGGTCCTCCCCTCGACAAAGCCACGCCTTCGGGTCCAAGTACTGCGGCGGGGTGCGGAGCCGGGGTCGGGCCCGCGCTGCCCGGCTCAGGAGGCATCGACCGGGCGGGGTTCGGCCACAAGGCGAAGGCCCTCGCCGAGCTCCCGGACGGTCCCCGTCGTCCCCTCCGCCTCGATCGTCACGCGGCTTCTCCCGATCGGGACGTTCTCGATCCGAACGGCCCCGAACGAGGCGGGGAGCTGCGGCGCCAGCCGGACCGTTCCCTCGTCGACGGCGGGATCGAGTCGGAGCAACGTGCGCAACAGGCTGAGCGGAGTCGCCGAGGCCCACGCCTGCGGCGAGCACGAGGTCGGATAACCGACAGGCACCGCGAACTCTTCCCGGGCGAAACCGCACAGGAGCTCGGGAAGCCGGCCATCGAACGCCGTTGCCACGTCGAACAGGCCCCGCGCGATCCGCTGCGCCTCAGCGACGAAGCCGTAGCGCATGAGCCCCGCCGCGCAGATGGCGCCGTCGTGGGGCCACACCGAGCCGTTGTGGTAGCTCACCGGGTTGTAGGCCCCCATCGAGCTCGCCAGTGTGCGCACCCCCCAGCCCGTGAACATCTCCGCCGAGAGCAGGCGGGCGGCAACCGACGCCGCATGGGAGCCCTCGACGATGCCGGTCCACAGGCAGTGGCCCATGTTCGAGGTGAGGGAGTCGATCGGACGCTTGTCCCCGTCGAGACCCACCGCCAGGCAGCCCCGGTCGGCGAGCCAGAAGCGCTCGTTGAAGGCCCCCTTGAGCAGCCGGGCGCGCTCGGTGAACCGTTCCGCCGTCCCGGCGTCGCCCCGGGCGCGCGCGAGGCGGGCCCGGGCGAGATAGGCGGCGTAGACGTAGCCCTGGACCTCGCACAGGGCGATCGGGGGCTCGGCGATCCGGCCGTTGGCGAAGTTGACCCCGTCGAAGGAGTCTTTCCAGCCCTGGTTCACGAGGCCGCGGTCCGTCCTGCGCTGGTACTCGACGAAACCATCACCGTCCCGGTCGCCGTAGTGCTCGATCCAGTCGAGCGCCCGGTCGGCGTGCGGCAGCAGGCGGTCGATGACCGAGTCGTCGACCCCCCAGCCGAGCAGCTCGCCGAGCAGCATGACGAAGAGCGGGGTGGAGTCGATCGAGCCGTAGTAGACGGACTCCTCCCCTCGGCCGGCGGCACCGGTCAGGCCGGAGCGCATCTCGTGCAGGATCCGTCCCGGCTCCTCCTCGGTGCGCGGCTCGACCCGCTCGCCCTGGTAACGGGCGAGCGTGAGCAGCGTGCCGACGGCGATCGTCGGGTCGACGCCGAGCGTCATCCACGACGTGACGAGAGAGTCGCGTCCGAACAGCGTCATGAACCACGGTGCCCCCGCCGCCAGCACCGCCGTTCCCGGCTCGTCGGGGTCGAAGATGCGCAGCACGCCCAGGTCGGGGATGCTGCGGGCGAACGTCCGGTCGACGTCCTCGTCGTCGGTCTTGACCGATGGCGCGGTCTGCTCCCAGGAGCGCAGGCTCTTGACGGGCGCCGAACGGTCGACCGGCTCGCCGCATCGGTAGCGCGGTTCAACCGGCTCGCCGTCCATCTCCAGGTTCACCTCGAAACAGGCCCGCCACTCGGCTCGTGCCGGCACGACCGCCTCCAGCGTGACGAGGCCGGGCTCCGCCCGCGCCCCCGGCGGCAGCACCACCGTGATCCGGCGCGACTGCTCCCGGAAGGTGTGCGTGACCACAAGCGCCGACTCGGTTACGGCGACCTCGGCGTCGCCACGGGGCTGGGCGCGACCCTCCTTCACGTCGAACAGGTGGGCGAAGTCGGCGTCCACCTCGACGGTGATGAGGCAGGCGGTCGCCTCGCCCCCGAGGTTTCGCAGCACGAGGCCCTCCCGCATCCCGTCGCCGACGAGCCGCTCCCGGACGACGAAAAGCGTGCTGTCCGCCTGGCCCACCCGCGGCGGCAAGCGCCCGAGGAAGCGGGCCGCGAACGGGTCGCTCGGGACTACCGCCAGCATCTGGACGGGTTGGTCGTCGACCCTCAGGCGCCAGGTCGACAGGTACCGCGTGTCCCGGTAGAAGAGGCCCTGCGGCCCGCCGGGATCGATGTCGCCGGAGGCCGTCGAGATCGCGAAACTGGTCCCCTCGACAAGGGTGACCGTGGTACCGACAAGACCGCTGAGGGCAGGCTGGCCGGCAAAGACCCAGGCGTCGAACATCACCGCCGCCCCGCCAGGCCGCGACTCCGAGCCGGCGACCGAGCGACGCGCGACGTGCCGGACTCCCTCGCGGATCGCCTCACCGCGTGCCGCCGGCCACGCGACGGTAGAGCTCGACGTGCTCGTCCACCATCCGCCGCAACGAGAAGTGACCCTCCACCGCGGCACGGCAGCGCCACCGGTCGATTTCGCCGACCCGGCCTGCCGCCTCGGACAGCGCCGATTCGCCTTCGCGGATGAACCCGGTGACCCCGTCCTCGACGATCTCCGGAGCGGCCCCGTGCGGCGTCGTGACGACCGGCGTGCCGCAGGCGAGCGCCTCGATCATCACCATGCCGAACGGTTCGGGCCACGAGATCGGGTTGAGCAGCATCGTCGCTCCCCCGAGCAAATCGAGCTTCGTCGCGTGGTCGACTTCGCCGAGGTACTCGACGTCCGGCCCGACGAGCGGCTTCACCATCCCCTCGAAGTAGTCGATCTCGAGTTTCTCGTGGCACTTCCCGGCGATCTTCAGCGCGATCCCGGCGCGCCGGGCCACGTGCGCCGCGACGTGCGCCCCCTTTGACGGGTTCATCCGGCCGAGGAAGAGGGCGTACCCCCCGGTGCCGTCGCCGACCGGGAACTCCGCCGGCTCCACCCCGTGGTGGATGACGGCCGCGATGGGCACGTCGCCCGCGGTCGAGGCCTGGTGTCGGGAGATCGCGATCACCGGGACGCGGTCGGCGACGATCCGGTAGAGGTCGATGAGGTCGCTCTCGAAAGGGCCGTGGTTCGTCGTGACGACGGGCAGGTCCGAGAAACGCTCCGAGTACAGCGGACCGATCAGCGTGTGGTCGTGCACAACGTCGACCTGGCGCCCCGCCTCGTAGGCGTGCACGACATGACGGATCTCCTGGGCCGCGCCACCTTCGCCAACGCCGACGGCGCGTTCGAAGACCCAGGCTCGCTCCACCGGGCACGTGCTTTCGCCGGTTGTGTACAGCAGGACGTCGTGGCCGGCCGCCCGCAGTCCCCGGGCGAGGCCGTCGAGAACGGTCTCGGTCCCGCCGTAGGCGGGCGGCGGGACGGGCAGCCACGGCGGCGCCACGATCATGATGCGCATCTCGCCACCTCTCCACGTGGTCGGCCCCGGGCGCCGGGCGTCCCGTCGATCTCACAGAAGGTCACCACTCGCACTCAAACCTACGGGGTCGCGGCATGTCCCCGCGACATCTCGCCTTACACCGGTCCGCCATCCAACCCCACCGGGCGCCGGCCGCGAAACCACCCCGGGAGGGGGAGGACCCGGGGTGATCTATTTGGCTGACCTAACGGGTGACGGCCGCCAGTTCGACCCGGACGGTTTGGGAGACGCCGCTCGCGCTGACGTAGGTGACGGTCACCAGTGCTCCGGGCCGGTGCGACTCGATTGCTGCGACCAGTTCCTGGTTCGTGGCGGTCGCCGTGCCGTCGAGGGCCGTGATCGTGTCTCCCGGTTGTAGGCCCGCACGCGCCGCCGGGGTTGCCGCGTCGACGGCGTCGATCCGCACCCCGGGCGGGGCCCCGCTCGGACCGGTCACGCCGGTCGCGAAGCCGAAGGGGTTGGTAGGGTTGATGTACGTCCCGCCCACGAGCACGCCGAGGAAGGCGCTCTCACCGAGGTGGATCTGAGACGACGATCGCCCGCGCGCGATCAGATCCGCGATGGCGACCGCCCGGTTGATCGGGATCGCGAACCCCGCGGTGTACCCGGTCAGCCCTGCCGACTCGGCGGCCGTGTCCATCCCGATGACCTGGCCCTTCAGGTTCACCAGCGGACCACCCGAGTCGCCCGGAACGAGTGGCGCGTTGGTCTGCAGCAGGTTGTGCAGCGTCTCGGCGTTCGCGGTCGACACCTGGTCGCTGGCGGTGATCGTGCGTCCGACCGCCGTGATCGTGCCGCTCAGCGCGGCGGGCTTGCCGCCGAGTCCGAGCGAGTTGCCGATCGCGACGACCGGGGTCCCGACCTGCACGCTCGAAGAGTCGCCGGTGCGCACGAAGGGCAAGCCCTTCGGCGCCCCGACGAGCCGGAGGAGGGCGATGTCCTGACTCACGTCCTCGCCGACGACCTTGACGCGATAGGTGCCGTGACCGGGGACGACGACGAGGATCCTCGTCGAATCGGCGACGACATGGTTGTTCGTGAGCACCTCGCCCGAGGCCGAGATGAGCATCCCCGTCCCGGCGGCCTGCTCGGCGCCCACGCCGACCTGGTTGGCGATGTCCGTCCGGATGTCCACGACGGCCGGGTCGACGGCTGTGGCGATGCGCGCCACGACACCCTTCCCGCCGGTGAGCCCCGTGTCGCTCGTGACCGCGTTCGGTCTCGACACGTTCGAGGTGTTCCGCAACACGGCCTCGAGACCGGCGCCGAGCGTGCCGGCGAGCAGGGCGACGATCACCACGAGCGCGATCAGATAGTGGCTTCTCCGTTGGCCCTGCGCCCCCGTGTCTGGCGGTGCGGGCGGGGCGGGCCATTGCCAGGCGGCGGATCCGCCACTCGGCGGGGCCGTGGCCGGCGACCCCCCGAGATCGGCTGACGAGCTGGTCGGGGCCGAGCCTCCTGGGCCCGGGCCGCCCGTCCCGGGCGGCGGCACATCCCCACCATCTGGCGGGGTCGGCATCTCGTTCATCTCATCCATCGGTCCTCGTTCCTCGCTTCTCCACTCGGGTCACCGGCGTGGCGCGCCGTCGGGTTTCCCTTGCACCATCGAGCATGGAGGCGGCGTCTCGGATCCGTCTGGGTCCTGCCTGGGAAGTTCCTGTGAACCTGTCCGCCCGGGCAACAATCAACGTTAGCGGCACAGCCTTCCGGTCCTCGCTCGGCCCGGACCCGTCGCGGGTTCTAGGCGAGCGCGACCAGGTCGGCGAGCTCATCGCTCCAGTAGTCCTCCACGCCGTCGGGCATGAGCAGGACCCGCTCGGGTCGCAGCGCCGCGACAGCACCGGGATCGTGCGTGACGAGCACGATCGCGCCGCTGTAGCGGCGCAGCGCGGCAAGCACCTCGGCGCGGCTCGCGGGATCGAGGTTGTTCGTCGGCTCGTCGAGGAGCAGCACGTTCGCCGCGGAGACCACCAGGCAGGCGAGGGCGAGCCGGGTCTTCTCACCGCCGGAGAGGGTCCCGGCCAGTTGCTCGGTCCTGTCGCCGCCGAACAGGAAAGCGCCGAGGATCCGGCGAAGCTCGACGTCGGTCATCGTCGCCGGGGCGATGCGACGGACGTTGGCGAACACCGAGGCGGCCGGGTCGAGCGTCTCGTGCTCCTGGGCGTAATAGCCGAGGTGCAGGCCGTGCCCGGGCGCGACGGCGCCGGCGTCCGCCGGCTCGAGTCCCGCGAGGACGCGTAGCAGCGTCGTCTTTCCCGCCCCGTTGAGCCCCAGCACGACGAGGCGCGAGCCGCGGTCGATCGCCAGGTCGATTCCCCGGAACACCTCCACCGAACCGAAGCACTTCACCAGCCCGCGCGCCGAAAGGGGTGTCTTCCCGCACGGGGCCGGGTCCGGGAAGCGGATCCTGGCCACCTTCTCGCGGCGGCGTACCTCGGGCAGCCCCGCGGCGAGACCGGCGGCACGCCGCTCGAACTGGTGGGCGGCGGCGGCCTTCGTCGCCTTGGCCCGCATCCGGTCCGCCTGCAGACGCAAGGCGACGATCTTGCGTTCGGCGTTGGCGCGCTCCCGGGCGCGCCGGCGGTCGGCAGCGGCCTGCTGCTCGAGGTAGGCGCGCCAGCCGACGTTGTAGAGGTCGAGCGTCGCCCTGTTGGCGTCGAGGTGGAAGACGCGGTTGACCGTCGTCTCGAGGAGCGTCGTGTCGTGGCTGATGATCACGCAGCCGCCCTCGTGGCCCCGCAGGTAGTTTCGCAACCAGCCGATGGAGTCGGCGTCGAGATGGTTGGTCGGCTCGTCGAGAAGCAGGGTCGGCGCCCCGGAGAAGAGGACCCGGGCGAGCTCGACGCGTCGCCGCTGGCCGCCTGACAGGGTGCCGAGCGGCTGGGCGAGGATGCGGGCCGGGAGACCGAGGCTCGACGCGATCGAAGCCGCCTCGGATTCCGCCGCCCAGCCCCCGCGGGCCGTGAACCGCTCCTCCGCCTTGGCGTAGCGGGACATCGCGTCGTCACGGCCGGCGTCGTCGGGACTCGCCATTCCCGCGGCCGCGTCGGCGAGATCGTCGAGAATCCGCACGAGCCCGCGCGCCGACAGGATCCGGTGCCGGGCGGTCTCGGCGAGGTCCCCGGTCCGGGGATCCTGGGGGAGGTAGGCGATCGCCCCGGTACGGCGGACCGATCCCTTCGCCGGCAGCGCCTCACCGGCGAGCACCCGGGTGAGCGTCGTCTTGCCCGCACCGTTGCGGCCGACAAGCCCGATCCGGTCACCCGGACCGACGTGGAAGGTCGCCCCCGCGAGAAGCGTCCGGGCGCCGGCGGTGAGTTCGAGGTCGGTGGCGGAGATCATCGGCGCGAGTCTTAAGGGATCGAATCCGTGCATGCGGCGCTCAACGGAGCGCCCACGCCCCAGGCCAACCAGCATCGCGCCGATCGCGCCGACCGATTGACGCCTCCGGGCGCCCTGCCACCCGGACTCGCCCTTGACGATCCGGTGCGGGCGGTGCCTAGGTTGTCGAATGGCAAGCACCGCTGACGTGTCGCCCGCCGGCCCGTCCGGCGAGGCGCGACCCGGGCCGACGATCGTCCCCCGGAAACCAAGGACCGCATCCCCGCGCCGCCTCCGGAACCGTCTGGCCCGAGCGGTCATCCTCCGCCTCCTCGGCTCGCTGCACGACGGCGCCCTCGCCATCACCGAAAACGGCCGGCGCCGGGTGTTCGGCCAGCCCGCGGAGGGCCTCGCCGTCCCTGAGATCACCGTTCGCTCCCCGGCGGCCTGGAGCGCCGTCGCCACCGGGGGGAGCAGCGGCCTCGGGCGCTCCTTCTTCTCGGGCTGGTGGACTGTCGACGACCTCGACGACCTGGTGACGGCGGTCCGGGTGATGATCCGCAACGTCGACCGGACCGAGCGCGCCCAGCATCTCGTCCACGTGCTCCTTGCGCCCGTGCTGTGGGCACGCGTCCGGTTCCTCGAGCGACTCGGGCGGCACGACGCCGACCGACGCAACATCCGCGCCCACTACGACCTCGGCAACGACTTCTTCTCGCTCTTCCTTGACGAGACGATGACCTACTCGTGCGCGCTGTTCGACCCCCCGGGGGCTTCCCTCGCCGATGCCCAGGTCGCCAAGCTCGACCGGCTGTGCCGCAAGCTGCAGCTCCGCCCCTCGGACCGCGTCCTGGAGATCGGCACCGGGTGGGGCAGTTTCGCCCTCCACGCGGCCCGTGTCTACAGCTGCCGGGTCACGACGACAACGCTCTCGGACCACCAGTTCGAGCTCGCCACAGAGCGGGTCTCCCGGGAGGGCCTCGCCGGCCGGGTGACCGTGCTCCAACGCGATTACCGAGACCTCGAGGGCACCTACGACAAGCTCGCCTCGATCGAGATGATCGAGGCCGTCGACTGGCGCCAGTACCCCAGGTTCTTCTCGACGTGCGCACGGCTCCTCGCACCGGGGGGGCTAATGGCGCTGCAGGCGATCACCATCCCCGACCGGTATTTCGCCCGCGCCAGACAGAGCCGGGACTTCATCAAGCGCTACATCTTCCCGGGCGGCTGCCTGCCTTCGGTCGCGGCGATCCTCGAGACGACGGCGCAAAGAACCGACCTCGAGCTCATCGCCCTCGACGACATCGGGCCGCACTACGCCGAGACGCTGCGCCGCTGGCGGGCGGGACTGGAGGCCCACGCCGGCGAGCTCGCCGCCCTCGGCCTCGACGAGACCTTCCACCTGCTCTTCGACTTCTACCTGTGCTACTGCGAGGCAGCCTTTGCCGAGAGGCACGTCTCGGACGTCCAGTGCCTCTTCGCCCGGTCGGGCTGGCGCGAGGCCGGCCTCGTCCCCCCGCCGCGTTAGGCCCTCGCCACCCGGTTCCGCTGCGCTGGCGTCGGCAGGCGGACCATCGACGCCACCCGGAGGCGTTGGAGCCCCCGGATGACGAGCCAGGAGACGTCGATCTCGCCACGCTCGAGGCCGTGGCGAGCCGAACGCGGGAAGGCGTGGTGGTTGTTGTGCCAGCCCTCGCCCATGGTGAGCGCCGCCACGACCCAGTTGTTCGTGCTCTCGTCGCGAGCGTCATACCTGCGGGAGCCAAACGTGTGGCAGATGGAGTTCACGGCGAACGTGGCGTGCTCAAACGCGAAGATCCGGATCAGCCCCGCCCACACCATCGCCTCGAGGCCCCGCCCCACGCTCCCCGTCACGGCGAAGCCGATGGCGAAGGGCAGCCCGACGGAGAGCGCCACCCAGACCAGATAGAGCCGGTCGACGACCTGGATCTTCCGGTCGTCGTAGAGGTCACGCCCGTAGATGTCGCCCCGTTCCATGCCCTTCGTCGTGAACAGCCAACCGACGTGGGCGTGGATGAGGCCCTTCACCGTGCCGACGAAGCCGCCACCGGACAGGTGGGGCGAGTGGGGGTCGCCCTCGGCATCGGAGCGGGCGTGGTGCTTGCGGTGGTCGGTCACCCACTGGGTGAGCGGCCCCTGCAGCGTCATCGCGCCCAGCACGGCGAGGGCGATTCGGACGGGCTGGACAGCCTCGAACGAGCGGTGGGCAAAGAGGCGGTGGTAGCCGACGGTGATGCCGAGACCGGTGAGCACGTAGAAAACGAGGAAGAGGACGAGATCGAGCGGCCGGAAGGCGACCCCCCAGAGCACGCCCGCCGCCGACAGGATCCCCGCGGGCGGCACGATGACGGCAACCAGTGTCACGACCTGGCTGAGGCGCGTCGTGTGGGGGCGCACCGTCGCGACCCCGAGATCGGCGACGCGGAGCGGCGGTCCCGCCGCCCCAGCCGGTGACCGGACCGCGACCGCCTCCTCGGCAACTCCCGTCACAGATCCCCCTTCCGCCGGCCTTCACTCCGCCCAACGGATTCAACCCCCGACGAGCGCCCGCCAATTCCCCGCCGCCGCGGCCAGCTCGGCGGGTCCTTTTCTCAGCGACGATTCCGGGATCAGCTGGACGAGTCCGCGCTGGGCCCAGTAGTCGTGGCCGGCCTCGGCGAACAGCCTCCGGCGGTACCCGACGAGATCGGGCGGGGCGGGCGCGAGGAAGCCGAAGAGGGCGAGCGCCACCTCGAGGTCGCCGGCCATCGGCGCCCGGCCGAACAAGCTCGCGCGCCGCAGCGCGATCCCGGCCGCCCCCGCGAGCACATCCTCACGCCGCTCCCCGGCAGCGAGCACGAGCCGATCGGCGAAACGCCCGGCCAGCAGCAGGGCGTAACCCTGGTCGGGACCGGCCGTGCCCGTGCCCCGGCCCGACGGGGGTGGCCCGGGGCGGAAATCGGCCGGCCGGTTCGCCGTCCAGCCCGCCGGGGGGCCGAGCCGGCTCGCCGGCCGGACCTCGTCCTCGATGGCGATGGGGGCGAACTTCGGCTGGGTCACGGCGTGCTCGTCCCCGGTCTCTCGTCCGGCTCCGTCGGGGCCGGGTCAGTTGACGTAGTCGAGCCAATCCTTGTACTGCTCGACCTCGCCCCGCACGGTCTTGAAAAAGACCTCCTGGATCGCCCGAGTCATCGGCCCGGGGCCTCCGTCGCCGATCGTCCGGTCATCGACCGAGGAGATGGGCACGATCTCCGCCGCAGTCCCTGTGAGGAAGGCCTCATCGGCGATGTACAGGTCGGTGCGGCGCAACAACTCCTCGGCGACGTCGAAGCCGAGGTCGCGGGCGATCGTCATCACCGACTCCGCGGTGACCCCCTCGAGGGCGACCGACGCCGAGGGGTCGGGGGTGAGCAGCCGTCCGTTGCGGACGAGGAACAGGTTCTCGCCGGTGCACTCCGACAGGAAACCGTCCGTCGTGCACATCACCGCCTCCTCGTAGCCGGCCAGCAACGCCTCGACCTTGGCGAGCGACGAGTTGATGTACGAGCCGGTCGCCTTGGCCCCGGCCGGCACCGAGCGCGGGTCGTTGCGCGCCCAGGAGCTGACCTTCACCCGGGCGCCCTTGGCGATCGCCTCGTCGCCGAGGTAGGCGGCCCAGGGCCAGGCGGCGACGGCGACGTGGACCTCGCAGGTGAGCGGGCTGATGCCGAGGTCCCCGTAGCCGTAGTAGGCGATGGGCCTGATGTAGCAGGCGTCGAGACCGGTCGACCGCACCGTCGTCCTGATCGCCTCGAGGATCTCCGCCTCGCTGAACGGCAGCTTCATCATGAGCGTGCGGGCCGAACGGTCGAACCGGGAGACGTGCTCACCGAGGCGGAAGATGGCCGGACCGCTCGCCGTCGCGTAGGCGCGAATGCCCTCGAACACCGCGGTCCCGTAGTGCAGCGAGTGGGTGAGGACGTGGATCTGCGCGTCGGCCCAGTCGACGAGCTCACCGTCCATCCAGATCTTCTCGGTCGGAGAAAATGGCATCGTTACAACCTTTCTGCGACGGCGTCGCCGATCGACGCCGTTGTCATCGGTGAACCACGTGCCGCCATCTCGGACTGCACGTCCAGCACCGCCTTGGTGATCCTCGCCCCCGCCTCGTGCTCGCCGAGGAACTCCACCATCATCGCGGCGGACCTAATGGCGGCTAGCGGGTTCGCCCTCCCGGTGCCCACGATGTCGTGGGCCGCCCCGTGGACCGGCTCGAAAAGCGACGGTCCGGTGCGCTCGGGATTGAGGTTGGCGGAGGCCGCCAGCCCGATACCCCCCGTCACCGCGCCGGCGAGGTCGCTCAGGATGTCGCCGAACAGGTTGTCGGTGACGATGACGTCGTAGCGGCCGGGTTCGGTTGCGAGGTAGATGCAGGCCGCGTCGACGTGGTGGTACGCCGTCGAGATCCCCGGGAACTCGGTGGCGACCTCGTTGACGACGCGGTTCCACAGGTCACCCGCGTAGGTCAGCACGTTCGTCTTGTGCACGAGGGTGACGTGGTGTCGGCAGCGGGTCTGGGCGAGTGCGAAGGCGAAGCGCACGCAACGCTCGACCCCGTGACGGGTGTTCACGGAGCCCTGGGTCGCGACCTCCCACGGCGTGCCCTTACGCAACAGGCCCCCCTCTCCGGCATAGGGACCCTCGGTGTTCTCCCGGACGATGCAGATATCGGCGTCGGGCGCGATCGCGCCGGGGACGCCGTTGCAGGGGCGGAGGTTGACGTAGAGATCGAGCTCGAACCGCAACCGGAGCAGCAGCCCCCGTTCGAGCGCCCCCGCGGGCACGTCGGTCGATCCGACTGGGGGGCCTACCGCACCGAGCAGAATCGCGTCCTGGCGGCGCAGCTCCTCGAGCACGCTGTCGGGAAGCGTCTCGCCGGTCCGGACGTAGCGATCCGCGCCGAGGTCGTATTCCGTCGTCGAGCAACGCACGCCGGCGGCCGCGACGACCTTCAGCGCCTCGGCGACGACATCGGGTCCGATGCCGTCCCCGGCGATCACTGCGACGTTGAAAGCGCCCAAGACCTCTCGACTCCGATCGTCCGAACCGATCGTCGGTGGGGATCCGCCAGGTTGGCGGCCATCGACGTAAACGCCCTCCACGGAATGGACAAGAAGGCGCACTCGGGTCGGGCACCCACCTAGCCGGCGGCGGCCCGTGGCCCGACCGCCATGACACGACAAGTCTGACGGGCCATGCGCATACGGTCAATTTGCAGCGTTCACCGCAAACCGGCCCTGCCCGTCCGCAGCATTCGAGACGGAGGTGTCCGAGCCGGTATCCTCGAACCAGTGACCGACGCGCACGAGACTCACCTTTCCGCCGAAACGCACGCCCGACTCGTCGAGGAGCTCGACGACCTGACGACGCGGGGCCGGATCGAGATCGCGCGGGCGATCGAGGCGGCGCGCGCCCTCGGCGACCTCTCGGAGAACGGCGACTACCACGCCGCCAAGGACGCCCAGGGCAAGATGGAGTCCCGGATCCGCCAGCTCCAGCAGATGCTTAGCTCCGCCGTCATCGTCGGCGCCGCGCCGGCCGGTGACGGGGTGGCCGCCGGCTCGATCGTTGGCATCCGGTACGGGAACAATGAGGACGTCGAACGCTTCCTCCTCGGCTCGATCGAGGAGCGCCGCGACGACGTCGCCGTGATCTCGATCGGATCGCCGCTCGGGAGGGCCCTCCTCGGACACCGCGCGGGGGAACACATCACCTACGAGGCACCGAACGGCCGGCTCGAGGTCGAGGTCGTCACGGTCGACTGACGCCCCCATGACACCGCGCACCCTCTCGCAGAAGGTCTGGGATGACCACGTCGCCTGGCGCGGCGGCGGTGACGAGCCGGACCTTTTGTACATCGACCTCCACCTCATCCACGAGGTCACCTCGCCGCAGGCGTTCGACGGCCTGCGCCTCGCGGGTCGCGGCGTGCGCCGCCCGGACCTTACGGTCGCGACGGCCGACCACAACGTCCCGACGACGGACGTCGACCGCCCCGTGGCCGACCCGATCTCCCGGCGTCAGCTAGCCGCCCTGGCGGCCAACTGCGCCGAGTTCGGCGTCACGCTCTACCCGATGGGCGACGCCGACCAGGGGATCGTGCACGTTATCGGCCCCGAGCTGGGCCTCACCCTGCCGGGGATAACGATCGTCTGCGGCGACAGCCACACCGCGACCCACGGCGCCTTCGGCGCCCTCGCCTTCGGGATCGGCACTTCCGAGGTCGAGCACGTGCTCGCCACGCAGACGCTGCAGCAGAGGCGGCCGAAGCTCCTCGCGGTCGTGATCGACGGCACCCTCGCCGGCGGCGCCACGGCGAAAGACGTCGCACTGGCGGTCATGGCCGCGCTCGGCACCTCCGGCGGTGTCGGCCACGTCATCGAGTACCGCGGCAGCGTCGTCGAGGGGCTGTCGATGGAAGGGCGGATGACCCTCTGCAACATGTCGATCGAGGCCGGAGCGCGGGCCGGGATGGTCGCCCCCGACGACACGACGTTCGCCTACGTTGAGGGCCGCCGTTTCGCCCCGCGGGGAGCCGACTGGGAGCGCGCCCTCGGGGCCTGGCGGGCGCTCGCGACCGACGCCGGCGCCGCCTTCGACCGAGTCGTCCAGATCGACGGCTCGGCGATCCGTCCCAGCGTCACCTGGGGGACGAACCCCTCCCAGGTCGTGCCCATCGACGGGGTCGTGCCGGACCCCGACTCGTTCAGGGAACCCGCCGACCGTGAATCCGCCGCCCGGGCGCTCGCCTACATGGGCCTCACTCCCGGCACGCCGATGGCCGACATCCCGGTCGACGCGGTGTTCATCGGCTCCTGTACGAACTCGCGGATCGAGGACCTGCGCGCGGCCGCCGGGGTCGTCGCCGGCAGGCTCGTGCGGACCGGCGTGCGGGCGCTCGTCGTGCCCGGATCGCACCGCGTGAAGGAACAGGCCGAGTCTGAGGGAATCGACCGAGTCTTTCGCGACGCCGGATTCGAGTGGCGCGAGCCGGGATGCTCGATGTGTCTGGGCATGAACCCCGACGTGCTCGCCCCGGGCGAGCGGTGCGCGTCGACGTCGAACAGGAACTTCGAGGGGCGCCAGGGCCCGGGCGGCAGGACGCACCTCGTGTCGCCGGCCGTCGCCGCGGCGACGGCGATCGCCGGGCACTTCGCGGCGCCGGATGCGCTCGGCTGAGGCTGCGAGAAGAGATCGGCAGGGATTGGCCATGGAACCAGTCAGGGTCGTCACCGGGAGGGCGCTGCCGCTCGACCGCGCCAACGTCGACACCGACCAAATCATCCCGAGCGAATGGCTGAAGCGGATCGAGCGCACCGGCTACGAGGACGGGCTTTTCGGCGAGTGGCGCGCTGACCCCGGGTTCGTCCTCAACCTCCCGGAGCACGCCGGTGCCGTGATACTCCTCGCCGGAGAGAACTTCGGAATCGGATCGTCCCGCGAGCATGCCGTCTGGGCGCTCGTCGACTACGGCTTTCGAGTGGTCGTCAGCCCCCGCATCGCCGACATCTTCAAGGGCAACTCCACGCGTTCCGGTCTCGTCCCGGCCGAGGTGACCCCGGAGGTCGGACGGCAGCTGCTCGACGCGGTGCTGCGCGACCCGGCGCTCGAGATCACCGTCGATGTGGAAAGGCGTCGAGTCGAGGCGGCCGGAGCCGGGATCGCCGCCTCCTTCGCCATCGAGGATTCGGCCCGCGAGCGCTTGCTCGGCGGGCTCGATGACATCGCGTGCACACTCCAGCACGCCGCCGACATCGATCGCTTCGAGGAGCGCAGGCCGACCTGGCTCCCGAGCGTCGCGACCTAGCGACCACCGGGCCCGCCTCGGGCGGGCGGCGCCCTCCCGGTTACGCGGGCCACGCGACGGCGGCACTCCCGATGCGGGGGTCCGCGGGTTATCCTGCGTCCACTGCGGTGGAAGGGGGGCCGGACGATGTCGCAAACGGTGCCACCCGACGACGGACCGGACGCCGGCTCAGCGGGCGCCCACGAACCGGGGAGCCGCTCCAAGTACTGGGTCGAACCGCCACCCCCCCTGCCGCCCCGCGAGATCAAGAGCTTCGAGCCGGGCGCGAAGATCGTCCCGCCGCACAGTGTCGAGGAGGCAGGCCAGGGAATCCCCTACCTCCCGCCGCCGCCGGTCGTGAGGGCGCGACCCTCCACCTTCGGTGCCGTGCACCTCGGGGTGCTCCTCGCCTGCGGCGCGGCGATGATCGGCGGTTCCTTCGGCCCGTGGGTCAACTTCAGCGTGACCCGCCTGTCGGTGAACACGACCGGTATGCAGATCGGCCTTGGCCACGTCTCATTCATCGCCGGGATCGTGCTCGTGGCGGCGGTCGTCTCGTTGATCGCGCTGACGGGCTCAGGCGCCGGGGGGCTGATCAGCCAGCTGATACCCGCATCGGCCGGAGCCGCGCTCGGCACCGCGGTCTACTTCCTGTGGGGGATCTCGGGGCTCCACGTCCTGTCACATCTCCGGTGGGGCGTCTACCTGGTGGTCTTCGGATCGTTCGTCGCCCTGTTGTACTCGGGCGTGGTGAACCGATCCTGAGACCGGCGGCCGGCCCCCCGGGACCGGGCGTACGACCGGTGGTCAGTCGCCGGCCGTCACGCGCCTCCTCGCGTTCATCGCCGAGACGACGGCCCTGATGCCCGCCGTGGCGATGTTCTCGTGGATCCCGACCCCCCAACGCGTGGCCCCGTTCTGGTCGGAGGTCTCGACGTAGGCGACGGCGTTGGCGTTCGCCCCGGCGTCGATGGCGTGCTCGTGGTAGTCGAGGACGTCGATCGCGAACCCGGTCCCGTCGCGCACCGCCGCCACGAATGCCGAGATCGGGCCGTTGCCGGCTCCGGTCACCGTGACCCTCCGACCGTCGAGCACGAGGTCGGCCGTGACCTTGTCACGGTCGCCGCTCGTCTCCATCTCGACTTCGGCGAGCTCCACTGGGCCGCCCGAGAAGTACTCGTCGCAGAACACCTCCCAGATCTTCTCGGACGGGATCTCCGTGCCGGCTTCGTCCGCGACACGCTTGATCGCCCGGGAGAACTCGATCTGGAGCCGGCGCGGCAGGATCATCTGGTGCTCCGACTCCATGATGTAGGCGACGCCTCCCTTGCCGGACTGGGAGTTCACCCGGATCACCGCTTCGTAGCTTCGGCCGACGTGGTGCGGGTCGATCAGGAAGTACGGGACCTCCCAGAACTCGTAGTCGTCGGGGAGGGCGGCCATGCCCTTCTTGATCGCGTCCTGGTGCGAGCCCGAGAACGACGTGTAGACGAGGTCGCCGACGTAGGGGTGGCGGGGGTGCACCGGAAGGCGGTTACAGTGCTCGACCACGCGCCGCAGCTCGTCGATGTCCGTGAAGTCGAGACCGGGATCGACGCCCTGCGCGAACAGGTTCATCGCCACCGTCACGAGGTCGACGTTGCCGGTCCGCTCGCCGTTGCCGAACAGGCACCCCTCGACGCGCTCGGCACCGGCCATGATGCCAAGCTCGGCGGCCGCGACCGCCGTGCCGCGGTCGTTGTGCGGGTGGATGCTGAGGATTACGGCGTCGCGGTGTGGAATCTCGCGCCCGAAGTACTCGACAAGGTCGGCGTAGACGTTGGGCGTCGACATCTCGACCGTCGCCGGCAGGTTGACGATGAGCGGCGCCTCGACAGTCGGTCCGAAGGTGTCGATCACCGCCGAGCAGATCTCCAGCGCGTAGTCGATCTCCGTTCCCGTGAACGACTCCGGCGTGTACTCGTAGCGGACGTTGGTCCCCGGGAGCCTCGACTCGAGCTCCCGGCACAGCCGCGCCGCCCTGACGGCGATGGCCGTGATCCCAGGCTTGTCGAGGCCGAACACCACCCGTCGCTGCAGCTCCGAGGTCGAGTTGTAGAGGTGGATGATGACCTCACGCGCCCCGCGCAGGCTTTCGTAGGTGCGCTCGAGCAGCGCCTCCCGGCACTGCGCGATGACCTGGATCGCCACGTCGTCGGGCACGAGGTCCTCATCGACGAGCTGGCGCACGAAGTCGAAGTCGGTCTGTGACGCCGACGGAAAGGCGACCTCGATCTCCTTGAAGCCGACCGCGACGAGCTTGTCGAACATCATGCGCTTGCGGGCCGGGTCCATCGGGTCGATGAGGGCCTGGTTCCCGTCGCGAAGGTCGGTCGAGACCCAAAGCGGCGCCTGCTTCACGACCTTGTTCGGCCAGGTGCGGTCGGAAAGCTTCACGAGCGCGTACGGCCGGTACTTCTCGAACTGCATTGTCCTCGGGCTAGCTGGTGTCGGTGGCATCAGTCGTCCTGTCGTTGGTCGGAAATTGAACACCGGGTACAAAAAACCTCCTGGCCCGAAGGCGCAGGAGGTCGGACGAGCGCGTCGGTGCGCTCGTCGTCAGGTGATAAGGAGGATGTGCAGGGTCGTTCGCATTACGGGCCAAGTCTGGTGCACGCGGCGCGCGACGTCAAGACGGCGACGAGGTCGTCGCGGCGAACGTCTCGGTGACCCATCGCTCGAACTCGTCGGCCCCGAGGGGCCTTGACCACAGGTACCCCTGGCCGTACTCGCAGCCGAGCTCGTGGAGGGCGACGCGCTGGTCCTGGCTCTCCACGCCCTCGGCGCACAGCTCGAGGTTGAGGGTGCGCGCGAGGTTGATGATCGTCTCGACGATGGCGGTGGAGTCGGGCGTCCCGATGGCTTCGACGAAGGAACGGTCGACCTTCAAGAGGCCCACCGGCAGCCGGTTGAGGTAGCTGAGCGACGACTGCCCCGTCCCGAAGTCGTCGATCGCGATCTTGATGCCGATGGCGCGCAGGTCCTCCAGCCGGCTAATCGACTTGTCGACCTCCTTCATCACCGCCGTCTCGGTGAGCTCGAGCCGGAGCGCGTCCGCCGGGGCGTTGGTCGCGGCGAGCGCCCAGAGGCAGATCGACACGGGGTTCGTGATGAGCAGCTGGCGCGACGACATGTTCACCGAGACCCAGAGGCTCTCGCAGGCCGGAAGCACCGCCCGCCAGCGCACGATCTGACGCAGCGCCATCTCCAGCACGTGCGTCCCGATCGCCGAGATGAGGCCGCTCTGCTCGGCGACGGGGATGAACTCGTCGGGGCTCAACAGGCCCCGCGTCGGGTGGTTCCAGCGCACGAGGGCCTCGACGCCGACGAGCTGGGCCGTTCCGACGGTGAGGATCGGCTGGTAGAAGACGCGAAGCTCGTCGCGTTCGAGGGCGAAGCGGATCTCGCTCTCGAGGTCGAAGCGGCGCTCCACCTCCTCGCGCAGCTGGTCGTCGAAGTGCTCGACACGGTCGCGGCCGCGGTCCTTGGCACGATGCATTGCGGCGTCTGCCGCCCGCAGGGCGTCGTCGACGCCGCGGGACCCGTCGACGACGGCGACGCCGCAGGAAACCGTGAGGTACACCGGCCGGCCGGCGACGGCGAAAGGCCTGTCGAACAGGTGGATCGTGCGCCCGGCGAAGGCGTCGGCGTCCTCTTGGTCGGCGACTCGGTCTCGAAGCACGAGGAACTCGTCACCGCCGATCCGGGCGACGACGTCCTGGGGCTCGCTGTCCTCGACGAGCCGGCGGGCGACGTCGCTGAGGAGGCGGTCGCCGGCGGCGTGCCCGAGGCCGTCGTTCACTGCCTTGAAACGGTCGAGGTCGATGGCGAGCACGGCGGAGAGGATCCCGTCGTTCCGGTTGCGCGCGATCACGAGGTCGAGCCGGGCCGAGACCATCTCTCGGTTGGCGAGCCCGGTGAGGGGGTCGTGCAGGGCGTGGTGCCCGAGGGCGGCCTCGCTCTCCTTCCAGCCGGTGACGTCCTGGACCTGGCAGAAGTGGTAGGTCGCGCCGTCATCGCTGCGGATCGCCGAGACCTCGACGCGCGCCGTGACGGCCGACCCGTCGGGACGGACGAAGTGCCGCTCCCCCCGGTAGCGGTCGGCGTCCGCCGTCACCAGCGAGTGGCCACGGCGCGCCTCGAGGTCGCCCGGGTGGAGGAACTCGGCGAGCGTGTGGCCGAGTAGCTCCTCCTCATCGCGCCCGAGCAGCCGGCACAGCGCCGAATTGACGAGCGCGAAGCGGTCGACGGCGTCGATCATCGCCATCCCGATCGCACCCTGCTCGAACCCGAGCCGGAAGCGGTCCTCGATCCCCCGCAGCTCCCCGTTGGGACCACGCCGGTCCGGTGTCCGCGAGGTCGTCGACGAGCCGATCAGGTTGCCAGCGGAGTCGACAAGCGGTGTGACCGTCAGGGAGACCTCGACCGACATTCCGTCCTTGCGCCGCCGCACCGTCTCGGCGAGCTCGACCCGCTTGCGCTTCAGCACCCGCGAGCGCACGTCGAGAACACCGTTCAAGCGGTCGGCCGGCACGATGACGAGGGAACTCCCCCCGACCGCCTCGAACGCCGAGTAACCGTAGAGACGCTCGGCGGCCGAGTTCCAGCTCGTGATGACCCCGTCGAGCGTCTCCGAGAAGATGGCGTCGTCCGTCGATTCGAGGATCGCCGACAACCGGGTCGCCGACTCCTCGGCGAGCTTGCGGTCCGTGATGTCGCGGAGGTTGACGACGATGCCGATGAGCGAGGGCTCGTCGAGCCGGTTAGCGAAGGTGAGCTCGATCCAGCGGATGCCACCGCGCGCGTCGAGGATCCGGGCCTCCGCCCGCAGCGGCGAGATCCGACGGGTGGCGACGTCGTCGACGACCGCGGCGAGGTCCGCCCGATCGTCCTCGACGACGAGGTCCCTCAGGTCCCGCCCGACGACGCGCTGTGGCGCCCAGAAGCGCTCGACGAGCTCGCTCGCCTCGTTCACGATGCCGTGGGCGTCGGCCAGGAGGTAGCCCTCGCCGGCGTACTCGAGCAGTAGGCGCTCGCGGCGCTCGGCGCTCACCATCGTCTCCTGCGCGGCCTGCGTCTCGGTCATGTCGCGGAACGCCGTCACGACGGCGTAGGGCACCTCCTGGTCGGCGTGCATGAGCGGCGAGGCCGTCGCCTCGAACCAGCGGAGCTCGCCGTCGCCGCGCCGCACCTGGAGGAGTACGGGGGGCACCTGGCCGCGGGTCCGGCGGGCCACGGCGTCGGGGAGTTGGTCACGCTCGAGCAGCCTGCCGGCGGCGGAGCGGATCTCGATCCCCGCCGTCGTGAGGTCGGAGGAGATGAGGACCTCGCGGGGGACCTGCAGCATCTCGAGGGCGCGGGCGTTGGCGAGCACGATGCGTCCTGTCGCCGACTGCACGATGATCCCCTCGGCCACAGCGGCGAGCAGGCCCTCGACGTGGGCGACGCGCCCGGCGATCTCGTCGCGCGGGTCCGAGGTATCGACGAGCCGCGTCACCGCCGCGGCGAACTCGGGCGGCGTGAGCCCGGCGAGCGCGACGACTTTCTCGGCGCCGTGGAGGCGCGCCCCAGCGGCGAGGGACGGGTCGGGGCTGCCGACGAGAGCGAGGACGACGCTCGAGGGGAAGGCGACACTGACGTCGTCGAGGACGCCGAGGCCGTCGCCCGACGGGACACCGACGACGACGAGGTCGAACTCGCCGCGGTCGCCGACCAGGAGGGCGTCCGCGACCGAACTCGCCACGACCGTCTCGACGGTGGGAGGGAGCGCGGCCACCAGGCCACCGACCCCAATCGGGTCGTGGTCGACGATGAGAACCTGGATCTGGCGCCCCTTGGCACGCCGCAAAGCCGCGATGGCGACCCTCCTTCTCCCCTTACTTTACGACCTGCATCTAGGTCGCATGAAACAACACCATCGGGGCGCGGCCACGCTGCGTGCTCGCCCCGCTAACCTGCGCCGACGAGGAGCCGCGCGAGGCGCGGCGGTACGGCGTCACCACCGGAATCGGAGGAAGCGGTCATGAGGACACGACGCGGATGGCGGGCGATACGCATCGGGGTCGTCGCCGGCGTCCTCGGCGGTGCCGCCGTGGCGGCGGCGCGCGTGCTGCCGAAGTTCCTCGCCCGGCGCTCGTTCCGCAGGCTCGCCGCGACGAAGACGACTGAGGAGCTCTGGCCGCCGGTCCCCACGAGATCCGCCGGAGCGGTCCGGGTCGACGCCCCACTGGCCGGGGCGCCGGTCGACGGCGACGGGTCCGGTCCGGACGGGGCCTAGGAGAGTGCTGATTTAGAGCCTCAGCGGATAGGTGACCACCGATCTCGCCAGTCGATGAGCTTGGCGGTGATGAGGAAGGTGATCGCCAGGGCGAGCTGGGCGAGACGATGGGCGCTCTTGCGGTCAGTGCAGCGG
>Ga0187870_1000877_pt1 | contig 30516 bp, 28 predicted proteins | sample June2016WEW_13_1_3_FD_132974 | JGI IMG/M metagenome (GOLD analysis project Ga0187870, IMG submission 132974) | Peatland microbial communities from SPRUCE experiment site at the Marcell Experimental Forest, Minnesota, USA - June2016WEW_13_150 | ecosystem: Environmental > Terrestrial > Soil >... | reverse complement strand
ACTTTCAATTACTGGCCTTACAGTGTCGGCCAGGTCAGGGACTTTCACCCTGCTGTCCAAGCGCGCTTTCAGGCGCACATGAGTGACGCCTTTGGCGTCGGGGCTTAACTAACTGCCATTCAGGACTGACCCGATCGACCACCAATCGACCAATCGACAATCGACGAAGGGCAAGCCGAACGCCAACGCGCGAACGCTCCGCCCCGACCAGTGCCTACCCGTGTCGTCATTCCGCCGTCAAGCGAAGCTATATTTCAGGCAGCCTTTGTCGGGTCTAGGCACTTTTTCGAATCACGCGTGACCCACCACTTGCCCAAATCTTCGTGGCAGCGATGCATTATCCCCAGGACAACGAAGCCGATTAAAGGAATGACAAAGAGCATAGACCACCACCCGCTAATGTTGGGCCAAGCACAGAACCAGCAGTATAAAGCCGCGCCCACCCAGCCGCAGAAAACAGAGAAGTAAATAACCAACGGCTGCAAGCCCTCACCCAGCCTCAAGCCCCACCGCCAGCAAAAACCAGTCCTGTTGGGCAATTTCTCAACTATCCGCGTGTTAACCTGCGTGTCCAGTTTCTCCCTCAGAAAGCCGATATGAACGTTGCAGAGAACCACCTGCAACGTCTGGAAAACGTAATTCGCCAGGATCAGCGTTTGTATAGTCGCATACAGCAAGAGCACGAGGGCAAATGCCGTATGCGTGTCTGTGCCCTTCCCCTTCACAACCCCTTCGCCCAGTACGGCGAAAGCAGCCCCAAGACCCACGGTAACCGTAAGGCTCATTTCTACGCACTTCTGTTGCCGCTCACTCCGTGCCAGCGCCCCGCTGCTCCAAAACTGGAAGCTCTCACCGCCCTTGACGCCCTCCGGTGCTCCCGGGGCCGGCTCGGCTACTGATCTGACGGGTTCGCCTGAGGGTGCTGTTGGCTTTGCGTTCACCTTGAAAGCATACCGCGCGCGATATTTCCAGTCAACAGCAAAAACACGGAGAAGACCTGCCCCCAAAAGACCGCAAGGAAACCTCGCCACGCCCGAGACCTGGCCCCATCCTACCTCGCCAGCCGCAAAGTGCACCCGCCGGCGGGGCCGGGTTCCCGCTCGCGGACCTGACAACTACCCTTCGGCTGGTAAGTGCTCCAAGGTCCAACCGCCCACGGACCACGGAGCCGGAAGGCACGCCCAAACCCGGGAACGCGCAACGCAGAGCTCTTAGAGAATGGTTGGTTTGAAAGTCTGGCAGCGTGGCCAGGCCCAGACGTGGGCAGGCTGCCCTAGGTCCAAGTTCCAGCCAGCTTTGAGCCCTCAGGCCGGGCAGGTCGGGACGCTGTGCGCGGTAGGGACACAAAACCAATGCACCCGCCCGGACTTCTGGCACTCTACAACGGCAATTGCGCATTCGTAGCGGTCTGCGAGGACATGAGTAGCCAGGCTGTGAAACCGTCTTTGCCCCTCTTTCAGTTCAAGGACGTGGTCGGCAAAGGTCAAAGTGAGAAACCCGAGGCGCTCGATTCCGAACTCCGCAGCCAAGGCCACAATTTCCTTAACCAAGGCGTCAGCAGTTCGCTCAAGTGTCATGGTTCGGCCCGCGGGTTCCGTACCGGTCCGAATTCCTGGAAAACGGCTTGCAGGATCGGACCAAATCGATCCTTCTGGGCGTTGCTCATGATGACCCAGCCGCGACCGTTTGAAACGCCGGCGCCGAAGCGAGCGAAATAGCCAAGGTTTTCTCCCGCATGAAAGAATCCGTGGTAATCGCCCTTTTCGTCCAGGAACACGCCCGTTCCCATTCCGGGGTCGAATTGCGGCCTGAGGAATTCCTGGGCGATGGCTGGTGAAATAGGACCTGCATTCTCACCTGAGTTTGCCTTTTGCACCGCCACAACCAACCGCGCCAGATCCGCCGGAGTCGTCCAAAGTCCAGCGGCGGCCTTTTGTGGAAAAACGCCCCACCGGCCGCCATAGGCCACGGCCTTCATCCACCCGTACCCGCGAGCGGCATTCTCACTCTCTTGTGCGGAGGGCGGCTGATGAAAGTGGGACCGTTCCATTCCCATCGGCTGCAACAGCAGCTCATTCATGGCCAGCTCGAAGGGTTCGCCGGTAACGTCTTCCACGGCCTTCTGGACCACGCAATAACCCCCGCCCGAATAGCGATACAGGGAGCCGGGCGCATCGGTGACCTTGACCGGCCCGTTCATGAAATAACGCGTCGTCAAGATGTCCAATAAGGAGGGCGCCGGTTTCGATTCGCTGAAGCCCGTGAACCCGTGCGGCACTGTGCCGGCACGGTGGCAGAGCAGTTCCCGGAGGGTCACTGGATTGGTCAGAAATTTCGACTCCAGATGCCAACCCTTCAGGTAACGGTTCACGTCCGCGTCCAGATCGACTTTGCCGGAGGCACTCATCCGAAGGATCGCCAAGGCCGTCAATGGCTTGCTGATGGAGGCGGCCTGGAACTGGGTATTCGTGTCAACCGGGAGCCGTTGCTTTATGTCCCTCCAGCCGAACCCTTGTGCCCACACGACCTCTCCGTGATCGATGACGGCAATCGAGAGCCCAGGGATACCCTCCTTGCGCATGGTATCTCGGACGACTTTGGCGATCCGCTCCGTGCGTTCATCTGCCCCTCCGAGCGGCGCCGAGGCAGGGATGGGTTGTTTCAGCGCACGGGTGACTTGGCAACCAGAGGTTAGCGGCAGCAGGGCGCAGATTAACATGGCGCGACAAATCTTCATCACGGGCGCGCAGTGGGCCGACTATTTATTATACGGGTTCGTATATCGAACCGCGAAAACCCGATGCCCCGAACCTCTCGCCTTTAGGGCAAGAGCGTCACAATCAGCGCAAACAACGCCTGAAAGCATAAGAAAAGCCTACAACCTCGCCCTGAAACATCAAGTGCCAATGTTGTGCCTTCCGGGACACGCTATCCACGCTCCAGGTCGTCGTGCTGGAAACCGGTAACAACGGCAAACGGACTCTTAGAGAGTGGTTGGCTTGAAAGCTCGCCAGCTTGGCCAGGCGCGGACCTGGGAAGACCGTTCTGCGTCCAAGTTCCAGCCAGCTTATAGCCCTCGGGCCGAGCATAGTGCTGCGGCTCGTTATCGACAGTGGGATGGTGCCGGTCGTGCGGCTGACGGAGGTCTTCCGTGGCAGGGTCACGAGGCCATCACCATCTCCCACGGCTTGCGCGCGGCGATGCAGCCGACCATGTAGCTCAAGGCATTGCCGAGGCCGGAGGTGACCAACGAGCTGAACCAGCTTACGCCGCGATAGCTGTCGCCCTGAAATGGATTGAGCGTGACCAGCAGCTTGATGACGGCTCCGTCAACCAGGACGACCATGGCCTCCAGCACCGGCGCCGGGAGCGACCTGCTGCCCTCCAGCAGCGGCTGGAACAGGAAGAGGAACACCGCACTGTTCAGGACGAAGTAGGCGACGAAGACCCGGAGCGGGGCGGCACCCCGCAACGTAAGCAGGAGGGCAACGACCCCGGCCTCGACCACCATGGCCCAGAAGGCGACGACGTAGAACGCCAGCAGCGAGGACGGGTTCAGCATCACCGGGTTGGCGCGGGCGACTGAGGGCGTGAAGAGGCAGACGGCAATCAAGCCGACCAGCAGCCGGGCCGGTTTTGGCGACAAGCGTGAGCGTTCAAATGCCACGCCAGTTTTGACCATCCGCCTGGAAACATGTCACGCGAGCGGCGGCGCGGATGACGCCCTACGACGCCGTGGTGCTGGATGTCATGCTGCCAGGCCGGGACGGTCTCAACGTCTTGCGGGAGCTGCGGGCGCAGAGCGTTGGGGCGCCCGTCTTGCTGTTGTCGGCCCGGGTGGAGGTGAACGAGCGGGTGGAGGGGTTGAATGCCGGGGCGGATGATTAGGACATCAGGTGGGCAGTGGCGCCCTGGCACTTGGAATGGCCCGGCCCGGAGCGGCTTTGCTGTTAATGAGTCAAAGTGTGACGGTTGTGTCCTTTTATTCAATGCGCCGCTTCGGGCCGGCCCATTCCAAGTGCCAGAATCCCGGTGAATTATCATCCCAGGTACAAACTTCCCGGATGAACCGAATTTGTGGGTGAATTGACTGAACATGCGTTCAGTGTAGGACCATCTCTGACTTCGGTCACGAGGGTGACATTTGGACGCCCCTGGCTCTCGAACGCCGCGAGATGAATCGAGCGGCCTGGCGGCCGAGAGTTTGATTGCAAGCAATTCCGGCGCGGCCAGGGTATGGCTCCGGGCGGGGCCGTCAAGGTCTTGCTCGCCACGTGCCCTGGTGCCCTGCTGCGCTCCACCTTGACCGCCCCGCCCTCTGCCAAGGGGCGCCGCTAAGGAATGGCTTCTGGAGCAATGCTTGGTCGGAGGTGCGTCAGGCGCAAAGGCAATAGCTGATCTGCCCGAATTCCAGCAGCCTGCGAGCGGTGAAACTGACAACGCTCGGCACCGGCCGACAGACCAGCTATGCAACTGGAAGCGGCGTAGCGGCATTTCGGCGGATCGGGTCGAAAAAGAGGTTGAATCTTCGTGGGCGACAACGCCAAATTACCAGCCCAGATGCGACGCCTGTGCCATTCATCAATCATCATTTGGATCGGCCTGCTCGTGCTGAAGTCGATCGTCAACGTTCCGGTCTTGGGAGCGGTGGTTGCCGGGGATGCAGGTGACCGATCCGCCGAGCCTGCCGAGCAAGTCACCATCATGGGCATGGTCCTGAACCACGTCCATACGGGAGAAAAGGACCGGAGCGTATTCGTGTATGCCCTGGACGGTCCGCCGCAGATCAAGTCTGAATTCGAGAAGATCATGGCCGAGTATTATCCTGAGCGAGGGCTCGACGGCGACGCCGCCCGGACACTATTGGATCAATTCACGGCCAGATTGAAATACTTTGTGGACGGGCCGATGGCGGACAAACTGGAAAGGGACGCGACCTACAACGCGCGGCAGGTAATGGCAGTGACCGGCATCATCGCGGAAAGAGGCGGCAGGAAGTGGATCACCGCGAGCAAGTGCGAGCCGACCCAGTTCCAATACCCGGACAAGATGCTGTCTCCGGACAAGCCCTTCGTGATGCCTGACAAGGAGCCGCTGGTCCTGAAGATCAGCGACCGCCTGTCGCTGAAGTGCATCTGGGTGCCGGCCGGCCGGTTCTTGATGGGCGAGCCTTATTACATGAGCCCGCACTGGCAAGAGGACCCGCCGCACATGGTGACGTTGACCCGGGGCTTCTACCTGGCAGAACACCCTGTGACGTGGGAAATGTACGATGCCGCCATGGCGACCCGGACTCCCGACACAGACCCGATGTTCACGGATTCGAAGGCTCCCGCCAATGTTTCCTGCATCAACATCCACGAGTTCTGCCGGCGCCTTTCGGAAAAATCTGGCCGGAAGGTCCGGTTGCCGACGGCCGCCGAGTGGGATTACGCGGCCCGCGTTGGGACGTCGAATCCGACGTTTGCCGGGAAGTACGCGGACCAGGCGAGCGACGCGACCAAGCCGGTCAAGTCCAGGCAGCCAAACGCCTGGGGGTTTTATGATATGCTCAGCACCGGGTGGGAGCGGGTCAGCGACGGAACGGGCGAGCTTGAGCGCCAAGACACGGTGGACCCGCAACACATCCCGCCCGAGGACAGCGGGAGAGCAGACCGGAAGGCCAAACACGGGCATTTTGCCAAAGGAAACGCCGGTTATGCCGTTGGCGAGATCGAATACATCAGCAGCGACCCAAGCCCACCGAAGACCTATCCCGGCCTGCTGAGGTTCCGTGTGGTCGCGGAGGGCCAGTCGGGAAAGGACCGGCCTGACCCAAACTCAAAGTGAATGTTGACGATTGTCATCATGACGCGTCATACTCCGCACGAGCGCTAATATTCAATACTTGAGCTTTTTTATGAAAGGCAAAGACTCACCGCCGAGGAACCCCGACGCAACCAGCAACCCATCTCCTGCGCGCGGCCTTTCACGGCGCCAGTTCATGCTGACTGGCGGCGCGGCGGCGGGCGCCTTCGCCATCGTGCCGCGACACGTGCTGGGGGGGCCGGGATTTGTCGCGCCCAGCGAGAAGATTACCCTGGCTTGCATCGGGTTCGGGACCCAGGCGATCCGGGAAATCGGGGGAATCCTCGCCAGGCCGGACGTCCAAATCGTCGCCATGTGCGACGTCGAAAAGGACGGGGTCAATTACCTGGAATGGGGCAAAAATGAGATCCGAAACGCAATCCGGCGGCTCATTCAGAACCCGGCCTGGAGAGAAGGCTTCAACCACGCGCCCGGCGGCCGCGATGTCGGCAAGGAGATCGTGGAAACCTACTACGCGAAGCAGCGCGGCACGGAGCAATTCAAGGGATGCGCCACTTACGCGGACTTCCGCGAGTTGCTGGAAAAGGAGAAGGATGTGACCGCGGTAAAAGTGATGACGCCGGATCACACCCACGCGACCATAGCTATCGCGGCCCTGAAAAAGGGAATGAACGTGATCGTGCACAAGCCTCTGGCGAATCGTCTGCTGGAGGCGCAGGCCGTCATCGAGGCTGCCCGCGCGAAGAAGATCGCCACGCACTTCCTGCCGGCCAGTGAAGGCGCCGGTCAGAAACAGGCCCTGGACATGATCAAGAACGGCGCCATCGGAACGCTTCGGGAGATTCACAACTGGTCGATGCGGCCGATGTGGCCCCAGTTCCCGACCCTCCCGACCGACACGCCTCCTGTTCCCGTGGGTTTCGACTGGGCCCTCTGGCTGGGCCCCTCGCTGGATCGCCCGTATCACCCCAACTACACCCACACGAATTTCCGCGGCTGGTATGAGTTCGGCGGCGGGTCCATCGCCGACATGGGACATTACAGCCTCTGGCCGATTTTTCAGCTCCTCGACTTGGAGTCTCCGGTCAGCGTCGAATCGACACCCAGCCACGTCTGCACAGTTTCGGACCAGGTCTGCCTACGGATCAAGAACGACTACTCCTTTCCTGCCGCCTGCACGATTCGCATGAGATTCGCGGCCAAGGGGGAGCGGGCGGCCTTGGACATCTTCTGGTATGACGGTGGCATTAAACCGGCCGTGCCCGAGGAACTCATGGCGGAAAACAAGGAACTGGCTGAAGAAGGCATGATGTTCGTCGGCGACAAGGGAAAGATCCTGGGCGGCTTCCGCGGCGAAAACCCGCAGTTGATTCCCGAAGCGAGAATGCGCTCCTATCGAGCGGCGAACCAGTTGCCCGAGCCGGCCCCACGCCAACCCGGCGCCGGCGGCCGGCGGGGCGGCGGTTCCTCAGGGCGTGAGGCTGCCTGGATCACGGCCTTCAAAGGCGGCCCTGCCAGCTACGGCGATTTCCTGCTGGCACGCCCGATCTGCGATGCGGTGAACCTGGCCGCCATCTCACTGAGGCTCGGCGGCCGGAGACTTCTCTGGGATTCCGCCGGCGCGAAGATCACGAACCTCCCCGAGGCGAACCGGTTCCTCACGCGTGAATATCGCCCGGGCTGGGAACTGTAAGAAAGGAGAAATGCTTATGACTGCGATGTCCAGACGGGAATTCATGAAGAGAGTGGCGATCGGTTCCGGCGCGGTCGGGTTGCTGCTCGAGAGTGCGGCGAAGCTTGTGGCAAATCCGCTGGGCCTGCCCATTGGCAGCCAGGTCTGGCCGCTGCGTTCGATGCTCAAGGACTTTCCTGCATTCGCCAAGATGATGGCCGGGATAGGCGTGACCCGGCTCGAGCTGTGTTCGCCCATCGGTTATGGCGCTGAGTTCTCGGCGCTCGCTGACGGGAAAGAAGCGAGCAGGATTTTGGCCGATCTTGGCCTGAAAGCCGAGAGTTCTCACTTCACCATGGGCGAGCTGCGGAAGAGCCAGGAGAAGAGCCTCGAGTGGGCGAAAGAAATCGGCATCACGCAGATGATTACCGCAAGCCTGGGCGAAGGGAACGGGGGGAGCAACCCGACGCTCGACCAGGTGAAAAGGGCGGTCGACGAATACAACCAGATCGCGGCCGTGGCGGCGAAGGCCGGCATGCAGCAGGGCCTGCACAACGAGGGCTTTGAGCTTTCGATGGTGGATGGCAAGCGGACCTACGACCGGTTGTTCGACCTGCTCGACCCGAAGCTGGTCAAATTCCAATTCCAGATGTCGACCATCACGGCGGGCCTGGTCGGCGCCGAGTACTTCCTGAAGTACCCCGGCCGCTTCAACTCGATGCATCTGCAGGACGTGGACATGAACACCTCGGCTCCGTCGCGCGAGGGTGCGCCCGCGGGGCGGCGCGGTGGGCGGCACCCGCAGGTTGCGCTCGGCCAAGGCAGCATCGACTGGGTGAAGACCTTCACCGCGGCGAAGGTTGGCGGGGTCAAAAACTACTTTGTCGAGCAACCTTGGGAATTGACGCAGCAGAGTGTCGCGTATCTCAAGACCCTGAACGTTTGATCGATGGCAAGGATGTACCGGGTGATTTCTTGGAGTCGGGCGAGAATCGCGCCTTGTCCGACGCGCTCTGGCAGATCGATCATGATGTGTCAAACCGTGCGGCGAGCGCTTATGTGGAAGACCTCGTCTATCCTGAAACGTCTCCTGCTCGTGCTCACCGTCCTGCTGCTGACCGCTCCGCTGGCCCCCAGTGCAATGGGCGCGCACGTTTGGGAGAAGCAGGAACTGACCTTCACCGCCGCTCGCGCCTTCACCAACGCCTACACCGAGGCAGTGGTTTGGGTCGATCTCACTGGACCCAACTTCAAGAAGCGGGTTTATGGCTTCTGGGATGGCGGCCAGACTTTTCGGGTGCGGCTCCTGGCAACGGAGCCAGGGACATGGACGTGGAGAAGCGGTTCAAGTCCGGCGGATGATGGCCTCGCGGGCAAGAGCGGTTCGTTCGAGGCGATGGATTGGAGCGAAGCGGAGAAACAGGCGAACCCCTTGCGCCGAGGTTTTCTGCGGCCGACCGCCAATCATCACGCACTCGAGCACGCCGATGGGACCCCGTTTTTCGTCCTCGGCGACACCTGGTGGCCGCTGGGCGCAAATCGGTTCCGCTGGTACGACGACGACCAGGAGCGCCCGCTCGGGCCGACGGCGGGGTTTAAGGATTACGTTCGTTACCGCAAGGCGCAAGGCTTCAACTGGATCAACCTGATCGCCGCGTTTCCGAACTGGATGACTGACGGGCAGCCGTGGCATGTCGTCATGAACGACCCGGCGCGAACCACCGTCCGCTCGGCCTGGCTCGAATTCGGGGCAAACAGCGCCAAGAACATGGACAACGAAGGAGGCCGGCCATTCCTTTTCCCCGGCAAGGTCCCGGGCTATGAAAACATGTTCCCGGATGTGGACCGGGTTAACCCGGCCTACTTCCGCTACGTCGATCGGAAAGTGGATTACCTGAACGAGCAGGGATTTGTTCCTTTCATCGAGGTCTCAAGGCGGGATGCCAGCCTTTGCTGGAAAAAGTACTACGCCTGGCCGGCTTCTTACGCCCGATTCATCCACTACATCTGGTCCCGCTACCAGGCGAATAACACCGTCCTCAGTCCGGTTCACCTGGACACTCTGAGCGAATCCGTCAGTCCGGGCGATTATCTGGCCGCGATTCGGATGGTCCTCGAGCAGTTCGGGCCGCCGCCTTTTGGCACGCTGCTTTCCGCCAACTCGAATCCCTCCACCCTGGAGAATTGGGGCGAAGATTCATGGGTCACACTGCATCAAACAGGGAACATGCGCGAACACAACAACTACTGGTACCTGACCGAGATTTTCCATTCGCCCCATTCCCAACCCGCCCTGAACGGCGAGCCGTATTACTCCGGTTATGCCGATGCGCGCTCCGTGGGTTACAAGTACGGCGCGCCCGGGGGGACCGAGAAAGATGATCAGTTCGTGCGCTCGGCCATGTACGGGTGTTTTCTGTCCGGAGGCCTCGCCGGGCATGTTTATGGCGCCGAAGGGATCTGGGGTGGGGATATCGAGGCCGAGGCGCCGGTCAAGATGTGGGACGCTTTCCAGTGGAGTTCCGCCGGGCAAATGCAGCATTTGCGGACCTTCGCGTTTTCGATCGGGAAGCGGTACCAGGAGCTGGTCCCCAATGCGGATCTGGTCTCACCTAACAAGACGCCCGTCCTGCAGTCGTATGAAGGTTGGGCCTACTGCGCCCGGACGCCGGACAAGGAAATATTCCTGCTCTATTTCGAGAAAGGGTGTCCGCGCAGCCAGGTCCGGGGCGCCAGGCTCGAAAGCCTCTACCGCGCGCAATGGTTCGATCCCCGCACCGCCGCCTGGCGGGACGTTGGCAGGGGGACGCTGCGATCAAGCCCGATCGGAATCATTATGCTGCCGGATTTTCCGGCTGATACGGACTGGGGGCTGCGGTTGACCTTATCATCGGCACGGTCCTGAGATTGACATCCATTGCATGAAAAACCAATTCAGTTGTTGGTGGCAAGCCAGCAACGGAACAGAGCCAACTCAAGATGGACAAGGTCATCAGGGAGAACCGGCGGCTAGAACTGAACCTGAGAGGGTTGAAGGCATGAGCCGGACGCTTTTGCGCTTGCCGGCGCATCCATGGGAGGCGAACATCTTGCTGTGCAAACGAAATACTTTTACATTTCCCGCCGGTCGTTTCTGAAATCATGTTCGCTGGCCGCCGCTGCCACCGGCTTGCCAGTATGGTTCCTTGAACGGGAGCTGGCCGCAGCCCCGACCCCGAAAAAACTCGGACCCAATGACCGTCCAGGGATTGCGCTCGTCGGGTGCGGGGGCATGGGCAAGGGCGACGCCGGCAACGCCAGCCGCTTTGGGGACATAATCGCCGTTTGCGACGTGGACGCCAGCCACGTGGAGCAGGCGGCCAAGCAGTTTACGAAAGATGGCAAAGTTCCCGCCAAATATAGCGATTTCCCCAAGGTCATGGAACGCGACGACCTTCATGCCGTAATCAATGGCACACCTGACCACTGGCATACGTTGATCAATCTCGCCGCCACTCTCGCCGGGAAAGATGTCTATGGCGAGAAACCTCTGACGCTGACCATTGATGAAGGCAAACGCCTCATTCAGGCAGTTCGCGAACACAAAACCATACTGCAAACCGGCACGCAGCAGCGCAGCGATGCCAGGTTCCGGCTCGCGGTTGAACTGGTTCGCAACGGGAGGATTGGCAAACTCAAGGAGGTCACCGTTTGGCTGCCGGCGGGACTGCGCGATGGTCCCTTCAAGACCGCGCCCGTTCCGGCGGGCTTGGATTGGGATTACTGGCTTGGCCAGGCTCCCAAGGTCGAATACGTGCCGCAACGGTGCCACACTTTCTTCCGTTACTGGTACGACTACTCGGGCGGAACCATGACGGATTGGGGCGCGCACCACAACGATATCGCCCTGTGGGCCATCGGGCTCCCCGGTCCCGTCGAAGTCGAGGCCAAACCGCTCGCCGAACCCATTCCCGGAGGCTACACGGCTTACAGCGAATATGACGTCAAGTTCACTTACGCGAATGGTGTGATCGAAAACGTTCGCACGACCAAGGCGGACAACATTTTCGGGGGCATCGAAGATCCGCAGGGCCAGCGAAATGGCATCCGCTTCGAAGGTTCCAACGGCTGGATCTGGGTCAACCGTGGAAATCTGAAGGCAAACGACCCTGAACTCATCAAGGCCGCACTCCCGGAGAAGGCGGAAAGGGTCTATGCGAGCGATGACCACATGGGGAACTTCTTTGACTGTATTCGCTCAAGGAAGTTGGCGATCTGCGACGTTGAGGTGGGCCACCGTTCCGCCTGCATCTCCCACCTGGGTGCGATCGCTTTGCGGGTTGGACGAAGGCTGGACTGGGACCCCGCCGGGGAAAGGTTCGTGGGCGAAAATGCCAAGGAAGGCAATGCCCACGCCGCGAGGGAAATGAGGAAGCCTTACGATTACAGTTTTGTGGGAATGTAACCACGATGAAAAGAAGTCTTAGCCTCCTGCTGGCTTGTCTCGCTGCCCACTGGTCGTCGTCCATCGCGGTCTCCGCGGCGGACGCCCAGCTCTCCGTGGACCTCGCCCGGCCGGGCCCGGTTATTTCGCCTTACATTTACAGCCAGTTCATCGAGCACCTCGGTCGCTGCATTCATGATGGCATCTGGGCTGAAAAATTGCGCGACCGCAAATTCCTGCTCGACCTTACCAATAAGTCGCCGTGGGAAATCGTGCGGCCCGCGGGCGCGGTCTTCGACGCGCTGCCCGACCCCGCCGGCGCCTACTGCGGGGACCGCTGCCTGGCCCTGTGGTTGCGGGACGCCAGAGGCGCGAAGTGCGGTCTCCGCCAAAATAATCTCGGCCTGATTGCCGGCAAGGAATACGTCGGCTACGCGATTCTGGCCCATGTGGGCGCATCCAACCCGCCGGTGGAGATCCGCCTCGCCTGGGGCGACAGGCCGGACGAAGGCCAGAGCCTCCTCCTCGGTGACGCGGGCCTTGCGTATCGCAAGATTCCCTTCCGCTTCCGCGCCGGGGCCACGACCGAGTCTGCGTCGCTGTCGGTGTTGCTGTCGCAGCCCGCGTATCTCTGGATCGCCAATCTGTCGCTCATGCCGGCCGACAATGTGCAGGGCATGCGCGCCGACACCCTGGCGCTGATTCAGAAACTCAAGGCTCCGCTCTACCGCTGGCCCGGCGGCAACTTCGTTTCCGGTTACAACTGGCAGGACGGCATCGGCGACCGCGACCGCCGACCGCCGCGCTGGGAACGCGCCTGGAATGATGTCGAGGACAACGATTTTGGCGCGGATGAGTTCATGGCCTTCTGCGCCGAAGTCGGCGCCGAGCCGTACGTAGCCGTGAACACCGGCCTTGGGAGCGTGGCGGCGGCGGCGGACGAGGTGGAGTATTTCACCGGTTCGGCGAACACCCGATGGGGCGCGGAGCGTGCCAGGAACGGCCACCGCAAGCCTTACGCGGTAACCTGGTGGGGCGTGGGCAACGAGATGTTCGGCGAGTGGCAGCTCGGCAACGTGTCGGTGGAACGCTACGCGCTTCGGCACAACGCGTTTGTCGCCGCGATGAAGGCGCGGAATCCACACATCAAAATTATCGCCGTCGGCGCGCCAGGGAAATGGAACGACGTGATGCTGCCGCATTGTGCCGCGAACATGGACCTCCTGAGCGGCCATCATTACACCGAACGAAAGCTGCCCGTACCCTTCAGCGCCGAGGACGCGAAAACGTTTGAACAGAACTTTGCTGACTATTCCGGTGGAGTGGCGGCTGGCGTGCGCCGCATTGTGACTGATTTCCGCGACCGCCTCGGCAAGGGCGACACCGAACTCAAACGGGTGCGCCTGGCGATTGATGAATGGGGCATCGTGCGCGACTGGAACCCGACGCCGGACGCCGGCGGCATCGGCCCGTTCGAGCACTACTACACGCTCGGGGACATGATTGCGGCGGGCCGCGCCATGAACGAGTTGTTGCGCTCCGCCGACCTCGTGCAAATGGCCAACTGGGCTCAGACGGTCAACGTCATCGCCGCCATCAAGACCAGCCGGAACTACGCAGTGATGGATCCGGTCGGTCACTTGCTGGCGCTCTACCGCGCCGAGCTCCGCGGGATATTGGTGCCGACACAACTGGATGGCAATTTGCCGGTGGATGCCGTCGCCGCCTGGGACAACCAGACGGGCCGTCTCGGCCTCGCGTTGATCAATTATTCCACCGACCAGGAGGCGGTGCTGCCGATCCGCCTGAAGGGCGTTTTGCCAGCACCTACGGTGATCGCGTGGCGCATCAATGGGCCAAGTCTCGCTGCGATCAACAAGCCCGGCCAGCCGGAAAGTGTGACCACCGTCCATTTGTCCGACAGTGTTGCGCTGGATCGTCCGGTTAAGCTTCCGCCTCATTCCATCCTGGTGTTGCGGGCGGAAAACGTTCGGCGAAGCAGCGAGCTTCGTCGGCAGGATGGAACGGCGCGTTGACTCAAGGCAAAAAGGCAACCGAGGCCTCCCGGGCGTGAGACCGCTGCGTTCGTCGAAAATGAAAGCCACAGGAGTTGAAGCACAACCGCTGCCGCCCGGTTCATGGCCCCTATGCGCGTCCGGTTTCGGAGCAGGGAGCTTCCTATGAACTGCCCTGGGAGCGGCCAACGGCGTTTCGGCGCAAAGCGGCGTGCACTGCCGGACGCGGCGAAATGGGATCCTGTGACCCACGGCCCTGGCTATACCCCCAAAGACCGACCGGTTTCCAGAGGGAACAGATGTCCTGGCTCAGCGGGGCGGCTTTCAGCCAATACCGCGAGGCTCTCTGCCGGATTGAAGCCAAGATGTACGTGCTGGCCCAGCGTGGCGAACTGTGATTTCCCGTGTGCCCGTCTCAAGGACGCGGTTCCACTGGGGCCGGAGGATTGTGCCGCACGACGAGCCACGTCACCACACCGGCACCCCCGCACACCAGCGCCCCCACCGCGACCGTCCAGGGCACACCCACCGCCTGCGACACTAAACCCGATTCGAGTCCGCCCACCGGCATCATGCCGCCGAAAACCAGCGCCCAGATGCCCATGACGCGCCCGCGCATGTCGTCCGAGACGCTGGTCTGAACGAGCGTGTTGGTCGTCGAGTAGTAGAGCAGCATCCCCCAGCCGCCCACCGCCAGGCACGCCAGCACCAGCGGATACCAGCGCACCACGGCAAGCAGCAGCAGCATGGCCGAGAACAGCCACAGCCCGCCGAGAATCATTCGCCGTGGCCGGAGGCGGCCCCCGTAGGTCGCCACGGTCAGAGCGCCCAGGAGAGCGCCGAGGCCGCTGGCGCTGAGCAGTGCGCCGTAGCCGCGTTCTCCCACATGCAGAATGTCCGTCGCATACGCAGGCAGCAGGACCGAGTAGGACCAGCCGAAGACGCCCACGACGGCGAAGAGTAGCAGCAGGATGCGGACGCGCCGATGGTTGGCCACATACGCGAAGCCTTCCAGCATGTGCCGCCCGGTCGAGGCGGGTTCCGCCGGGGGGACAAACTTGGGCAGGCGCATCATCAGCAAACCCGCGATGACCGCCAGGAAGCTGAGGCCGTTCAGCAGGAAGCACATCGCCATGCCCACATGCGCCATGAGGAAGCCAGCCACGGCGGGGCCGACGACCCGTGCGCCGTTGAAGATGGAACTGTTCAGCGACACCGCGTTCATCAGGTCTTCGCGGCTGGTCATCTCGACCATGAACGCCTGCCGGGCGGGCATGTCGAAGGCCATCGCCACCCCGCCCAGCGCGGCCAGCACGAGGATGTGCCACGGCTGGATGTGCCTGCTCCACACCAACGCCGCGAACGCGAAGGCCAGCACCATCATCCCGGTCTGGGTGAACAAGACCACGGTGCGCTTGGGATGCCGGTCGGCCACGGAGCCGCCCCAGACGGAGAGCAGCATGGGCAGCGACCCCACAGCAGCCACGGTGCCGAGCAGAACCTTCGAGCCGGTCAACTGGTACACCAGCCAGCCTTGCGCGGTGGTCTGCATCCATGTACCGGTGAGCGACACGAGTTGGCCGACGAAGAACAATCGGAAATTACGGTGCTTGAGGGCGGCGAAGGTGTCGCGCCACGTCACGCCGCCCACGACCACGCGCCGGGGCTGTCCCGTGACCTCTTGCGGGACACTGGCACCCTGGCCGGGTGATTGAGTTTGTTCAGCAGGCATCGCTGTCGGCGGTGGAACTCTACGAGGGCGGAGCGTTCATATCGAGGCCGTGTTTTTTGGCCAACCTGCATCCACGGATTGCTGAATCGGAAGCCAATCGCGGCAAAATGTGGTCGCAGCCGGACGGCGCTTCTGGCATCCTGTGCATCCGTGACGGACGCCGACTTAATTTTCTACCAGTTTAGCCGCTCGAAGGTCGAGCGTGGCGATTTCCATCACTTCCTCGGCCTGTATGCGCCGGACAAGCTGCCCGCCGGTCGCCGAGTGCGGCAGCGGCAAGAAATACAAGCAGGGCTGCGGGAAGCGCTGACTGATGGAGAAGGATACTGACGCCAAGGTCAGGCGGGCTGCGGAGGCCATCAAGGCCGCCGACGCGCTCTTGGTCACTGCCGGAGCGGGCATGGGCGTTGATTCCGGCTTGCCTGATTTCCGGGGCACACAGGGTTTTTGGCGGGCCTACCCCGTCATCGCCAAACTTGGCATGTCATTCGAGGAAATGGCCAACCCGGCTTGGTTCAAGGAGAACCCGCATCTGGCGTGGGCCTTTTACGGGCACCGGCTGAACCTCTATCGCAAAACGACGCCGCACCAAGGCTTCAATCAGTTGCTGGAAATCGGCTCAGCCAAGCCGGGAGGCTATTTTGTCTTCACGTCGAACGTGGACGGGCAATTCCAGCAAGCCGGTTTTGCTCCGGAGCGAGTAGTTGAATGCCACGGCTCCATTCACCACTTCCAATGCACCGCCTCCTGTTCTGATGAGATTTGGGAGGCTGAGGGTGAAAGCGTGAACATTGAGGAAAGCACCTTCCGCGCTCTGGAGCCTTTGCCGCGATGCAGGAATTGCCCGGCGCTGGCCCGGCCTAACATCCTGATGTTCGGCGACTGGTCGTGGCTGGGCCACCGCACTGAGGCGCAGCACGAGCGGTTTGCCCAGTGGCTCAACGAACTGGCCAAATCCTCTGCCAAGCTGGCCGTTGTTGAACTGGGCGCGGGCAGCGCCGTTCCCACCGTGCGGCACACCTCGGAGCAGGTGCTGCAAGGAATCAGCGGCACCCTCATCCGCATCAACCCGCGAGAGGACGACGTTCCGAGCGGCCAGATTGGACTGCCGTTCGGCGCTGCGGAGGGAATTCGGAGAATTTGTGGCCGCGCCGAGAACCTCGCCGGAGGCGCGAAACCTCGTGTGATTGAGAGCAAATGAGGGCGATTCGGACATTCAACGTCGAACAAGGGCTGCCCACTCTCGATGATGCGCGGCGGCTGGTCATCGCGGAAATCAAGCGGGCGAAGCGTGACGGGGCGCGAGTGCTGAAAGTGATTCACGGCTACGGTTCATCGGGCAAAGGCGGGGCGCTCTGTGTCGGGTTGCGGAAATCCTTGGGGCTTCGCAAAAAGGAAGGCGTCATCAAGGACTTCATCGCGGGCGAAGACTTTTCCATTTTCAACGACGCGGTACTGGCCCTGCTGGAAGCGGTGCCGGAGTTGCGCGGCGACCCGGACTTGGGCGCAACCAACGAAGGAATCACCATCATTTGGCTGAAGTGAGGCCCGGTGGATGCCGAATGAAGCGTCGAACGCTCCAGCGAGTCCGGGCCGAAAGGCAGCCGGGGCATCATCACAATGTTTACGTCGTGCTGCTCGTGCTTTGGATCAGCCATCGCGTCCACAAATTCGGCGTAGCCGTTGCTTCCGCCGCAGTCCTCTGGGGGGCAGGTTGCGCTGGAGCAGGAGGTATTGCTGCGTCACGAGCCGTATCGCCAAGGCAACGACCCTCGCCCTTGCGACTCGTGCGAGGTTCAGGAGCTGCTCGCGGCGGTCGTTGAAGCTGCTGCCGCTGAAGCCGCCCCTTGTTCGTCGCGGCGACGTTTCTCGGCCAGCACCGGGGCGTTTCCACTTCGCAAGTTGTCTTCAGTGGCGATTGTGGCCAGCCCCCTGCCAAAACCCTTTAGCGGGTTGTGCCAACGCTCATTGCCCGTGAGCGGATCAAGACAAAAGATTTCGCCGCAACAGGAGGCAAGAACTATCTCGTTTTCCACGACGACATTGACAAAGTCGGAGCCTTTGAGATGGGTCGCCCAAACCTGCTCGCCCGTGGCGCGATTCAGCGCCACGACCGATCCTTTGATGCCGATGAACACTAAGTCTGAGATTTTCATAAAACATTTGTTTCACCGCGCCTGCTTGCTCAAGTTCAGTTCGCCTATCTGCGAATTGAGCGTCCAGAAATCGTAGATGAGGCCAATGCCAAACAGGCCAAGCGTCACCACGTATAAAATGCCTGTGCCCGACTTGCCAAGGCAAAACCGGTGGACTCCGAACGCGCCCAGGAAAGTGAGTAAAACCCACACCATCGAATAATCTATCGGGCCATCCAGGCGGCGACCGCGTTGGTCAGCCGGACGACCAGGTGCTTGGCCGGCTCGCGCTCCAAGTCGGAGACTCGCGACGGCCCGCCCTGAAAGACCGTCCGCTCCGGCAGTACTGGACGCAACGGCATGGCATGTCCAACTGACGCGCCAATCTGGAGTGCGCTTCAGCAAGAGTCGCGTTGCAGCCAGCGGTCTTCCGCCCGAGTGGCTCCTGCGAATTAGAAGAATCCCTGGGGCCAGTCTTAGGTTTTCCCCAATTTCGCTCCCCTCCATTTAACGGAATGGTGTTTCTGCCGATAAGTACTGCATGTCGACAGCAGCAGACATTTTAGGTTCCAACCGAAAATCCAAGGTGCCGGCCAAATGGGCCGCTCATTTCCGACGCCTCATCGGTGAACGCGACAGGTTGCTCGCACGGGAGTTCTCCTCCCCGGCCCCATCGGCTGTCAAAATGGATGACCTCGGTGAAGCCGCCACGGAGGAAACTCAGCGCATCCTGGCCTTCGCGGCTGCGGGTACGACGCAGGAGACAGTTTTTGAGGTGCTTGAGGCCATTCGTCGCATCGAGTGCGGCACGTATGGGATTTGCGAGGTGACCGGGGAACCGATCGAGGAAGGGCGACTAAAGGCGATTCCCTGGGCGCGTTTCTCGTTGCGGGGGCAGCAAGAAATGGAGGCAGGTGGATTTGGTCGAAGGCTCGCAATCCCCGCGCTGCAATCTTCGTTCGAAGCCCAATTGACCTCGGAACCGGAAGTCGAGAACCCGGAACAGGAACAGGCGGCTTAATCAATTTGGAGTCAGTTTAGGACTGGCTAGCTGCGCGTCACGGCATCCTCCTCACCGGGTCCAGGTCCGGGTTTTCCATCGCCATCTTGCGCAGCCGCTCCACTTCTTCCAGGTCACTCGCGACCAGCAGAGCCTTCCCCAGCCACTGCTTCGCCTCGTCGAGCTGGCCCAGCCTAGCGCAATATTGCGCCAAGTGATACGGGATGGTCGAGTTGGACGCGAAATCGCTTACGACCGAAAGCAGCAGGTCTTTGGCCTCCTGGGTCCGGCAAAGCTGGTGGAGGGTGTGGGCGCGATGGACCTGGGCAGCTCAGCTTGTCCGGCAGACGCGATCAGGAGGCGCAAACTGCGCCATCATCCTTGCTTACGGTCGTCAACGATCAAGCTGGCCACGATGTTGCCCTCGGCGACCTTGTTCCCCCCCTGTCGCGGTGTGGTGCCTGTCGTCTTGTCGAAATGGCCGAGCCGGGGTGACGGCGGCTACAAACCGCACGAACCAGATGGATTGCATCTTGAAGTTGCATGACGCAATATACGAACCGATGGTTGTATAATAATGGTTGGGCAATCTGAGCTGTTACGCTTTATGAGATATTATTGCAGCGGCATCCTCACGGGTCTAGCAATAGGGATTATTGTGACGCCGCGATGCTCAATGAAGCCCAACACGGATTGATATTCTGACTATGGGCGACATCGGAAATCCAATTCTTTGGCTCATCGGCGTCCTCGCGCTCGGCGTGGTCTTGTTCTTGGTGCGCGGTCGCTTCAGCGCCGAGGCGCGGGCGCGGCGGCGGCGTGAGAAAAGCCACAGGCCGGTGATTTCGCGGAAAAAAGGCCCCACCGTCCGGTTGGCGGTCGATGTGGACAAGCCAAGACGCGACCGGAACCGCTGAAGACGCGATTTTCTTCAGTTGGAATACTGGCTTCTACGAGATCAGCTTCTTGGCCAGGTGCCGCATCGCCCACCGCAACAGCGGCCCTTTGAAACCGGCTTGCGGCCCAGCCTAACCCGACAGGGGCCAGGAAGGCTGTCCGGCGCATGAAGGGCCTGGCCCCGGCCTCGCCAGCGCCGACCTGGGGGCTTTTGGCAGGTGATGGGAACCATCGCGTGTCGGGCCGGTCGGCTTCGACGCCCGGCTCCCAGCTACGCTGAGCGCCCTGATGCCGTGGTCGTAAATGAGAGCCAGGGGCCTGGCCGCCGCAGCCGCGCCGTCCGCCTCCTGGGAGAGATGGATGAATGGCTTGGCCTGCCTGGCCGCGAACTCCGCCGTGCGCTTTGACCCGCCTGTCAGCTTCGCGGCCATCGGGTCGCTCCGGCATAATCAGCCTGACCGACTTTCGTCGCTTGATCTTGCAGATTGACATTACGAAACCGGAGCGCGAATATCGCCTGTCGCTCAGCCGTTACCACGATAGTTGCAAAGCGCATCGAGTTACTGGTTTTATGGCGCATCAACTGGAATTCTCCGTCAGAGCAAAACAGATCATTTGTTTATGATCGACAGCAACAGTCCAGTAAAAATCGACTTTAAGAAACTCACGATCACGTCGCTTGTTTTCGGATTCTTCCTCGTTCCTGTTCATGAACTGGGCCACGTAATTTGCGATTGGGTTACCGGCCATCCGGCAACGATGTCGTATGCTCGGAGTTACTTGCTTTCCGGTGGCAGGACGCCATTTCTCGGTCTGCTCGGAGGCCCAGCATTGCCGATCATCGTGGCTGCGACCGCTGTGGTTCTCATATTCCGGGGGAGGAACCCGTCGCTGTTCTATCCGGTCGCAGTCCAGGCATCCATCGAACGACTCGTCCCGTACCTTTGCGGAATCCTTCCCAAGGACGAAAGAGCTCTGGCCAGGGTCGCCGGATGGAACATGTATTCCTTCAAGCACATTTTCCTTTCGTTGGAAATGCTCTTGCTGGGTTTGATCATCATCTCCTTCTTCAAGCATAAGTCAGGCGTGAAACAGTCAGTTCTGATCTTTGCCATCGCCCTGACATGCCTCGTCGTGAGCGGCGGGATAGGCATCTGCATCGTCGAACGCTTTGTCTTTCCAGAGCAGTTCAAAATACAATTTGGGCCGCATTGAAAGCACCGCCGCCTAACAAGACCGGTAAAGCGAGCCGCCGCTGCGCTTGTCCGCTCAACGCGGGGCGGCCATTCGGACATCGCAGACGATTCTTGACTGCTACCGTGGAAGCGGTTGCCGGAGTGACGTTGAGCGGCTGGGGTTCAGTTGTCCGGGCCGCGTCGGCTCCGCCTGCGGCTGGCGCGGGCGGCTTCACCCTGATCGACACCCACACTCATTTCTACGACCCGACTCGCGCCGAAGGGGTGCCGTGGCCACCCCGCGAGGACAAACTGCTCTATCGCCCGGTGCTGCCCAAGGACTACCGCGCCCTGCCGGTGCCACGGCCCGTGACGGGCACGGTCGTCGTGGAGGCCAGCCCGTGGCTGGAGGACAACCAGTGGGTGCTCGACCTCGCGGCGCACGAGCCGTTCATCGTCGGCTTCGTCGGGAACCTGCCGGTCGGCACGAAACAATTTGCCGGGCACCTGAAACGGTTTGCGGCCAATGAACTCTTTCGGGGCATCCGCATTCGTGACCGCAACCTGGACGGCACGCTGGACGACTCCGCCTTTGTCAGCGATCTGAAACTGCTGGCTGACTACGATCTGTCGCTGGACTTGGTCGGCGGCAGGGAGATTCTCCCGTTCGCGGACCGGCTGGCGAAGGAAGTGCCCGGCCTGCGGATCATCATCGACCACCTGGCGGGCGTCGTTGTGGACGGCAAAGCACCCCCGGCTGACTGGCTAAAACAGATGCGGGCACTGGCGCGCAGGCCAAGCATCTCCTGCAAGCTCTCCGGTCTGGTAGAAGGCACCGGTCGGAGCGACGGGTCCGCGCCCCGTGACGTGGAGTTTTACCGTCCGGTGCTGGATGTGATGCGTACGATTTTCGGCCCCGAACGCCTGATCTACGCCAGCAACTGGCCGGTGAGCGAGCGGTTCGCGCCGCTGACAACCGTTCAAGGTATCGTGGCAGACTATTTCCGCATCTATCGACGCCCGGCGGAGGAACAGGTTTTCTCGCAGAGCGCCAAGGCGGCCTACCGCTGGGTGCAGCGGGAGAAAACTCCATGATTCGCAGGAGATGAGCGCCATTCGCACTTTCAACGTTGAAGCCGGCTGCCTAACTCCTTGGCGTCCCCGGTGTATCCGCCTAGAGTGATGAACAGCCCGCGATGGCCCGTCAGGGGCGATTTGTTCTTCGATTCGGTGTGGTGATGCGAAGAATCGGGCGGCACGGGTCCGCAGGTTGGCGCTCTGGGTTCATGCTGGACAACTTTTGGCCCGGCTTGCATGATGCCGCGTAACCGCGAACCTTGATTTCGACAATGAAACTGAAGCCCATTGGCACCATTCACTCGTCCTACCAGCAGGCGACCGGAACCCCAATCCAGTCGGCTTGTGCCGTTGGTGTGAAGGGCACGGTTGAAGTGTTTCCTGAGTATGCGCTGGGGCTGCGCGACCTCGACGGATTCGACCGCATCTGGCTCCTATACTGGTTTGACCGGGCCAAGCCTGCGCAACTCATCGTGACTCCCTATCTGGATACGACCCCGCATGGGGTATTTGCGACTCGCGCTCCCTGCCGTCCAAATCCCATTGGACTCTCAGTAGTGCGGTTGCTTGGAGTCACCGGCCATTGTCTGGACGTGGAAGGGGTGGACGTTCTGGACAATACCCCGCTGCTCGACATCAAGCCTTATATCCCGGCGTTTGACTGGTTCCAAACAGAGCGGGTAGGCTGGTGCGGTCATAGCCAGAGCAACTCCGCCGTGGCAGATAACCGCTTTGAGACTGATGAACACGCTTAGCCAACCTCCTTCGCCTTTGAATGGTGGAACTGAGGGCGCTCCTTCGGGCAAGCTGACCGTGGCGACCGCGCGGCTGCCAGCCGCCAGTCCTTGAGGTTTGAGAGGGGGCATTGGCAGGGGTGAGGCTGGAACAGGCGGCCGGAGGCCGCCTTCACTGGCACCCAGGGAGGGCTGCCGCTACCGCACTGTCCGGATGCCCCCATCACCCTCCAGCCCAGCGAATCCGGCTCGACAGGACGGGGGTTGCCCGTGGAGAATGATCGGAGACCGGCGCCGCAGAGATTTGCCGAGGCCATCCCGGGACCGTTGTTCGCCGCGTCTTGACTTAGAAGTGATACCCGACCGCAAGCGAAATCGTGGGCGTGAAGAGGCGGTAGCGGCCGTTGACGGTTGGGTCAGCGGCGCCGGAAACGGTACGGTAAGTGCCGCCGATAAGCTGGCCAGCCAAGGCCCAGTCCCACCGTCGCCCCCGGTGGCCGAAACCCAGGCTGCCCACATGGAGGTCGGTGTCCGGCACCAGCGGCGTGTAGTTTTTGTCCGGGGTCGAGGCCTCGCTGAAGAAATAGCCCGCGTTGACGAAGTAACCCTTGCCCAGTTGTCGGGTCACGCCAAACTCATAGAAGAAGCTTGACCGCCAGTTCAGCGTGAGCGTGCCAATGCCGCCGATCACCGCATTCTTCACCGTATCCCAATCGGTATAGTCAACATCCACCTCGAAGTTCCAGTTGGTCGTGGGGCGGAAGGAGATGCCCCCGGCGGCAATCTGCGGGTATTCCAGGTGGGTCTTGGTATGCGTGGGCGATGGCAGCGGCGCCCCCGCCGGGCCGAAGGACGCGGTGCCGTCGTAGTCCATCGCGGTGGCGCTCATATACTTGGCGCCGAAAGACCACTTCGGATGGGGCTGCCAAAGGATGCCGGCGGTGAATCCATAAGCCCAATCATCGCCCTTGAATTTAAACCGGTACGGAGACACCAGCACACCTTGGCGCAAGGTCGCTTCCGAGTAGTTGAACGTGGGACCGATAGCCACAGACAACGAGGGCAGCGCCCGCCAGGCCACCACCGGGTTAACGGTAAGATAAGTCACTTCCGCCTCCAGCCCGGCATTGCGAAACGGCGCGTTGTCCGGCCACTCCATGCCCAGCCCGAAGGGCGCATAAATGCCCAGGCCAACCGAGAAAGGCTTGTCTTTGAAGGACAGGGTGTACTCCAACTGCGGAATGGCAATGGTCTGAGACTTGCTCTCAAATTGCTTCCCCGACGGCGACTGGTAATCCGCCACGATATTTAAGTAGGAGAGCAAGCCGGCCTGGAAGTGCTGTCCTTCCAGTTGCGTGATGCCCGCCGGGTTATAGTACAAGGCGGAGGGATTGTCCGCCGTAGCGACGAACGCATTGCCGCAGCCGATGGCGGTGGCGTCCTGGTTGGGGATTCGCGAGCCGAGGCCGGAGACCTGGCAGGGGCTGAGCGCCAGGAGTGCGGCCGGCCATAGGAGCTGCCGCCACACCGGGCGGCCAGCGCAGCGAGCCGCCGGTTGCGCTCGGACATTCTTTGAGACGGAGCGCTGTCTTTTCATGGTCACTTGCCAACACGTAGCTCGGTCCGCGGGCGTCTTGCCTCGGGCGAGAAACGACAAAGGCCCGTCATTGCGCAGCATACCAGATGCCAACAGCCCCCAAGTCAGACCGTACGCGCCTGCGTCACTGCTGAAACAGCATCCGGATGCGCCCGCCCAGGCAGTGCCGGGGCCGGTCAGAAAATCGTGTGCTCTTCGGTGAAGAACACGGAGCAATTCGGCAGGTCGCAGAACCGGGCCTCGTCTTCGGCCAATGCCCGGTTGGCTTCCCGGCACTCGGGGGTATTGAGCGCCTGGGCCAGGTCTTCCACGCTATCCCACCAAAGCTCGGTCAGGCCGTCGTACGGCGGCTTGGTCCCGCGAGGCTGCTGGGCGGCGGCATTGAGCGGCGTGTCGAGCGTATGGCTCTGGACGTAGCGCTTTGCGCGCATCGCGCTGGCGTACTTCCGCACCAGCGGCCCGTGGTTTTCCAGCCAGTATTTCCGAAACGCCTCGGGCGTGAGGTCCGGGCGGCGGCGGACACAATAGACGAATTTTAACATATTTGCCCTGTGTTGAATGGCACGCCCTTCATAAAGCCAGGACCGTTCCCTGGCAAGACTATTGTGGTCCCTGGCACGAAAAATGTTAGGAAACCCGGTTGCCTGGGCCTGGCTCTGGAAGTCCGCGCTACGAGCGTCGACAAACGGGCCGTCTGCCCCCAAGATCCGGGGGCTGAATGACGCAATGATTATGCCGACTGACACGGTGCAACGCGAAATGCCGGACAGTTCTGTCTCCTGCGAGAACGCCCAGGGAGTCGAACTCCACGCCACCCTGCTCAAGTTGACCCGTTTCCAGGCCGCTTTCCAGGTCTATAGCCCGTCGGCCGTGCTGCGCCTGTCCGAAGTGTTGCAGAGCTTCAAGATTCTCCTCCACGGACACTTGATTTACTCCGGCCGTGCGGTCGTCAGCAATCTGATCCAGTTCGGTTCAGCCCTGGTCTGCGAAGTGACCTTGGATGAGGCCTGTCTCGACCTGACCTTGGCCGGCCTGGTGAACAACCGGTCGAAGATCCAGGCAGCTTTTGCCCAGTTCCTCGAGAAGTGCGGCAAAAATTTTCGGGTCCGGTCCGAATTTAAAGTGGTCGTGGCCGACATGCAGATGTTCTTCCTCGATGCGCGCCTGTGGATGGAACAGATGGAATTGGGGGTGAGATCGCAACCGGCGGGAGACCGTCTGAGATTGGAACGGGAGGTCCTGCTCGAATTGGAACGTCCGATCCTGCCGGCGGTGGCGCCGCTCCTGGAGAAGTTCGAACTTCTGGCCAACCAACTCGAGCCGGACGTGCGCTCCGCGCACCGGGCCTACATGAAACGGCAGATCCACCCGGTGGTTTTGTGCTCCCCGTTCCTCTACCGCACCTTCCAGAAGCCCTTGGGCTATGCGGGCGATTATGAGATGGTGAACATGATGGTCCGCGATCCGTTCGAAGGCGCCTCCATGTTTGCCAAGCTAGTCAACCGGATTTTCCTGGACACGCCGCCCGTCGTGGCCCATCGGAATCGCGTCACCTACCTGACCCGCCGCTTGCTTGACGAGACCAGGCGGGCCGCAGCCCAGGGCCGGACTTTGCGCGTTCTCAACGTCGGCTGCGGCCCCGCCAAGGAAATGCAGGATTTTCTGGCCCAACACGAACTCGCCGACCTGGCGCGCTTCACCCTGCTGGATTTCAACGAGGAAACCCTTTCCTACACCGCCCAAGTCCTGAAAGACCTTAAGGCCGCTCACCACCGTTCCACGGGAATTCAGACTATCAGAAAATCGGTGCATCACCTGCTCAAAGATGCGGGCAAGCCAAGCACTCCCCCGCTGTACGACCTAATCTATTGCGCCGGGCTCTTCGACTACCTGTCGGACCAGGTCTGCAAACGCCTGATGAGCTTCCTTTACGAGCTTCTGGCCCCGGGCGGCCTTTTGCTCGGCACCAACGTCAGCACCACCAACCCGTCTCGCAACTGGATGGAGTATGTGCTCGATTGGCACCTGGTTTACCGCAGCGCCGACGAGCTCTCCCGGTTGGCGCCCGAGCGCGCCCCGGCCGACACCGCTTCGGTCCAGGCCATCGGCGACGCGGTCAACATCGCCCTGGAAGTCAGGAAACCGTCTCGTGCAGGCTGAACCGAAGTTAAACCCGGCTGCCTTGCGCTCCGCCTTCCAGGACTACGAGCGGAAGGTGCGGGTGCGCAATTATAAGGTGGGGTGCATCCTCGCTCTCATCTTCATGCCGGCGGGCGCCTCGCTGGATTATTTCGTCTATCACAACGCGAAATACGACATGCTGGGTGAGTTCATCCAACTCCGGCTGCTCTGTTCGCTGCTGCTGGGAGGCATCTGGGCCTTGCTCAGTTTCCGCCCCAATCTCAAATTCTATCGGGTCTTGGGCCAGCTCGTGGCACTATTGCCGATGTCGTTCATCTCCTGGATGATCTACCGGACGGAGGGCGCCGCTTCCCCGTACTACGCGGGGCTGAACCTGGTCATGCTCGGCGCGGCCATTCTGCTCCGTTGGACGCTGGTCGACAGCATCCTGGTTTTTCTGCTCTCGATGCTGACCTACCTGGCGGCCTGCCTGCTCCATCCTCTGCCGTTGCCGCCCGGAGGGATTTTTTTCAATAACCTGTACTTCCTGTTTGTTACCGGCGTGTTCATTCTCACCGGAACCTGGTTTTACAACGAAATCCGCTTTCGTGAATTCGCCCTGCGCTTCGAGCTCGACCAGAACCGGCAGATGCTCGAGGAGAGCAACCGCAAGCTGCTCGAACTCGACCAGATCAAGAGCCGCTTCTTTGCCAATATCAGCCATGAACTCCGCACCCCGCTTACGCTGCTGCTGGCCCCCCTCGAGACGCTCATCCGCCGCTTCCCCCTCGACACGGAGACCACCAACCTCCTGCTCACCATGCACGCCAACGGCATGCGGCTGCTCAAACTCATCAACGACCTGCTCGAACTGGTCCGCCTCGAGTCCGGCCGCATGGAGGTCAAACGCGAACCGCTCGAAATCACCCAGTTCATCAAGGGCCTGGCCAGCGCCGCCCGCCAGGTCGCCGACGACAAACGCCTGCGGCTGGAGACCTTCGCCGCCCCCGCCCTGGGCAGCGTGCTGGCCGACCGCGACAAACTCGAGAAAATCGTGCTCAACCTTGTCTTTAACGCCCTCAAGTTCACTCCCGCCGGCGGCCGGGTCGAGTTGCGCGCGGAAAGACAAGGCGATGAACTGGTCCTGGTGGTGGCCGATACCGGGGTGGGCATTGCGGAGAAGAACCTGCCGTTCGTCTTTGATCGTTTCTGGCAGGCGGACGGCTCCTCCAAGCGCAAGTACCGAGGGGCGGGCATCGGGCTGGCCCTGGTCAAAGAACTGGTCGAACTCCAGGGCGGCCGCGTCAGCGTCCAAAGCCAGGAAGGCCAAGGCGCCACCTTCACCGTCCGTTTGCCCTATCAGGCGGCCGGGCCGGGGCAAACGCCCAAGCCGGAACCCGCCGCGGACCTTGCCCCGGCGGCGGCGGACGGCGCGCCGGCCGCGACTTCCAACGAGTGGCTGGCAGATTTGTACCGGCGCGCCGAGTTGTTCCCGGCCCTGACGCCCTCGCCGCCTTCGGCGCGGCCCGTGGAGACCTCGCCCAACGGCAGCCGGCCGGTCATCCTGGTGGCGGACGACGAGCCCGACATGCTGCGTTTTCTGAACACACAATTGAGCCCGGATTACCAGGTCCTCGAGGCTGTGGACGGTCAGCAGGCGGTCGATAAGGCCGGCCAGTTTTTGCCGGACCTGATCCTGCTCGACATGATGATGCCGGAGAAGGACGGGTTGGCGGCCTGCCGTGAACTGCGCGGGCGCACCCCCACCCAGGGCATTCCCGTCCTCCTGCTCACCGCGCGGGCGGATGAAGAGACCAAGCTGGCCGCCTTGTCGGCGGGCGCCAGCGATTTCCTGACCAAGCCCTTCTCGACCACCGAATTGCACGTCCGCATCCGCAACCTGGTCGAGTCGCGCCAGTACCAGCGCAAACTTTCCCGGCAGAACCAGGTGCTCGAATCCACCATCGAGCAACTCAAAGAGACCGAGACCCAACTGGTGCAATCCGCAAAGCTGGCCTCCCTCGGCCGCATGAGCGCCGGCATTATCCACGAAATCAATAATCCCCTCAATTTCGCCACCACCGGCTTGTTCGCCCTCCGCAAGCGAACCCGCGACCTGGCGCCCCCTTTCCAGCAGGAATACCAGGACATCCTGCTGGATGTCGAAGATGGCCTCAAGCGCGTGAGGAACATCGTCTCCGATCTGAGAATGTTCACGCATCCGGACGTGGAGAGCCGCGACCAGGTGGAAGTGGCGGACGCCGTCGCCGCCGCCCTGCGCCTGCTGAGCAATGAATGGAAGGACAAAGTCCTGATCGAGCGGCAACTGGCCGCGGGCCAAACCATCCGGGCCAACAAGAACAAACTCATTCACCTGCTGGTCAACCTGTTGCAGAACTCCCTCGACGCGTTCCCGCAGAAGACCTTCGCGGGCGAGCGGCCCACCATCTGGATCGAGGGCCGCTCCGAGCCGGCCAAGAGCATCCTCATCGTCCGCGACAATGGCCCCGGCATCGCGCCCCAGCACCTGGACAAAGTGTTCGACCCGTTTTTCACCACCAAAGACGTCGGCCAGGGCATGGGCCTGGGGCTGACCATCTGCTATCGCATCGTCCAGGACTGCCAGGGCCGCATCGCGGTCAACACCGAGCCCGGCCGCTTCTGTGAATTTGCCCTGGAATTCCCGGCCAACGCCTAACCGAGCCTATGGACCACCTTTACGATTACCGGAACTTCGCCATCCTTTACGTGGATGACGAGGAGATGTCGTTGAAGTACTTCACCCTGGCCTTCGGAGACCAGTTCCGCATTCTCACCGCCACCAACGCCCAGGACGGCCTCAAGCTGCTCGAACAACACAAGGATGAGATCGGCCTCCTGATGACCGACCAGCGCATGCCGGGCGAGAAAGGCGTCTGGCTGCTGGAACGCGCCCGCCAACTCCGCCCCCGCATCATTCGCCTGCTGGTCACCGCTTACGCCGACATGGAGGCCGCCATTGCCGCCGTCAACACCGGCGCCATCTACAAGTACGTCACCAAACCCTGGGACCCGCCCCAACTGGAAAACACCCTCAAACGCAGCCTCGAGTTCTTCATCGTCCAGCGCGAGCGCGACCAGTTGTTGCAGGAAAAGCTCTCCGTCTTGCGCAACATGCTGATCGCCGATCGGATTGTGAGCCTGGGCCTGCTGGCCGCCGGCCTGAGCCATCACATCCGCAACTCCCTGGTGGCCGTGAAGACCTTCCTCGACCTGGCGCCCGCCAAAATGGCCGAGGAAAAGCGGGACTTGAACGAGCTGCGCAACCCGGGTTTCTGGAAGGAGTATTACCAGAATGTCCAGGGCCAGATCGCCCGGATCAACACCTTGCTCAAGGACCTCTGGACCGCTTCCGAAAGACCCGCCTTCGAATTCGGCGACTGCGTCCAATTGCACACCGTGGTGGCCGACACGGTCGCGCTGCTCGGCGACGCCTTGGCCGCAAAGCAGATCACCGTCGAAAACCGCATCCCCGATTCACTCCCGGCCCTGCACGTGGACAAACCGAAGTTTTACCGGCTCTTTGAATTGTTGTTGAGGGACGAAGGGGTCAGCCTGCCCACGGGCAGCCGCATCATCTGCTCGGCCACCTGCCTCGAACCCGCCCCGGCGGAAAACCAGGAAATCCAGGTGCAGGTCAGCGACAACGGCCCGGGTCTGCCCGATGAGGCCGTGCGGTTGGTTTTCGACCCCTTTCTGGTCCGCAACGACAGCCCGCTGGAATATGGCATCCACCTTATGGCCTGCTATTTCATCGTCCACCATCACGGCGGGCGCATCCAAGCCCGCAGTGAACCGGGCCACGGCACGACCTTCACCTTGCGCTTGCCGACTCATCCCGCCCAGGCGCTCACCCCGCAGCAGGAGCAGGAGTTCCTCCACAAGGTCCTGCTCAATGACAAGCTCTGGGAAAAGCTCATCTCCCCGGACTAATCCCTGTCGGTTCCATTGCCCTGGGGCGCGCCGGCGGCCCGCCGGCCCGCTAAGCTCCCGTGCAAAAACAACTTCGGTGCTCTGGGCGCAATTCTAACAAACTGCCTTCGCCTGGCGTCCAGAGCGTGGAGTCCCGATTCCGAATCGGGATAGAGCGT
>Ga0187870_1000868_pt1 | contig 30673 bp, 23 predicted proteins | sample June2016WEW_13_1_3_FD_132974 | JGI IMG/M metagenome (GOLD analysis project Ga0187870, IMG submission 132974) | Peatland microbial communities from SPRUCE experiment site at the Marcell Experimental Forest, Minnesota, USA - June2016WEW_13_150 | ecosystem: Environmental > Terrestrial > Soil >... | reverse complement strand
AGTGAAATTGAACTTTGCCCTTGTGCTTTCAAACGGCATGCTCATAACCTCCTTAAAGTTTATAGGAGAATTATAAACCAAAATCTAACAGATTGCAACGTTATTTAGGAATCGTTCTACTAGTAATAGTAATAGTATGTGTTATCCTCGCTCCAGTTGGTGTATAACATAGTATTTGTTATAAAAGTGATCCGCTAAACAGTTCCCAGTTAAGGAGAGACGAAAAATGGAAATGATCGGCTTAGATATTAGAGTTGAAAATTGTTATAATAACTATCTATATAAAATCTTCAATGGTATTGACTTGTTAAAATATGTGTGGGAAATACATGCCGATGATATTTTGTATACTGTAAATGGAGGAATAATGCAGGGTCTTTTTAGAAATGGTATTTTGAGCGGTGAAGAATTATTTAATTGTATTTCAAGGGATAGTTATTATATGATATTTGTTGATCTAAAGGCGTATCTACCAGGTAGTAGTAGCCGTATTGAAATTAAGACATTTGAAGATTTTATTAAAAGTAATTGCGAATTGGTACTTATTTGTACAGACACAACGTATATTGAATTTTATTGCAAAGATGAATCTGTATTAGATAAAGTATATAATAATTGTATTGATAGCCATTTTGAAAAAATAAAATACTTGTCTATCGAAGATGTTCCTGGAAGAAATTTAGTCGCTTGGTAATATGGATGAAAACTGGGTCATATATATGGCCGCTTAGATATACTGGTTTATTATTAATTATAGGGCCACTTGTCCTTTTGATATACGGTTGGTTAGTACATTAATGAAAATATAGTCAAACTACTTGCAAGGAGTTATATAAATCTTCACTTCTCATATAGTATGCGATAATGTGATCGGTACATCAAGATCTGAATAGCGGGATCATGATTATAAAGGCACAAACAACATAATTAACTATCTCAGGATGGGTTAATCAGGATAAACTAACGCTCGGAGCCAGTTCTTGATGGGAGTGGCCTACGGCAACTGCACCTTCGTGGCAGTGGAGACAATTCTCTTATCTTGGGGGAATCAAACATGAAACCAAGCCTCGCAAAGCTGCTCCTTATCTTATTGCCCTTATTCTTACTAATCATACCCTCTGCAAACGCCGCCACGCAATATTCCTACGATGCGGCGGGCAACCTGACAGGGGCATCATCCAGTCCGTCGTACCTTAACACCCTGACACTCGGCGGCAGTCCGAACCTGACCTATAACGGTTCCCCCTTCACCTTCGATCTGACCATGCTCTCCCTGACCGGATATGACCAAGATAACCTATTCTACAGCATCAGTGGCCAGACAGTCACCTGGTCAGTCACCGGCCCTGCTGCCGTCTCCGGCAGCACCCTGACAGTTAACAATTCCGGGCAGGTAGGAGTAACCGCCACCATCGGCACGGTCGTCAGCAACACCCTGGCCCTTACCGTTCCTCAGGGAGTACTGACCACCCTGAACTTGAGCGGCACCCCGAGCCTTATTTACAATGGAACGCCCCTCACATATAACCTGAGCAACCTCACCCTGACCGGGGCGGACCAGTTCGGCAATCCCTACAGCCTCTCCGGACTGTCAGTCACCTGGGCGGTCACCTCCGGCCCGGCCACGGTCTCCGGCAGCACGTTAACGATCACCAATTCCGGCACGATAGGTGTGACTGCCAGTATCGGCGCCGTCACCAGCAACACCCTGAGCCTCGCCGTTGCTCAGGCGGTACTGACCACCCTGACCTTGAGCGGCTCCCCGAGCCTGGCCTACGATACCGTACCCCTTACATACAACCTGAGCAACCTCACCCTGACCGGAGCGGACCAGTTCGGCAATCCCTACAGCCTTTCCGGACTGTCAGTCGCCTGGGCGGTCGTCTCCGGCCCAGCCACCGTCTCCGGCAGCACATTAACGATCACCAATTCCGGCACGATAGGTGTAACTGCCCGTATCGGCACCGTCACCAGCGAAACTCTGAGCCTCGCCGTTGCTAAGGGAGTGCTGACCACCCTGACCTTGAGTGGCGCCCCGAGCCTGACCTACAATGCCGTACCCCTCACATATAACCTGAGCAACCTCACCCTGACCGGAGCGGACCAGTTCGGTAATCACTACAGCCTTTCCGGACTGTCAGTCGCCTGGGCGGTCGTCTCCGGCCCGGCCACCGTCTCCGGCAGCACGTTAACGATCACCAATTCCGGCACGATAGGCGTGACTGCCAGTATCGGCGCCGTCACCAGCAGCAACCTGACCTTTATAGTAAATCGGGCAAACTCGGTGCTGACCGCCCTGACCCTGAGCGGCGCCCCGAGCCTGACCTACAATGGAACACCCCTCGCATACAACCTGAGCAACCTCGCCCTAGCCGGGGTAGACCAGTTCGGCAGTCCCTTCAGCCTTTCCGGGCTGTCAGTCACCTGGGCGGTCGTCTCTGGCCCGGCCACCGTCTCCGGCAGCACATTAACGATCACGAGCAACGGCACGGTCACGGTCAATGCCACCATCGGCACAATAAAGAGCAACAACCTCGCCCTGACGGTGACCAAGGCGGCCCCAGCGCTGGCCACCCTGACCTTGAGCGGCAGCCCGAGCTTGACCTACTACACCACATCCTTCACATACAACCTGAGCAACCTCACCCTGGCCGGGGTAGACCAGTTCGGCAATCCCTACAGCCTCTCCGGACTGTCGGTTACATGGGCGGTCGTCTCCGGCCCGGCCACGGTCTCCGGCAGCACATTAACGATCACGAGCAACGGCACGGTCACGGTCAACGCCACCATCGGCACAGTAAATAGCAACAACCTCGGCCTGTCGGTGATTCAGGCACTGCTTCCCCCTACAAGCTTTGGTCAAACAGCGGCGACTGTATCGCAGATTTCGGTTTCATGGGGCTCAGAGACTGGCGCTTCAAGCTATTATCTCTACCAGAACGGAACATATCTCACGAGCACCAGCGGAACAAGTTATGCATTCACGGGCCTCAGTGCAGGAACATCATACACCCTGGCAGTATGTGGACTTGATTCAAGGGGCGTGCCTGGGGAACAGGCAAGCATTACCGGTTATACCTTAACAGCAACCCCGACAGTCACCATCAGCTCAGTCACCAGTTCATCAATTACGGTAACCGGGTACACGCCATTATACGGTGCCTCTTCCTATAATGCTTCCATCTGGAACGGAAGCTCATGGGTTCTAAACAACTCCACAATCGAGACAACGAGCTATACATTCAGCGGACTGATGTCCGGAATAACCTACACGTTAGGAATAGCGGGAGTGAATGCCGCAGGCGCATCTGGTGCGGTTGGTCAAAACAGCGCCACCACAAATGGTTCCCAGACATTCTCCACCCCCGGCTCATCCACTTTCACCGCCCCTGCTGGCGTCAATCAACTCTACGTTGAACTGTGGGGTGCTGGTGGCGGTGGTGGTGGCGGTGGGTATTATTCTCCCGGATATAACGGTGGTGGCGGTGGTGGCGGATCATATATGTTATTTACGATGCCCACATCCCCAGGGAATAATTATTCCGTAACTGTCGGCAAGGGTGGAAATGGTGCTTCAGGTACGGGCGTTGCGGGATCAAGTGGTGGTCCTAGCAGTTTCGGTACCGTAGCATCTGCTGCCGGTGGTTTAGGAGGAGGCTATGGAACAACCAGCGCCGGAGGTGCTGGAGGCAATGGTTCCAATGGAGCCGCTGGCGGTGCTTCGACTCTCAATGGTTCGAGCGGATCGAGTTATAGTACAACTGTCAGTGGTGGCACTCTGCTGACGGCTATTGGCGGCGGCGGAGGCGGTAGCCCTGGTTATTGTGGTAATGGTGGGGGGTTGGGAGGCATCGGTGGCAGCGGTGGCTCCGGAGGCTCCGGATTAGGTCACGCCGGTGGCGCCGGTGGTGGCGGCGGTGGTGGCGGCGGCAATGAAAGTGGCGCTGGTGGTACTGCTGGCAGCTTCCCCGCTGGCGGCGGCGGTGGTGGAAATGATACCCCTGCTACAGGTGGCGCTGGTGCTAATGGGGATGTTATAGTCTGGTGGTAAACTGGCTTAGCCTTAATGAAAATAGATGGAAAACGGTTCGAATGGCATATACTACTATTGCTACGACGGTGAAGTAATATGAAATCAAGTCTCACGAAGCTACTTCTTCTTTTACTGCCCTTATTCCTATTAATCATACCTTCTGCAAACGCCGCCACGCAATATCCTACGATGCTGCTGGCAACCCGACGGGTACATCATCCAGTCAGTCGTATCTGTACACCCTGACACTCGCAGGCAGTCCCAACCTGACCTACAACGGTTCGGCCTTTGCCTTCGACCTGACCATGCTCTCCCTGACAGGATACGACCAGGACAACCTATTCTACAGCATCAGCGGCCAGACAGTCACCTGGACAGTCACCGGCCCAGCCACGGTCTCCGGCACCACATTAACGATCACCAATTCTGGCACGGTAGGTGTAACGGCCAGTATCGGCGCCGTCACCAGCAACACCCTTAGCCTCACCGTTTCTCAGGGAGTACTGACCACCCTGACCCTGAGCGGCACCCCGAGCCTTACTTACAATGGAACACCCCTCACATATAACCTGAGCAACCTCACTCTGATCGGAGCGGACCAGTTCGGCAATCCCTACAGCATCACCGGCCAGACAGTTACCTGGGCAGTCACCTCCGGCCCGGCCACTGTCTCCGGAAGCACATTAACGATCACCAATTCCGGCACGATAGGTGTGACTGCCAGCATCAGCACGGTCACCAGCAATATCCTGAACCTCACCGTATACCAGTCCTTGGCTCCCCCCGCCAATTTCACTCAAACAGGCGCCACCGCAGCGACGATTACCGTTTCGTGGAGTTCGGAAACAGGCGCCTCAAGCTATAATCTCTATGAGAACGGTACCTATCTTACAAATACCACCGGAACAAACTATACATTCACGGGCCTCAGTGCAGGAACATCATACACCCTGGCAGTATGTGGACTTGATTCAAGGGGCGTGCCTGGGGAACAGGCAAGTATAACCGGTTATACCTTAACAGCAACCCCGACAGTCAGCATAAGTGCAGTCACCGGCTCATCAATTACGGTAACCGGGTACTCGCCATTATATGGCGCCTCTTATTATAATGCCTACATCTGGAACGGCAGCTCCTGGGTTCTGAACAACTCGAATATAGAGACAGCGAGCTATACATTCAGCGGCCTGACGTCCGGAACAACCTACACGTTAGGAATTGCCGGAGTGAATGCCGCAGGCGCATCAGGCACGGTTGGTCAGAACAGCGCCACCACAAATGGTTCCCAGACATTCTCCACTCCCGGCTCGTCCACTTTCACCGTCCCTGCCGGTGTCAATCAACTATACGTAGAGCTTTGGGGCGCCGGTGGGGAGGCGGGAGTGGGCGTGGTGGCGGTGGTGGAGGAGGCGCATATGTTTTTGCCTTAATGTCTGTAACTCCTGGCCAACAAATAGCTTATGCTGTCGGCTCTGGTGGCGGACCATCGACTTTGCGTGCATCCAGTGGAGGAACTACTAGTTTCTATAATATCACTGCTCCAGGTGGAAGTGGCGGCACTGGCGGTGGTGATGGTAGTTGTCCGGGCGGCACTGGCGGCGGCTTGTCTGAGAATGGCAGTCCGGGTCTAACATACTCTCCATCGTTTAGCGGGGTCACCGTGATCGATGCTATCGGAGGCGGCGGTGGCGGTGGTGGAAATCCCAGCGCTGTTGCTCCTGGCGCTGGCGCTTGTAGTGGCAGCGGTGCTGCTGGAGGCGCTGCAGGCAGTAATGGCGTAGGTGGTGGCGCTGGCGGAGGCGGCGGTGGCGGTGGTAGTGGTGGAAGTGGTCTTAGTAGCGCTAATGGTAATAATGGTATTGCTCCTGGTGGTGGCGCTGGCGGCGGCACAGGTACTAGCCCTGGGAATGGTGGCACTGGTGCAAATGGTCAAGTCATAGTTTATTGGTAACTTAACAGGATCATCCTAAACCAGGGGACTCAATGAGGAAACCAAAAGTACAAAGGTTTTCAAGCGGTGATAAGCGCACGGGTCAGGATATGAATGAATTTCCATGGCTTCGATGTTCAGGGTGCCAACAATGTTGCAGAATCGACTTCTGCATCAAGCACGGCTCAGATCCTTTTCAACCAGGGCAGCAGCACAACATTCATCTTCCCCTGCCTTGTTGGCCAGACAAGCGGGGAAGTCGCCTGGGTAGACGATTTCCAGGTTGAAGTTCTGCCCTATGCAACGACGTATACAGATTCCAGCCGGGCAGCTGAAACCCTGACTATTCCCACGGCGAACGTATTCACCAAGGGAAGTTGGACGGTCGAGCTGGTCTACATTCCCAAGACGGCAGACAATAAAGCGGCTGTCGCCCTCTGGGGAATGCAACTGGCTAATGGCAACTGGTACAGAATCCTGGTCTATCAAAGTGGAGTGTTTCAGGCCACCGTGTATACTAATGGGACGGAAACTGGGGTTGGGGGGCTTCTGGCATCCCGCTGTCCAGCCACCAGCCCTATCAGATCTGCTTCACCGGCAACGGGTCTGATCTATGCCTCTATGTAAATGGGGCGCAAATAGGCTCAACAACACCATACACGGAACCGTCGGACCCGCTCCCGTCTACTATGAACATCGGATCAGACGGCAACGGAAACCTGCAGGCCAATGGCCTCATCGACAACTTCCGCATCTCAGATGTCGCCCGCACCGCCGCCCAGGCGCTGGCCGAGTACCAGAGCAACCAGCCCCTGCCCGTGGATGCCAACACCACCTGCCTGCTGAACTTCAGTGGGAACAGCGGCAATACGATAACCCTCCCGAATGCCACGGGCGAGAGCAACTATAGCAGCCAGATCATAGAGGCCAGTGGTGGGATGGCACCGTACACCTATACTGTGACCAGCGGTACCCTGCCGAGTGGAATTACCTTGACCGGCAATACCCTGTCCGGCACTCCGACAAATGCACCGCCAAATGGAGGGTTAGGAACCTACAACTTCACCGTCACGGCTATGGATGCAAGCGGCTACACCGGCAGCCAGGCATATAGCCTGACGGTAAACGCACCCACGATCACTCTTAGTTCGACTACCTTACCGGCTGGAACCGTAGGGACGGCTTATACATCCACAACGATAACTGCTACTGGTGGCACTGGCTCCTATACTTGGTCGGCTACAGGCTTACCGTCAGGTCTCAGCATTGGCAGCACTACAGGGACAATCTCCGGCACGCCCACCAGTGCTGTTGGCTCACCCTTTACTGTCCAGGTGACAGCCACAGATGCTGATCAATATACCGACGCCAGAATTATACCTTGACGGTGAATCTCGGCCTTCAAGGAGGGGGAGGTGGCGGTGGGGGAAGCCCCATAAGCTTGCAAGGCACTGCAGGAACTCAATATTCAGGATACACATTTAATGCCACTGGTGGTACTCCCCCATATACTTACAGCATATCAAGCGGCAGTGCTGATGGCCTTTCTTTGGACCCAAGCTCAGGAGTACTTTCAGGTACACCTACAGCAGCCGGGACTTTTCCCTTTACAGTTACCTATGTAGATAAGTACGATCCCTCTGGCAGCGTGAACTGCAGCTTAGCGATAGCTAACGAACCCCCCCTTACTTTCAAAGAGACAACATTGCCAATAGCAGTCACAGGCAATTCCTATAGCGCGACTATACAAGCAAGTGGCGGTAGCGGTTATTATAACTACAGCATAAAAAGCTCACAGGATGGGATCTCCATAAGCGGACCCACCCAGGACACTGCGTCTTGCACGCTGACCGGCACCCCCGAGTCAGTTGGAACCTACACGATAATTATTTATGCAACCGATTATTATAATAATAGTTGTCAGGGTAGCACGAGCTTTACTCTGACAGCGATCCAGGAGCCGCTCGTGTCTACATCATGGTATGTAGCAGGAGACTGGTGGAATTATTATAACAACTATAATAACTTACAAAACGGCTCTCCCTTCTATAATACCGGTCTAAGCATCGGGAGCGAAAATCCAAGTGGATACGAGTTTATTCTCGACTTTGGAGCTATGCAATACGACTCTACTACTCAGGTCTGGGGATTTAGCTGCTACGACATCTATGGGGGGGCGACTCAAGAAGATCCGGATGGATATGTACCATTCACTAGCAACGATCCAACTCAACCCACAATACAAGGTGATATTGAAAGCGTGCTCAATGGTTATAATTCAACTAACCCTACAGCGCCGCTTACTATCATCGTTGGAACTAATACTTCAGGTATGGATAGTAACCCTAGCTGGAACTACAGTCAAGCGGCGGACCAGTTCTATGGTATGTTAAAAACGATCGCGCAAGGTTGTCCTGATGTCATTGAAGCTGGAATAGACATAGAAACATGTTCAGGCTTCTCTTCTCCCACAAATGTGTTACCATACGTGGGAGAATTTAGCAATGAAGGAATAAATAATAATTATAAAATACCTATTTGGGATTTTGGCGCATTTCTCGGCACCCCTAGCAGCGGCTATGGTGATGGTTGGACAGCCTACGATTTTTACCTGGTAAACTGGGGAGATGAAGATGCTTACCCATATCCGGAACTATATGACGGACCGCCGGCGGATACTGGGACCAACGATTGGGGTGTTGACAACGCCCTGTTGGATGCGTATTGTAGCTCTCAAAGCAATGCAACCAACATAAGTAACGGATACTATTCTAAGCCAAGCTATGGATACTGGTCTCAAATGGGGGTCCTGACGACAGTTGGTGAATATGAGGGAGCGAGCCAAGCATTTGTTGATCAGTTGAACGATTTATATGCCGAGCAGATTCCAAGTAGTGATCAGAATATTGTTGAATACAATTCGAGGTTCCAATCAGAATAAGGAGGGATTAACATGAAAAACAAAGCTGTCTGGATTAGTATCCTTGTTGCCGCCATCCTGCTCGTATGTGGAGTTGCGTGGGGTGCAGCAAACAACGGTACAGGTTGGGATATGCTCTACAAATACGAACACATGGCTCGTAAGAAGCTGCCACCGGGCCAAATCCCTTTCCCAAACCTTCCTCCTGAAAGCACACGGAATAAACTAGGTCCGCCTAGTATCGTTTGGGCTCCGGGGCCATCGGCGCCAGCAGCTGCAAAGGGTGGCATGTCACCATTTGAAGGCCACCGCGACAAAGAAAGCGTGTATAAAATTACAAATTATCTTATATACCCAGGCGGTAAAATTTATATGATCTTGGCAGGTTCACTAGTGTCAGATCCTTCTCAGGGAATCATCGTGTTTGTCCAAAGCGGGAACTGGCAAGAATACCGTTTGCCGACAAATTCGGGACCGGCTACGTTTACAGGAGTAAAAGACGGCATACTTTCTTTTACTACCACCGGTCAATTAACAGGGACAGTTTCTATAACTACTGGTAAGGTTACGATTAGTCCACAAAACTAAAGCACTCCAAGTATAGCTGTTATAGTATATGGTAACTCGTAGTTTCTGACTTGCACCCTTATGCTTGCGTTCTAGTTCTTGCAGGTTCTGCACTTGCAGTGCGGTATCGATTAAAAGCGTTGCTCAGGTGGAGCCCGATTCTGTCTGCGAATCAATTGCATAACGCCGCACCTTCCACCACAGCCCCTACGGTTAGCGAGGCAGCTAAGGAGTTTTCTCCAAAGCTGCCTTTAGAGTTAACAACCCCCATTAGCTAATTGACGCGCAATTTATTTTCCAGTTGAGTGGACCCCAACACACATTAAAACCCGATCCTTGAATTGAGCGGCCAGATCGGTACCCACATTAAACCCCGAATAGCTGTTTTTTTAAAGCTGCTCACCATGGATGATCGCGGCCTGGAGCGGCGCAAGAGCAAGCTCATCCCGCTACGAGAGCTCTATCAGTTACTGCAGCCGGAGGAGCGCGACCAGTGGTTCCAGCCCGGCACACCTGAAGACAGTCCGAAGCTCAAGAAGGGCACCACCGTCGATGAGCGCCGGGTGCTTCAACTGCTCGTCTTCAACCGGTTGTCATACGATGAAAAGCTGCAGTACTGCGACCGCCCGGAGCAGATCGACGGGCCTTCGGAACAGGCCTGGGCCGAAATCAACGCTCACCTCGGCACCACTGCCGCCTGTCTCCAAGACCTGGTCAGGGGGTTGGGTGAGAGCCAATTCGGGCACGTTCCACGGGTGGGTGACACCTTCTGCGGCGGCGGCAGCATCCCCTTCGAGGCCGCTCGCATCGGCTGTGAGGCCTACGGATCAGACCTGAGCCCGGTGGCCGCCCTGCTCACCTGGGCCGCCCTCAACGTCATCGGCGGCGGCAGGGAAGTGGTGGAGCAGGTGCAGAAAGCTCAGCGGACAATATACGAAGCGGTCGACCGTCAGGTCTCTGAGTGGAAGATCGAACACAACGAGCAGGGCTGGCGCGCCGACGCCTATCTCTACTGTTGCGAAAGTGTCTGTCCGGAGTGCGGGTGGCGGGTACCCTTGGCGCCATCCTGGGTAATCGGTGAGAAGACGCGCTGCATTGCCAGGTTGGAGCCGGACGAGACAAACCATCAATTCCACATCCGCATCCAATCCGGGGTGACTGATGCTGAAATGGAACAGGCAAAATCATCAGGCACAGTCAGGGATAATAATCTGGTTTGCCCCAACCCTCATTGCGGACAATCAATACCTATCTCCATGTTGCGCAACAACCGACATAGCGACAGTGACAACGGACTGCGTCTGTGGGAGAACGACGACCTTGCTCCTCGCCCAGAGGATGTCTTCCAGGAGCGCCTCTACTGCATCCGCTGGGTTGAGACCTATTGCGATGGCGATCATGTGATCACAGAGCGCCATTACCTGGAGCCGGACGAGCAGGACAGGCAACGTGAGGAGAGGGTATTAGAACTGCTATGTGGCCGTTTTAGAGACTGGCAGGAACAGGGCTATATACCAAGCAGCAAAATAGAGCCAGGGGATGAAACTACCAGGCTAATGCGTGAGCGTGGTTGGACACACTGGCATCACCTTTTCAATCCCAGACAGTTATTAATATTGGGGTGTTTTTATGAGGAATTATCTTCGAAAGCGTTCGTAGATAATCATTGCAATGTCGCATCATTACTTGCTATAAATCGTTGCTGCGATTATAACGCTAAACTCTCCAGATGGCATCCTCATGGAGCTAATGAAAAGTCCGAACAGGTTTTCAGTAATCAAGCCTTAAACACCTTATTCAATTACGGTTCGAGAACAATAATCAGTTTACGCCCAACTTATTTTATTGATTGGTCAGTATTAAACGAAAGACCTAACAATGAACAAGCACAAATAGAAAAAGAAAGCGAAGATATTTTTATCTTAAAACATCACGCGGTTGCTGAGCCGAAAGATGCAAGAACCTTTAATCTTAAACAAGATATTTGGATTACCGATCCTCCTTACGCTGATGCCATCAACTATCATGAGCTCTCAGAGTTCTTTCTGGCTTGGTACAAGAAGCATCTTCGCAAGCTTTTCCCGGATTGGTACACCGACAGCAAGCGCGCCCTGGCGATCACCGGCAGCAATGAGCAGTTCCGCCGGAGTATGGTCGATTCATACCGCAACCTGGCGGAGCACATGACGGACAACGGCGTGCAGATCGTCATGTTCACCCATCAGGATGCCGCTGTCTGGGCGGATCTCGCCCTCATCCTCTGGGCCTCGGGGTTGCGGGTGACTGCTGCCTGGTGCATTGCCACCGAAACCGATTCCGCCCTGAAGGCAGGCAACTACGTACAGGGGACGGTGCTGCTAGTTCTGCGCAAGCAGACATCCAACGAGATCGCCTTCTTCGACGAGTTGTATCCCCAGGTGGAGCGGGAGGTCAAGGCGCAGTTGGAGTCGATGCTGCAGTTGGATGACCGGGACGATCCCAACTTCGGTGACACTGATTACCAACTCGCCGCCTATGCCGCCGCCCTACGGGTGCTCACCCGCTACCACGACATCGAGGGATTCGATATCACCTACGAGATCTCCAGGCCGCGCCGCCAGGGCGAAAAAACAGAGGTGGAGAAGGTCATCGACGAGGCTGTTCGCATCGCCTGTGACTATCTGGTTCCGGCAGGCTTCGATAGTTTTATCTGGAAGACACTCACCCCCGAGGAACGCTTTTACATCAAGGGGCTGGAGATCGAGAGCCATGGCGAGTACCGCACCGGCGCCTATCAGGAACTGGCCAAGGGGTTCGGGCTGCGCGAGTACGCCTCGCAGTTGGCCAGCGGTCGGGCCAATCAGGCACGCCTCAAGACTGCCTCGGAGTTTGTCAACCGTAACCTGGGCGACAGTGGCTTTGGCGATACCCTGGTGCGTCAAGCCCTGTTCGCCATCTTCGAGGCGATGCGCAGTGAGGACGTCAACGCCGGGCGTAGCTGGTTCCGCAACGAGTTGCAGGGCCGTTACTGGGAGCAGCGCAAGGCGCTGATCGAGATCCTGCGTTATCTTGCCCGGTTCGAAATAAATGCCGGCATGCCTCAGTGGAAAGGCGATGCTCACACCGCTCTCCTGCTCGCCGGTGCTCTGGATAACGACCATATCTAAAAAACATCACAAATGATTGTCTACCTAACAGGTATCTTGAAGATGGCATAGAACAATATTATTGACTATATTATCCAGAAAGACATTAATACGTTTCGTTTCAGCCAATACTATCCTTAAAAACGGTGAGGATGGTTATCGATGCCAGCAAGCGGCGGTTATATCATCACGACCAACGTTGCCAATGTGAAAAAGATCGATTGCGATGAGGCCTGGCTGATCGCCAGGGCCGGCAAGGATATTCCCGGTACGATCCGGGTCAGATCCTTGGCTCCGAGTCCACACCTGTATAAGATATATTTTACCGAATGGCGGCAGCGGGACCCTGAAGAGTGGTGGCCCCAGTACAGGGCGGAATTCGCGAGGGAACTGCAATCGGCGGAGAAGCTGAACAAATTGCGGGAATTATGGTCGCTGGTCAATGTGGGCAGGGTGATCGCCCTTGTCTGTTATTGCAAGGACGCTAATCACTGCCACCGCCTCCTGGTGGGGCAGTTTATGATGAATCAGGGCGTCCGTGTCGAGGAGTTCAGCAAATTGGAGATGAGCAGCGCGCCGAGGGTGGGTATCGACAGATGAACCTTTTCTGAGGAGGATGTCCATGATCATCTACACGATCGGGTATACCAAGAAATCGCTGCGCGATTTTTCAGGCAGGCTGCGCAGCCACAACATCGATAGGATCATCGATATCAGACTGAACAACACCTCCCAGTTGGCAGGTTACGCCAAAAAAGACGACCTCTCCTTCATTCTAGAGTTATTGAGCATCTGGTACGAACACCATCCGATACTGGCGCCGACAGAGGAACTGCTCAAAGCATATACAAAAAAGAAGATCGGCTGGCCGGAGTATGAACGCGTGTTTAAGCAACTACTGAAAGAACGCAAGGATGCGCTTCCTGTTTTTAATAACGATATCGATGAGCACATCTGCTTTTTGTGTGCCGAGGACCGTCATCTCATTGATAACAGATCCACCAATACCAGGAGAGATCGATTATGAAAACCCTTGAAATCAGGAGTCTATTGGGGGCTTGCATTTGATCCGGCGCTTTTCTTCACGAAGACAGCAACTGGACACCACTTTCTTGAACGAGCGATTGCAGGGGGCCTTAGCATATCACCGTATTGCCGGCTATTTCAGTTCATCAGTGCTTGAGGTGGCCGGTGAAGCGCTGGAGAGCATTCAGGGTCCAATTATGGTGGTCTGTAATTCCGACCTGGACGTGCGGGACGTGGAAACAGCGAAGGCTGCCAGCCAGGCCTTGAGGTACGAGTGGTGCGCTGCCGAGCCCGAGAAACTGGGCATTGCCTCTCAGCCACGCTTTATCCGTCTCTATCAGCTCCTGCGATCAGGCAAGCTCCAGGTAAGAGTGCTGCCTGCAAAAAAATTTGGCCTGGCCCATGGCAAAGCTGGGGTAATCACCCTGGCTGATGGGAGCCAGACTGCGTTTATCGGCAGCATCAACGAGACGCATGCCGCCTGGAAGGTCAACTACGAGATCTTATGGGAGGACAACTCGCCTGAGGCGGTAAATTGGGTTGAGGAGGAGTTCCAGGCGCTCTGGAACAGTCCCTTCGCGGTTCCCCTTTCTGAATTCATCATTGAAGATATCGGACGGATATCCCGGAGAACAGTGATTCCCGATGTGGATGCCTGGCAGCAGGATGCCGAACCGGCGGCTGCGGTGATCGAGGCGCCTGTTTTCAGACGGGAGAACGGCCTGCTCGAACATCAGAAATATTTTGTGAAGTTGGCTTTTGATGCTCACTGCGGCCCGTTCGGGGCGCATTTTATTCTGGCAGATATGGTTGGCCTGGGCAAGACCGTCCAGTTGGCACTGGCGGCGCAACTGATGGCTTTATCCGGAGACAGGCCAGTACTGGTGCTGGTTCCGAAGACCCTGATCTGGCAGTGGCAGGACGAGATGTGTAATATGTTGGACATGCCCTCGGCGGTTTGGAACGGCAAGCAGTGGGTAGACGAAGTTGGTATTGAATACCCAATCCAGGGCCCTGCGGGGATTAAGAAGTGTCCGCGGCGAGTCGGCGTTGTTTCACAGGGTTTGATTACCAGGGAGTCCGAGGCCGCCGGGTATCTTAAAGAACTATCGTATGAGTGCATCATTGTCGACGAGGCGCACCGGGCGCGGCGTAAGAAGTTCGGGCCGCATCCTGAGGAGCATAAGCCCGAGCCCAATAACCTGCTTGCCTTCTTATGTGAAATCGCCGATTGTACCAAGAGCCTGCTGCTGGCCACAGCCACTCCGGTCCAGATCCACCCGATCGAGGCTTTCGATCTGATGAGGGTGCTGGCGGAAGGAAACGAGTCTGTGCTGGGTAACGCCATGAGCATGTGGCGCAAGCCGAATTTCTCTCTGGACGTGGTAATGGGCAAAAACGGGCTGCCGGATAGTGATTCATCGCTCTGGAGCTGGATCAGAAACCCGTTACCGCCCGCCTCCGAGGGGCATGACTTTGAACTAATCAGAAGGTCATTAAAGATGCCTGATGCTCAAGCTGTGGCTGCAGGTGACACCTGGATGCAGTTGAAAGAGCCCGACTGTATGCGAGTACGTCGCCTGGCCCACTCTTTTGCGGCAGATCACAATCCCTTCATTAGGCATATAATCCGGCGCACCAGAGAGTTCCTAGAGCAGACGATCAACCCGGAAACCGGCGAGCCTTATCTCAAGCCTATAGCGGTAAAACTTTACGGGGACAATGAGGCGGATGCCATCAGGCTGCCGCTTTACCTGCAAGATGCATTTAAATATGCAGAGCAGTTTTGTGAGTTGTTAAAGCAGCGCCTCCAAGCTGCCGGCTTTTTAAAGACACTTCTGCTGAGACGTATGGGAAGTTCTATCTATGCCGGCAGGCAAACTGTTGAACGTATGCTTTCCAACTGGACAGACATTGGAGAGGATGAGGCGAACGAAGATGATGACAACGCTGGTTCTTCTGAACTCAGGCAACTGACAACAGAAGAGCGCCAAGTGTTGGAGGCGATCTTGGCTAGCCTTGATTCCAATCAAGAGGGTGATCCCAAGTACGAGGTCGTGCTGCGTTGCCTGTTTGAAATGGGTTGGCTAGAGCAGGGCTGTATCATCTTCTCGCAATACTATGATTCTGTCTTCTGGTTGGCCGGGCAGTTGACCGCAAGGCTGCCGGACGAGCCAATTGGAATATATACCGGTAGCCAGCGTTCCGGCATCTTTCATGGTGGACATTATACCAAGGCCGGCAGGGATGAACTCAAGCAGTTGGTTCGCACGGGCGAACTTCGTTTGCTGCTAGGTACCGATGCCGCTAGCGAGGGCATCAACCTGCAACGCCTAGGCACCCTGATCAATCTCGACCTTCCTTGGAATCCAACCCGCTTGGAGCAGCGCAAGGGCAGGATCAGGCGCATCGGCCAGGTGCGGGATACGGTTTACATCTATAACATGCGCTACAAGGGGTCGGTGGAGGACCGGGTCCACGAACTGTTGTCCGACCGCCTGGAAGACATATTCAGGATGTTTGGCCAGATCCCTGATGTGCTTGAGGATGTTTGGATCAACATAGCGCTGGGCGATCTTGAAAAAGCACGCCAGATCATCGACGAAGTGCCAAAGAGACACCCATTTGAAATCAGATACGATAAAATAGAGGCGGTCCCATGGGAGAGTTGCTCGCAGGTGCTGGATTCATCAGAAAGACAAACATACCTTAAGAGAGGCTGGTAGAAGGTTAATTTGTTTCAAGCTACGTTAACTGTTATTTTGCCAGTTGGGGAGGTAAGAAGGGGTTAACGTGGTGTTGAGCGCCTATGCCTCCTAACAGGGACCGTTTTCTTAGTCTCGCCAGGTTTTGCCCGGTTGTATGGCTCTACAGGGATGCCAGCAAATGGTAGCGCGGCAACATTATTAAGACCAACGCCAATCAGGTACAATTATGAGCAGAAAAAAGGCAATAGTAAGATACGAACTTAATTGTGGTGATGTCAGAAATTTAACAGATGAAGAGATCAAGGTTATCCTTCGCGCTGCGGATCCACTTATTACAGTTGGCGGTAGGAGCATGCTGGCGAGAATTCTGAAGGGCTCCAAAGATAAAAAAGTCCTTGAGCATGGATTGGAGCAATGCCCTGCCTATGGTTACTACGGGGACTTAACCCTACAGGAAATAACTCACCGGATTGACTGGATGATAAAGAATAATTACCTTGAAATAGAATATGATTACCGGCTTCCGATGCTTGTCTTCTCTGAAAAGGGTTGGGAGATTGAGAGGGAAACCCATGCAGAGGAATTACTGCAAAAACTTACAAGTGTTTTGGGAGGAAAAGACTACAGCTTTGTTCAAGAGCTGAAGGACAGAAACAGGGAAATGATCCTGTTGTTGATTGAAAAAATCAGGCAGACGGGCAATGCGAGAGTTATACCATTTCTAAAAGCCTGGAAGGAAATCGAATGCAAGAAGGTGCAGGCTGAAATTCAGAGGGTCATTGATTATTTGGTGAAAGAGGGCACGATATTTTAGGGAAAACGTATACGCACGTAAGAGATAATTGCTCTGACGAGATTCAAGTGGGGGAGGAATGAGTTTGACACCGGGCAATCCAACCATGGAAAAACTGGATAGAGAGATGCAGAAAGGCTATAAGCTGCTATCTGAGGACAGGCTTTTCGAAGCAATACATGCGTGGTGGGAGACCTGGGAGGATATCAAATACCTGATGGCTCAGCATGGAATTACTGATGTTGATTCTTTTGATGATGTGTTCAATGGAACCCAGTCCGTTTTTAACTGGGCCGGCGATTTTGAAATGGAGCTTGGAAATGCGGCGGTAGAATCTAGAGAATACTGTCAACAAAGAATCGATTTCTGCAGGGAGTACCTTGAGAGATACAATGATCCTTCGGAATTGAATGCTAAAGGCATGAAAGTGGCCATTGCCGAGTCCTATTTCAAGTTGGGAGAGGCAGATGAGGGAGACAAGCTGTTTGAACAACTGGTAGCAGAATACCCCAGGTGGGCATGGGGATGGATCAACTGGTCAGACCAGTACAACTTGTGGGAATGCAATAACAACAAGCAACCCGAGAGGGCTATCGAAATTTTGAAGCGGGGTCTTGAGGTGCCAGGCCTCGAAGATAAACGGGATGTGCATGAGCGGCTAAAAGACATCTATAGCGATCTGGGCATGCAGGATGAAGCGGTCGAGATTGACAAGGAAATAAAAGAGATACAATCCACCAATCAGACGTGGCCTGATATGGAACATGTTCTTAAAGATTTCCGGGTTGCCAGCCCTGCGGTTGTTCCGAGAAAAATAGGGCGCAACGAGCCATGTTCTTGTGGTAGCGGTAAAAAATACAAGAAATGCTGCGGACGTTAGAAGCAATCTACCGTTCGCGATCCCTTATGGGAACAACACTTGTGTTCTGGTTGTGCAACAAGGAAAGATAATTATTGGATTGTAAAAAGAACTTTTCTGTAACGGCCGGGTGGTCAGTAATGATAAATTAATTTCCAAAAACTCTATCGTATATCTGTTATAATGCGGCGTCTAGGTGTCAGCCAGTAAAGATAATTATTGTTCTTGAACATAAGAAAGAGTGTGTTGTTGAATAATAAAGTTGCGTACTCGATAATAAAGTTGTGAACTGAAAGCCCCTCTAAATGGGGCTTTCCCTTTGCTGGCGATAATGGCTGATATTGAACGGACATACGCGATTATCTGTAAACACAAGTAGTTACCAAACACATCACGAGTAGTATTATTTCTAAAATACAAGGTTTCATTTTGTTCCTGTGATGAAAACATAAGAGGAATCTGCCATCATTTGGCGAAAAATATCGAAGTGGTAAGTGATAGCAAGAACCTATGCTCGTTCATGGCAGCTTTAAATACTCTAATTGATTTGGAGATCTAAACTGTGGCGAGAAAGAAAAGGAACGGACAAACACAAACGCCAGTAAATGGAGTAGTACAATCCAGCCTTCCCTTTATGCCTTCTGCTGATGAGCGCTTGGATATCTCCACCTTGGAGACTTGGCTCTGGGATGCGGCCTGCGCCATACGAGGCGCTACCGATGCCCCGAAGTTTAAGGACTTCATTCTGCCGCTAGTTTTTTACAAGCGTCTCTCTGATGTCTTCAAGGATGAGGTAGCAGATTATGCGGCTGGCTCTATAAGCGAGGATGAAGCCATGTGGGAGATTGAAGATGATCACGCCGATGCCCTTAAGACCGGACGCCCCCCGATTGTTCGCTTCTATATCCCGCCTGCTTATTCCTGGGACAAGATCCGTAACCATGGCGCCGATGGGCACCTGGGTGAGTTTGTGACCGACGCCATGCGGGAGGTGGCCAGGCAGAATCCCTTGCTGGATGGGGTCTTAAATATAAAGGATTTCAATGAGCGCCAGAGCGGACAGCGCACTCTGGATGAGGAGCATCTGGCAAGTCTGATCGAGGTGGTCAGCCGCCACCGGTTGGGTTTGAAGAATACTGAACCGGACATCCTGGGCCGGGCCTACGAGTACCTGCTACGCAAGTTTGCTGAAGGTCAAGGACAGAGCGCCGGTGAGTTCTATACGCCCAAAGAGGTGGGCTGGCTGATGGCCGAGCTGATCAGTGCCGGCCCTCATAGCACCGTCTACGACCCAACCTGTGGCTCCGGAGGCCTGCTGATCAAAGCTCGTCTTCTATTTGAGAAACAACATCCTGAATGGACAACTAAGGCCCCAAAATTGTTTGGGCAGGAGCTAAACCCTGTAACTTTCGCTATCTCCAAGATGAACATGTTTCTGCATGACTATACGGATTCGACATTTGCTATCGGTGACACTTTTCGCAGGCCTGGTTTTACCGAGGGAAATAAGCTCCAGCGCTTCGACTACATAGTGGCCAATCCGATGTGGAACCAGGACAATTACGATGACGCCTTCTATGATAATGATACCTGGGAGCGTTTCAACTATGGGAAGCCCACAAAATCATCGGCGGACTGGGGCTGGGTGCAGCACATGTTTGCTTCGCTGAATGATGGGGGTAGGGCAGCCATCGTACTGGATAGCGGGGCTGTCTCAAGAGGCTCCGGTAGCAAATCGTCCAACCGGGAGAGGGAGATTCGCAAGGAGTTCGTAGAAAGGGATTTTATTGAGGGGGTGGTTCTCCTGCCGGAGAACCTGTTCTACAATACAACCGCTCCCGGCATCATCCTGCTGCTTAACCAAAGCAAGCCTGAGAATCGCAGACAGCAATTTCTGTTAATAAACGCATCTGCTTATTTCATCAAGGAAAAGCCAAAAAATGTGCTGAGCGATGAGGGAATAGCCGCTGTGTCTGAGGTTTATCGCAACTGGGAGACCCGGGAGAAGCTGAGCCGGGTGGTCACTCTTGATGAGATTCGATCTGCCGACTATAACCTGAGCTCATCTCAGTTTGTGGATATTAACGATAAGGCCAAGTACCGACCAATTTCCGAGATCTTGACCGATCTTAGAATTGCTTCTAAGGAGCGAGAAAAGGCAGATGAGGAGTTATCCAAATTGCTTTTAAGGTTGGGTATGAATAATGAAATTGCATGAGTGTATCAAAAATGAGGACTTTGATGCAGAGCAGGGTGCTCTGACATTATCTAAAATAAGACTTCCGTCTCATTGGAATATGGTGAGATTGGACCGGTTATTCGATGTCCAACAGGGAAAATCTCTCTCGCCAAAGAGTAAGCAAGGCGTTTCTCCATGTCCTTTTTTACGCACATCAAATGTTTTTTGGGGGAATGTTGATCTATCCAATATAGATTATATGGATTTTACCAAAGAAGAAATCGAAAAGTTGGCATTAAAGTGGGGCGACTTGCTTGTCTGTGAAGGTGGAGAAATAGGCAGAACAGCGATATGGAATAAGAACGAAGGTGAGTTCTGTTTACAAAACCATATTCATCGTTTAAGAGCGAGAGAAAAAAATATTAACCCGGAATTCTACATGTTTTGGATGCAGGCAGCTTTTCTTTTATTTGACTTTTATGCCGGGCAAGCAAATAAGACGACGATTCCAAACCTTTCAGGCGCCAGGCTAAAAGCATTTCTAATACCGGTTTTACCTTTTTCCGAACAGACGGCTATTGCAAATATATTAAAGGCTGTGCAGGATGCAAAAGAGGTTAGGCAGCGGGAAATAACGCTGGAACGGGAACGCAAAGCTGCCCTTATGGAATTCCTTTTCACCCATGGTACCCAGGGTGGGCAGCGCAAACAAACCGAAATCGGCGAAATCCCCCAAAGCTGGGTATTAGAGAAGTTAGGAGATATAGCTACGATACATTCAGGTGGCACACCTGATAGAACTAAATCTGAATATTGGAATGGTGATATACCATGGGTAAAAACCGGAGAAATTAATTATTGTACTATAGTACAAACAGAAGAAAAGATTACCCGGAAAGGCCTTGAGAATTCATCAGCCAGACTAATAAAGGCCAATACTCTTTTAATGGCAATGTATGGACAGGGTGTTACAAGAGGTAGAGTGGCAATTCTAGGCATTGATGCGGCTATTAATCAGGCCTGTGCAGCTATACATGAGTCTAAAGCAGTTTCCACAAAATTTCTTTATTATTTTTTAGAGTATAATTACAGAAAAATAAGGTCATTAGGACATGGCGCTAATCAGACCAATTTAAATGCTGCATTAATAAAATCTATACTTGTTTCATTAACCTCTTTATCGGTACAGGAAGAAATTTCACGTATTCTAAATGCTTGTGATAAAAACATTGCTATTTTAGAACGCGAAACTGAGTTACTTAATGAGCTATTCCGAGCGGTGCTGGGGCAATTGGTGACAGGGCAGTTGTCAACTGTTCCTTTGATCGAGGAGAGCAAGGAGGCGAGCCCGTGAGCGAGCGTTCGTCTGTACAGAATCCGATGCTCAAGTACGCTCAGGAGATTGGGTGGGAGTATGTAGCGCCCGATGAGGCGCTACGCTTGCGGGGCGGGGATAAGGGGCTCTACTTCGTAGATGTCCTGGAGAGCTATTTGCTCCGGCTCAACAAGGGCATTGTAGATCTCGGCAGAGCGGGGTGGGTCATTCATCAGTTAAACCTGCTCAAGCCGAACATTGAGGGTAACCGCGATGCCCTCTCCTGGCTGCACGGTGAGCGCTCGGTCTTCGTTCCGGAGCAAAACCGGGAACGAAATGTGCGCCTGATAGACTACGAAAACCCCGACAACAATCTCTTCCAGGTTACCGATGAATGGTGGCAACAAAGCGCTGTCTACCACAACCGAGCCGATGTTGTCTTTCTGATCAACGGCATCCCGGTGGCGCTGGCTGAGACCAAGTCAGCCCACAAACAGGACGGGCTGGCCGAAGGCGTGCAGCAGATCCGGCGTTATCATAATGAAACACCCGAGATGTTTATCGCAACTCAGGTTTTCGAGGTGACGCAACTCTTAGATTTCTTTTACGGAGTCTCCTGGAGCACCAGCCGCAAGAACCTCTTCAATTGGAAAGACAAGATGCCTGGCGATTATGAACGCAGGGTCAAGGCTTTCTTTGACCGCCGGCGTTTCTTGCAGGTGTTGCGGGACTATATTATCTTCCTCAGTAAAGACGATGAATTAAGCAAGATTATTTTACGTCAGCACCAGACCCGGGCCGTGGAAAAAGTACTGCACCGTATTCAGGAGCCAGATAAGCGGCGCGGTTTGATCTGGCATACCCAGGGTAGCGGTAAGACCCTGACCATGATCACCGTCGCATCCAAGCTGCTGCGAGAAGTGCAAGGGTCGGAAAAGCCCACCGTCCTGATGATTGTTGATCGCAACGAGCTAGAAAGCCAGCTCTTCAAGAATATCACTGGCTACGGGATCACCTCGGTACAGGTGGCCGGAAGCAAGGCTGAGCTGCAGCAGATCCTATCCTCCGATTACCGTGGCCTGGTTGTCTCCATGATCCACAAGTTTGATGATATCCCGGCGAACATCAATACCCGCTCCGGAATCGTCGTTCTAGTGGATGAGGCTCACCGCACCACCGGCGGTGACCTGGGCAACTATCTTCTGGCCGCTCTTCCCAATGCCACCTACATCGGTTTCACCGGAACCCCTATCGACAATCTGGCCAAGGGCAAGGGTACCTTCAAAGTCTTCGGCAATGAGGACGAGAAGGGCTACTTGGACAAGTACTCCATCGCTGAATCGATCGAGGATGGCACCACCGTCCGCCTCAACTATGCTCTGGCGCCCTCGAACCTAAGGGTCGACCGGGAAACGCTCGAAAAAGAGTTTTTAAACCTGGCTCAGGCCGAAGGGGTAAGCGATATTGAGGAATTGAACGCCATCTTGGACCGAGCAGTCAAGCTCAAGGAGATCATGAAAGCCCCGGACCGGATCCAGCAGATCGCCGCCCACGTTGCCAAACATTTCAAAGAAAACATCGAACCGATGGGCTTCAAAGCATTTCTGGTGGCAGTTGATCGGGAAGCCTGTGCCCTCTATAAGAAGGCCCTTGACCAGCACCTGCCTCCGGAATACTCCAAGGTCGTCTACTCACCATCCCATAACGACAAAGAGGAATTGAAGGAGTATTATCTGACGCCGGATGAAGAGAAGAAGATTCGCAAGGATTTCATCAAGAAGACCGAATTACCGAAGATTCTGATCGTGACCGAAAAGCTGTTGACCGGGTTCGATGCCCCGATCCTCTATTGCATGTACCTGGACAAACCGATGCGTGACCATGTTTTGCTCCAGGCCATTGCCCGGGTCAATCGTCCTTACGAGGATGAAGAAGGTCTGGTAAAGTCCTATGGCTTTGTACTGGATTTTGTTGGCATCTTTGAAAAGTTGGAGAAGGCCCTGGCCTTTGATTCAGATGTAGTAGCCTCAGTCATTCAGAACGTGGATGTGCTTAAGCAGCTTTTTGCCACTCTCATGAAGGAAAAAGCAGAGCAGTACCTACCTCTTACTAGAGGCTGGGATGACAAGTCAAAAGAGCGAGCCATCGAGTACTTTGCGGAGAAGGAGCACCGCGAGGAGTTCAACAAATTCTTCCGGCAACTACAAAATCTCTACGACATTCTCTCGCCCGATGCTTTCCTGCGCCCGTTCATCGAACCATACCAGGCCCTGGCCCAACTCTTTGGGCTTATCCACAACGCCTATGATAGCATTTACGTTGATAAAGAACTGACGAGCAAGACCCAGACGTTGCTGCGGGAGCACGCCAGTACATACAATGTCCAGCTGCCGGGTGAGGTCCACCAGCTTGGACCAAAGGAACTAGCTGCAATCAAGGACGGCGATGCCTCAGATACCACAAAAATTCTTAACCTGCGTAAAATACTGACGGCTGTTGTGGGGGCGGAAAGCGGGTCAAAGCCCTTCCTGTTGACCATCGGGGAGAGGGCGAATGCTCTAGCCCAGGCCTACGAGGATAGGCAGCTAACCACACAGCAGGTATTAGATGCCTTTGAGAGGCTGGCTCAGGAATATGTCGATGCCGATGAACAGCGCCGCCAGTTGGGCGTTGATGAGAATACCTTCGCCATCTATAAAGCCCTGAGCCCTTTTGTGAAAGACCTTACGGTGGCTCAGGCTAAAAACATCAATGATCTGTTTGTGAAATATGCTGATTACCGTTGGAATGACAAACAGGAAACCGGGCTCCGTAAAGAGCTGTATAATGCCCTGCGCCCCTTGGTGGAAGCCAACAAGAAGATCCAGGCGGCAAACGCCTTGATGGGGTTGCAGAGAATATGACGACCAATAATCGCTGGCATGATATCGAGGAGATTAAAGCGGCAATACGGGAATGGGCAGATCGCATCGGGGTAGCGGAGCCTCAGGTTCACCTGCGCCAGATGAAAACCAAGTGGGCGTCTCTTTCCACGGCAGGACGGCTTACCCTGAATGCTGACCTGCTACATCTACCGCGTGACTTGGGTGAGTTCGTCATTGTTCACGAACTGGTCCATCTCCTGGCACCGAACCATGGTAAGGTGTTCAAGAGCTTCATGTCAGCCTATCTGCCTGACTGGCAGGAGCGTGAAAAAGAACTCAGGGAGAGATGAAAATTTACTAGATGTCACAAAACATTGTTTGAATTTACTTTGTATCCATGTTAAACGATAGAGCGAGCCCTTGAATTGAGCTTGTCCTATCTTCCGTAGAATTTCGCTGACGTAGTTTTTCTTAATTTTTCTCAATATTTTATTGTAAATATGTTGCGTAAATGTCTTCGTAGCAGGAAAATGGCTCTGCAGTGTCGAAATCTCATTGAAATTCCTAGTCGGAAAGGCGAGATATGCTGATGAGCAGGAGCCAGATTCTTAAAAAAGGGCCTGGTAGCCTGATAAATAACGGGTTGCCTAGTCTTTACGCTTTTTTATAAGATTTAGAATCGTGTTGGCTATAAACGATAGATGGTTCTGTCAACATTGAAATATGCTTACAGATAAAGGAAGTTAAAGAGTGAGTGTTTAGCCTAGGAGGCTGAGACAGTGCTTCCGACAAAGGAAATAGAGGAATATATAGATAACGCACGTTTAGCCATAAATTTTTTCTTAAAATGCCATCAATGGGATGGGCTAACAAGACATGAAGTTGACTGCTGGCTTGAGAACTTCTCTGACACTCTTGAGGGGCAATACTACTCCATTCGATTATTGAACCAGCTTCTGTACTACTCTGAACGAGACATGGAGAATTTGCTCAGAGAGGGTATTTTTCATAGAGTCCTTGGAAAAAAAGTCCTTCTAGAACACCAACTTTCCAAAAACTTTAAGACTAGCCAACAAGAACTGGAATTCGAGTTTACTGGTTGCCTTGAAAAAGCCCTTTTTGTACCTCTTCTCGATTCATGTGCTCCTCATGAAAGTGGGAATCAGATATCTAGGATTCTCGTAAACCGTTTGGGAGTAAAACCGCAGAATGTGATATTTACCCAGAATATAACTTCTTTGCATGTTTCTTATGAGAATCTAATTATAGTCGACGATTATATTGGTTCCGGTAACCAATGCCGGGACTTTTGGACCAATGCAACAGTGAATGATGGAACTCCCCTAAGAGTATGGTGCTCAGGCAATCAAGTGGAACCATCTTATGTGGCGTTAATCGGCTATGTCAATTCATTGCATAACCTTTCTAACGAATTACCGGACCTTTCTATCTACTGCATTGAAACACTACAAGATGAATACCGTGTATTTGGAAAAGACACCATTTATTGGAGCGATGATGCTGAACGAGAGGATGCAATAGCATACTTTAAATCTATAACAGACACGCAGGGCATTCCATTGTTTGGATACAATGAGCTAGATTTTGCCCTTATCATGCATCAGAATATACCGGATTGGTCTCTCCCTCTGTTCTGGAAGGGAACGACTGACTGGCCCATTCTGATGAGAAGGAAGAACTCATATGAGTAGCTCTGATAACCCTTTTAGACAATTTCGCGCGGAGCAAATAGGTTCAGACCTTTGGAAATTGTTTGTTCCCGGACCATTTAAGAATCTCCTTACCCCGCGGCCACTAGTCATTGAGGGCGGGCGCGGTAGCGGTAAGACCATGTTTTTCTTATACAATTCATGGAGAGATAGGTTGTTGAGCCTAAAAGGGGAAGGGAAGGCGGACGTTGAGGCTTTGGGGGAACTGCTCAAACCATCTGAGTCAATTGGCATCTATTATAAGGTTGATGGGGCTTTTGTTGCGTCTATGCAAGGGAAGGGACGGTCCGACTGGCAAGGGATCTTTAGCACTTATCTTGGTATTTCTCTTATCAAAGATCTTCTAATTTTTTTAGAAAAAACAGTACGAGTTGGCCTTGTCGAACATAATGACCTTTCTTTAGTTCTTTCACAGTTGAGAATGCTGCTCCGAGAAAACACTGAAGTCAATAATATTGCCTCAGCTTTTCATATTTGTGATTATGTACTTGATGGTATTGAGATAATAGTAAATGAGCCAGAAAGTGAACCCACTTTCCGCCCGACCATTGTTGGAAGAGTGGTACATAAGTTTGTTGAAAAACTTAGAAGCATAGAGGCTTTTCGTGGTTCCATATTTCGGATCTATATTGATGAGTATGAGACTCTACTAGAGTATCAACAAAGATTAATAAACACATTAATTAAACATAGCAACTATTTTCTAATCTATAACATTGGAATGCGCCCAAAAGGAATGCTAACTCCAAAGACCATTAGTGAGACTGAAATAATCCAATGGCCTCATGATTATAATCTATTTATGCCGGAATTGGCTCTTAACCCCGAAGGAGAAAGTACTCGGTCTATCTATTATAATTTACTTCGAGATATTTGTAAGCGCCGATTTGAGCAGCTATATCTATCATTGGGTCTGAATTTTGAAGATGATATCGAATATTATCTGGGAAGATATCAGATCGATGATGAAATTCAGAGAATTGTTAATAAAAAGCATACCCCACCGTTTATAGATAAACTGAAAGAAACAATCAGGGTATTGGAATCTGATCCTAAAAAAGCTGATGAATACATTGAAGAACTTGGGAAAAATGTGCCGCCTCTTAATGCTAGGTTACACTTGTGTCTCCTTTTAAGAACTCCTCATTATAGACCAAGTCTTGAGTATTTGAAGGGCGAGTATACTTCTTGGCTTAAAGGGGAATCAGATGTCTACCAAGATTGGTTGCATAACATGAAAATGGGATTGGTATTCTTGCTTGCCAAAGAATACCAGCAAACAAAAGCCTATTACGGTTTTGATGTCTTTGCAATGTTGTCATCGGGTGTAATTCGATATTTTTTAGAATTATGTGAACAGTCATTTGATTTTGCCATGTTAAACGACTTTACATGGAGAAATCCGCGACCTATAACGCCTGATGAACAAACAAAGGCCGCTCGTTATGTAAGTAGATACAAGGTTAAGGATATTGAAGGATACGAGCCTTTTGGGAAGGCCCTTCGTATCTTTGTCCAGAATATTGGTGAGATCTTTGGTGAGTTCCACCGAAATCCCAATATTACTTTGGGTGAACCTGAGCTGAATCATTTTTATACTAAAACTTTTGAAATCGATGATTCAACTAGAAAAGTATTAAATTCCGCAATTATGTGGATCGTACTTCAGGAACGAGCACCAACGAAAGAAAAGGAAACTGAATTATCTGTTAACTTTGTAGATTATCATCTGAATCATATATATTGCCCATATTTTGAAATTTCATACCGACAGAAACGAAAGCTTTTCATTGCTCCTGATGAACTAGGAGCCCTTCTTTCGGGTGATGAAAGAAATGCTAAGAGGGCAGCAAAGGATTTGGTTAATAGGCGTATCGCCACCATAACTACGTCAATGAAACAATTGAATTTTTTTGGTGAGGAATTTGGTGAGGAATAATGTTTGTTCGTGAGGAGTTCGATTGGGAAGAAATTAGGGCTTTCCTTGAAGAGCATGTGACTGTAGCTATTGTTGGCCCAAGTAAAGACGAGAGAAGTGTCTATTTCCCAAGATTATGGAGTGGTTGGAAGTGCAGGTTAATCGAATTAGAAGCGACTTCTGACTGTAGATTAATAACAATAAAAAGTAGTACCAATGGTAGCTGTACTGTCGAGTTAATTCCTGGCTTAAAAAGATATTTGGAAAGTATTAGAAGCCAGATGAGGATTGTTTGCATAGACATATCTAGTTTACAACATGCTGTTATTATGTTCTTGTGCAAACTGTTAACTCATGAAATTAAACCTGCACAGTTATTTGCATCATATGCTCAACCGTTAGATTATTTACCCAAAAGCCATTTAGGAGATTTTTTACTTTCTGAAGAGCTTCTTGGCCTTAAGCCAGTGCCAGGTTATGTAAGACGAATAAGGGGATCTTGTATTCGTTTGCTGGCCTTTTTAGGATTTGAGGGGGATCGTTTGGCGAAGATTATAGAGGAAATGGATGATATTCAAAATGTCATACCTGTCATAGGTTTCCCCGCTTTTAGCCCTGGTTGGCAAGCTAGATCTTTACGTAATTGTATGCTTGCAATCCAACGAACAGACGCCACAGACAATATCCATAAATGTAATGCTACCAGCGTATTTGATGCTTACGAGATAATCGAGCGTTGTAAACCCGTGAACAATGAAGAGGTTTACGCCTTAGCACCGTTAGGCACTCGTCCACATTCAATGGCTTGTGCAATATATGCAGCGAAGCATCCAGAGTGTTTGTTAAGGTATGACTTTCCAATAGAAGCAAGTCCAAGAAGTACAGGAATATTGCGCCGTGTTGGATATCATCTCTCGACCTTCATTACACCGTAAACAGAAAGCTGTTGGCTAGTTACCCCTTGAAGGAGTGGTGTTATGGAGAGGTACTATACCCCACCTTCCGTTGCCAAAATGATGGTTGAATTGATTCCATCCTCTCATCCTAAAACTGCTGTAGACATATGTGTTGGGTCTTGGAATCTTCTATCTGCTACAAAGAACAAATGGCAGGAGATTAATCTTTTTGGCGTGGATATCGATTCGAGGTCTAAGAAGTTGAGCGACGGTAACTCTTTTATTTGCATGGATGGTAGAGCATTTGCATTAGATCGCCTAAAAAAAAATGCCAAGTTTTCATTGGTATTGGCCAACCCTCCATTTGGAAAGGATGTTATGGAACACGTAAATTTATTTAATACATTACCAGGTTACAACCAAATGACATCAGTGGCCTTGCGAAGAATGGAAACCACGATGCTTCTTGCAAACTTATCATTGCTAGAAGAAGAAGGTGTTTTGGCTGTAATTGTTCCTCGAACAGTTGTAGACGGGGAATGGTCTAGATGTCTCAGGGAGTATATATCTAATAATTATCAACTAAGATGTATAGTAAACTTACCAAGACGTGTGTTCGGGGATGAGGTGTATACCACAATTCTAGTTATTGAGAACTCAAAGACGACCAGCATAACCAATATTTACGATACGTTATTGACTGACAAAAAGTATCAACTTTGCTATAAACATTCTCTGCCCTACCAGATGGTGAGGGATGGACCTTGGAAGCTCTGTGTTCCCAGTGATTCTAAGAAGGAGTGTATCCGAATAAAGAGAGGCAGCATCAGTAATGATATCCTGGAAAATACCGGCCACAGACCAGTTATTCATAGTACTGACATATGGAATCTGAGAAACGGGCAGTGGAAGCCAACTAAATTTATGCCAAGCAGTCTAGAGAGTAAGGTCACCCACAATACTGTAGAGGAGGGATATATTGTTGCGATTCGAGTAGGTAGGAATAGTGGGTTGGCTGCAAGAATAGGTTTTAAATCACAGATACCCGCTTCTAACTGCCTACTCATTATCAATACAGAAAGTAAAAAGCAACAAGACAGAATATGGCGAATTATGAATTCAAGTTTATATTATAAAGATTTGTCTGGATTAAGAAGAGGTGTCGGTGCATGTTACCTTACTTCAGAAACTCTCAAGGATTACCTGGAAGCCCAGATAGGACAAGGGGGAGTTGAATGAAAATCCTGAAACCCTGCGTATTAGTTCCCAGGGACCAATTGTGCGATGAGGTACTGGCAAGACTTCAGAGATATGGTAGTGTATGCTATAAAGCTGAAGACAGAATGAAGCAGACAACTTCGGAATTTCTTGGTTCAATAGTTGAAAGAGGTCATGAATCGATCATTGAGCACGAAAAGGTGACTGTATTATTTATAATTGATAGGGGTATTTCGCACGAGATCGTAAGGCACAGAATTGCAAGCTACAGCCAGGAATCGACTCGCTATTGTAATTATAGCAAAGATAAGTTCGGAGGAGAAATAAGTGTTATAGAACCATTTTTCTTTATTAATAAAGAAAACGCTTATAGGCACTGGAAAGAGGCTTGTCTGGTTGCTGAAAAGGCGTATATGGCTCTTTTAGAAATGAACTGCTCACCTCAAGAAGCCCGATCAGTTCTACCAAATTCATTAAAGACTGAAATTGTTGTAACTTACAACTTGAGAGAGTGGAGGCATTTCTTTAGACTTCGAGCGGCCTCAGCTGCACATCCTCAGATGAGGCAGGTAGCAATACCATTACTGTTACT
>Ga0187870_1000865_pt1 | contig 30713 bp, 22 predicted proteins | sample June2016WEW_13_1_3_FD_132974 | JGI IMG/M metagenome (GOLD analysis project Ga0187870, IMG submission 132974) | Peatland microbial communities from SPRUCE experiment site at the Marcell Experimental Forest, Minnesota, USA - June2016WEW_13_150 | ecosystem: Environmental > Terrestrial > Soil >... | reverse complement strand
GGGAATCGGGGGGTTCTGGGCTCCGATGACCGCCCCTGCGGGGCTGACCAATCTGGTCGCCATTGCCAGCGGGTACAGCCACTGCTTGGCGCTGCGCGCGGACGGAACGGTTGTGGCGTGGGGCGACGACTCCCTCGGTCAGACCAACGTTCCGGCGGGGCTAATCAACGTGGTGGCCATCGGCAGCGGATGGGGCCACGCCTTGGCGTTGCGGGCCGACGGAACAGTCGCCGCCTGGGGCTCAAATGGCTTTGGTCAGACGAACGTTCCCCCTGATTTGCACAACGTGTGGGCGATCGCGGGAGGGGGAGGGCATGCCCTGGCGCTGGTGGGTGACGGTCCGCCGGTGCTCAAGATGCCGCTGGCCAATCCTTCTCTCAGCGAGGGCATTTTCGGCGTCTCGGCGGCCACCCGGAGCGGGCGGGTGTACGCCTTGGAGTTCAAGGACTCGCTCAACGGCGGCGCTTGGACAGCCCTCCAGTTGGTGGCGGGCAGTGGGCGAACTCAGATTTTGACCGACCCAAGCGCAACGGGCGCGAGTCGGTTTTACCGCGTCCGTCAGTGGTAGCAGGTCAAAGGAATTGGAAAGGGCAATAACCATGAATATCGCAGAAATCACAAGGTCGTCTGGCGCAATAGTGCTGGCGCTCATTGTCTCAACGGGACAGGCATCGGCGTTTGCCCCGACGGGAAAACCATCAACCCCCAACCTGGACAAACGGACGGCGGCGCCGCCCAGCGCGCAGTTCACGCCGGCAAGACAGCAGGCAGCGGCTCAGTTGCAAGCCCGCATTCCCTCTGCCCGGATAGACTACGATCCGGTGACCGGCGCTCCCGCCTGGATTGCCTCCGTCTGGGGATTCTTGAGCGGCCCGGACAGCGACCAGGAGATGGTTCCGCGCACAGCCCAGAGTCCGCCAGCGGCGACGGATGATGATCCGCACCATTCGATCAAGCGTTTTCTCAACGAGAACGCCGCTCTGTTTGAGCACGGCGCTGAGGTGCTGACTAACAATGCGGCCATAGCACGGGAGTTTGTCACGGCGCGCAACGGCATGCGGACCGTCGTTTGGGAGCAACAACTGGACGGTATTCCGGTGTTCGAGGGCGCGCTCGTCGGCCACATCACCAAGCGGGGCGAATTGGTAAACATCTCCAGCCATTTCCTGCCGGACATCGTCACGTCCAGCGGACTCGATTCGACGAGCCGGTTGAATGTTGAAAATGCCCCGCCAATGTCCGCTCGCCAGGCGGTGGTGAACGCGCTGACTGACGTCGGAGAGACCATCACCGTTGACGGCGTTACCCCAGTAGGGCCCGCCCTAGTTGGGCCGGTGAAAGAGCAGGCCTTCACGGCCGCTCCGTTGTCTGGTCAAGCGAGCGTGTCCCTCGCGTGGCTGCCGATGAGCCGTACGAGCGTGCGGCTTTGTTGGTCAGTGCAATTCGTTCGCCGTTCAAGTCTCGAGACGTTGCGAGCCGTTGTCGATGCCTCGTCCGGCGAAGTCCTCGTCCGACTAAACCAGACGTGCAGTTACAGCAATGCTAGCTATCGCGTTTACACGAGCGACAGCCCTTCGCCCTTCTCGCCCGGTTGGTCGTTCCCCTTAACCAACCAGCCGGCGGTTGTGGCCACGCAATTGCTTACATTGTCGGCGCTTTCTGCGGTGGCGTCTCCCAACGGCTGGATAAATGACGGCGACAACCAAACGGCTGGCAACAATGTGACCGCATCTCTGAACCGCTCGGCCCAGCGCCCCAACTTAACTCTCCCAACGCAAGGTTCTTCCTGGCGCGTCTTTGACTTTCCTCTGGATTTGAGCCAAGACCCGAGCAACTACGAGAATTTTGCGGTGGTCAACCTTTTCTACCGATGCAATTGGATGCACGACCGGCTCTACGATCTGGGGTTCACGGAAGCCGCCGGCAATTTTCAGAATAACAACTTCGGAAGGGGTGGTGCCTCCGGCCCTGATGGAATTTTGGCTTATGCCCAATATGGCGCTGATGTACACTACGAGGGCGGGTACGCCAACAACTCCTACTTCTTCCCGGCGGGGGACGGCACGAATGGTGAAATCTGGATGTTTCTGTTCACCGGCCCCGCGCCTGCCCGGGATAGCGACCTGGATTCGGAAAGGGTCTGTCACGAATACACCCATGGACTTAGCAACCGGCTGGTGGGTCAGGGTAACAGTGGCATTGGCATCACGGCCCCTCAATCGCTAGGTCTGGGGGAGGGGTGGTCGGACTTTTACGCCTTATCTCTCCTGAGTGAACCAGGCGACAATGTTCACGGAAGCTACCCAATGGGCGGTTACGCCACCTACGATTTCGGGCACATTTTCAATCAGAACTACTACTACGGAATTCGCCGGTATCCTTACTCCACGGACGTGGCGAGAAACCCGCTCACGCTAAGGGACATTGATCCGAACCTGGCTAACAACTGCTCTTCGGGCGTACCGTACACCACGATAGGGATACGCTCCTTGAATCCCTGTACGAGCACTAACGCGTCCGAGGCCCACAACGTTGGAGAAGTGTGGTGCGTGACGTTGTGGGAGGCCAGGGCAAATGTGATCGATCACTACGGCTGGCTGGTGGGCAATGAGCTCATCCTGGAGCTCGTAACGGACGGGATGGTTCTCTCGCCGGCCGATCCCACTTTCACCCAAGCTCGTGACGCGATCATCCAAGCGGATTTGGTGGACACTGGCGGCGCCAACTGGAAGAGGCTTTGGACGGCGTTTGCGCGGCGAGGTCTGGGGTGGGGCGCCGTTGCTCCCCCCAGCTCGACGACCACGGGAGTCACGGAGTCGTATTTCTTGCCGGCTGAAGGGAACCAGCTCTGGAGCTACGCGACGGCGGGCGCGATTTATTCGTCACCTGGCGTCGGTCCCGACGGCACGGTGTACATCGGGTCCAGCGATGGACATCTCTACGCCATCAATCCCAATGGCGCGCTCAAGTGGGCGTTCACTCAACCCGCGTCGTACGTCTCTTTCAATTGCGCGCCGGTGGTGGCTGGAGACGGAACCATTTATTCCCGGCGCAGTGACGGCTATCTCTATGCTGTCAATCCGAATGGCACGCTCAAGTGGCGGACACTGATCTGGTACGATACGTGGGCGTCGCCCGCCCTGGGCGCCGACGGCACCATCTATGTGGCCGGCGAGGATGCCGCGCATGGCTATGCGTACTGCGTCCACGCGGTCTCGCCGCAGGGAAGCATTCTGTGGTCGTTTGATGCCGGCAACACGATCTATTCGTCGCCAGCTATCGGCGTGGACGGGACGATCTACTTCGGCAGCACGGACAACAAGATCTACGCCGTCAATCCCAACACTCACCAGGCAAAGCCTGGCTGGCCGGTGACTACTGGGGGATGGGTTATTTCCTCGCCCGCGATCGCCCGGGACGGCACGGTTTACGTCGGCTCGTATGATGGAAAGCTGTACGCCCTGAAACCGGACGGAACGTACAAATGGCCCCCACTTACCTTGGGCAACGGAAGTTCCATAGAGTCATCGCCAGCCATGGGACCGGACGGAACGGTCTATGTCGGATCGCAGGATAACAAGGTTTACTCCATTAATCCGAACACGGGCCAGGTCAATGCAGGCTGGCCGTACGCGACTGGATTCACGGTGCGGTCCTCACCAGCAGTTGCCACGGATGGCACCATCTTCGTCGATTCAGACGACGGAAACCTGTACGCGTTGAATCCAAACGGGACACCCGTTGGTGCTCCCTGGCCCTTCTACGGCGGAGGAGGGTTTTCTTCTCCAGCGATTGGCGCGAATGGCACGATCTATGTGGGCTCCGGCAGCGGCAAGCTCTACGCCCTGTCCTACGCGAGCGGACCGGCGCGCAGCACGTGGCCGATGTTCCGCAATAACCCGTGGCATACCGGCAATCCCTCGACGCTTACGCTGTCCTCTGGGAGCCTGCAGCCGGGCGTTAGCTTCCAATTCCAAGTCAAGGGACTTGGCGGCATGAGCTTTACTGTGGAAGGCTCGGAGAGTCTGGAAAGCTGGAGCCTATTGGGAACGGTGGCCCTGCCGGCCGGCGGCACCGCGGCTTTTACCGATGGTCAGGCATCTCTGTATTCGTATCGGTTTTATCGAGTCCGATGCGATTCCATCCTATCGTACAACTCGTTGGGGTATATGGTCTTCAATGTCCCCACTGGGAATTCCATGATTGCCAACCAACTAGACAATCCGTTAGGGAACACAGTGAGCGTCCTGCTGCCAAGCCCTCCGACGGGCACAACGCTCTATAAGTGGAATGAGACGACGCAAAACTACGACATCGACACATTCTTTTTACCACAGGGAGGATCGACACCGATGTGGACGGATCCAAATATGACGCTGAATCCCGGAGAAGGCGTGCTGATCGTGCCGGGATCAGCGACAAGCATCACGTTCATCGGGAATCTGCGGCAGGGCTTGCTGGCAAATCCGTTCCCCTCCGGCTTTTCCATCCGCAGTTCAATGGTGCCACAAACCGGGCCGATTGATACCTCGCTTTGGTTCGCTCCGATCAGTGGCGACACGATTTATCGGTACGACAATGCGACTGGTGCTTACGATAGTTACACCTATTCCGGTGGCGCCTGGTCCCCATCGGTACCGACACCCGGGGTGGGCGAGTCGGTCTGGATAGACACGACGACAGCCCGGACCTGGGGTCGAAATTTCACCGTTTGGTGAGGTTCTGCCCTTCGACCTTTCCGCGTGCTGGAACGGTCGGAAAATGCTGTCTCCGGCCCGTACTCGGACGGGGCGCTAGCCGCCGCTCTCGGTGCGGCGCGCTTCCGCGCCGAGCACATGCATCTGGTATTCCGATGGAATCAGGAAATCGAAAACCAGCCGCGCCTGGTCGCTCACCGGAAAAGTGTGCCGCTGCAAACTGGCCCGCGTCGTCGCGGTCAGTTCCACGCGAATGCCGCTGGCCCGAATCAAACTTCGTAGCGTCCCACGCGCCACTTCCCGATGGTCGGGCACGGAAAGCGTCGCCATATACCCCTCCTTCACCAAAATCATGTGACTGCCACGTTGCCGCGCGATCTTCCAGCCGTCTTTCTCGAATGCACGAACTATGTTCCGCCCGCTGAGAATTGGCAAAACAGCCATCAGACAGCCACCTCCACCTGGCTTGTCTCGACCGTCAAGGGCATCCCGCGTTCCGCCCGCACTTCCAAACAGCCCATGATGGCTTCCTTGATATTCCCCAACGCTTCCGGCTTCGTTTTGCCTTGGCTGACGCAACCCGGAATCGAAGGGCACTCGACCACCCAGGCGCCGTCCTCATCTCGATCCAATGTCACCAGAAATTTCATCGTCATAATTGTATCCTCCGTTTCGCTTGTGGCAAACCTGTTCTTTTCTCAATCCGGCGAGGGGCACGTCCTCGCCCATTCCCTGTTGGGGGTGGGGCTGAGTTCGAGCTCCAATTGTCCCCCTTGCACGACTTCTTTCTGCCGAATCCACCAGCGGTTCAGGGGCTGGCCGTTGAGTCGGGCGGATTGGATGAAGCGGTTCTGCCGTGAAGAGTTCCGGGCCACGATCATGAAGGTCTTGCCGCCGTAGTGCGGCGCTGACAAATGGAGCACGATTTTAGGGTAGAGCGGGCTGCCGGGCAGTGTGCCGCGGCCACCCGGCGAGAAGCTGCCTCGGGCCTCGTTAACTGGGTGAAGTGCTCCGGTGGTCATGCTGAACGCCATTCTGCGTGGCGCCGCGAAACGGGCGCAAGCTCAATGTTTCAAGAGTTAGGGAGGCAGGGAGGCATCGGAGGAAAAGACGGGGTGATGCTTGATTTCTGTTTACATCGCCCTGCCGCTTGGGGCAATATGGGGCGTACCGCGATCAATCGTATGAAGTCCTGTAATGATGGCCCGGGATTTTCAGGGAGCACACGGGCGGCCGTGTTCCCCTTCACGCTAAACTCCTTTCCGTGGGTTTTGCTCTTGCTCTCGTTGCCGTGGGGCCAGGCAGCCCCGGGCACGCCGCCGGAGCAATTGCTGCTCAAAGATTACAGACCGCGCTCGATCTACAAAGTGCCCGCGACCACGGTGGCGCGGGCCAAGTTCCCTGTCATCGACCTGCACGCCCATGATTACGCCAAGACTGACGAGCAGGTCGCGGAATGGGTCCGCACCATGGACGAGTTAGGCATCCAGAAGTCGGTCGTCCTGAGCCAGGCCCATGGCAGAGAGTTCGACACCCTCATCGCTCGCTACAAGAAATACCCGGGCCGATTTTCGGTGTGGTGCGGCTTTGATTACACGGGCTACGACCGGCCGGGCTTTGGGCCGGCGTCGGTGGCCGAACTGGAGCGGTGCTTCCAGGCCGGCGCTGAAGGTGTTGGGGAAATGGGCGACAAAGGCAAGGGCCTGTTCTACACCACGCCCGCCGCCTGGGGCATGCACTTCGATGACCCCCGGATGGACCCGCTGCTGGAGAAATGCGCAGAACGCGGCCTGCCCGTCAGCATCCATGTGGCCGATCCGATGTGGATGTATGAGCCGATGAACCGATTCAACGACGGGCTCATGAACGCCTACCAGTGGCGGCTGGATAATCAAACCAACATCCTGTCCCATGCCGAACTGCTCGGCACGCTGGAGCGGGCGGTCAAAAAGCATCCCCGCACGGTTTTCGTCGCCTGCCACTTTGCCAACTGCTGCTACGATCTAACCAGGCTCGGCGCGATGTTTGATCGCTGCCCGAACCTTTACGCCGACATCAGCGCCCGTTTCGCCGAGACCGCGGCCATCCCCCGCGCGGCGGCGAAGTTCTGTCAAAAATACCAGGACCGCCTCGTTTATGGGACCGATATGGGCCGCGGCAAGCCAATGTATCAAACCACTTTCCGGATCCTGGAAACAGAAGACGAACATTTCTATGACTGGGACCTCTTTACCTATCACTGGCCGCTGTACGGGCTTGGTCTAAAGGACGAAATCCTGAGAAAGGTCTATCACGAAAACGCTCAACACGTCTTTCAGCAAGCCAAGGACGCGGCTGCCTCGGGCCGCTGAGGCGGCCCGAGCTGTTCTTCGCGCCGCGCCGCCGCCCATGAAGCCACGAATTGTCTGCGCGCTCCTCGCCGGCGCCTCCGTCGGTCTGACACTCGCCGTCGGCCCGGCCGCGGCGGCGGCAGAAGTCATTACCTATCCGGCGCCCCCCGGCGAGCCGCTTTCAGCCGATTTCCAGATCACGGCCGACGGCCAGAAGGTGGACGTTTACACGGCGCGCGTGCTCGACCCGCCCTTCGCCGGCAAGGAGTGGGACTACGGCGGACCGTACTCGTTCGCCAACTTCGATCTGGCCGGCCGTGTGGAAGTCCGCATCACGTCGAAACGTTCGTTGCGCGGGACAGTGATTCGCCCGCCGTCTGCCGTCGCGAAGGTGGCGCCGGGGGACGACCACACGCTGGTCCTGACGCTGGATGGCCCGCGCAAGTTCAGCGTCGAGCCGGACGGAAAGAAGGCGCCGCTGCTCCTTTTCGCCAACCCGCTGGAGGAGAACCCGCCCGCGCCCGGCGCGCCTGGCGTCATCTACTTCGGCCCCGGCATCCACCAGCCGGGGAAAATCTCCCTTACCAATAACCAGACCCTCTACCTCGCCGGCGGCGCCGTCGTGAAAGCCGGGGTGCTGGCCCAGGGCGAGAACCTCCGCATCGCCGGACGCGGCATCCTCGACAGCTCAGGCTGGGAATGGCGCCAGGGCCCCACCCCGCACGTCGTTTCCATTTGCGGCACCAACATCATGGTGGAGGGCATCACCATTCGCGGCGCGGCGCATTGGACGGTCGTCCCGCGGCACAGCCGCCACGTCACCGTCCGCGGCATCAAGCTCTGCGGCGCGCGGGTGCAAAACGACGACGGCGTCAATCCCTGCAACTCGCAGGACGTGCGGATCAGCGATTGCTTCATCCGCACCGACGACGATTGCGTGGCGCTCAAGGGCCTGGACTTCAACGCGCCCGACAACAACGTCGAGCGCATTACGGTCGAAAACTGCGTGCTGTGGTGCGACCGCGCCCGCATTTTCCTCCTGGGCCACGAGAGCCGCGCCGGGTTTATGCGCCAGGTGACGTTGCGCGACCTTGACATCATCCACTTCACGATGACGCCCTTCTTGTTTGAGCCGGGCGAGGACATGCGGCTGGAAGATATTACCGTGGAAAATGTGCGTCTGCACGGCGAAGGCCAGCGCGAGTTGATCCGGCTCAAGCCGGTCGTGAACCAGTACATGCGGAAGAAGGTGCCGGGCTATGTGCGCAACGTGCGCTTCAAGAACGTGAGTGTCGAAGGCGCCACCGGCGAGTACCTCGTGCAGCTCGAAGGCGCTGACGCCGAGCACAACGTCCGCGACGTAACCTTCGAGAACGTCACGATCAACGGCACCCCTCTGGCGGAGGGCCAGGACCGGGTTCGCATCGGAGGGCTAGTCGAGGGCGTGCGCTTAAAGCCGGGGAGAAAGTAACCCCGGCCGGATGGGGCCGAGATTGGATTCGCCCGCGCCGAGGCATTCCGCCAGCTCAGGTGTCCTCAACCGGCCGCCAGGGCGCCTGGTGGTTGATGCCTCCACGCGCCGCGCGTGAAATCGGGAATGGCCACCGGTGCGCTGCCTTTGGAAACAGACGCGATACTGAGCGGCACAATGCTGCTCCAGGCGGCGGCATCATACACGGTTAGGTCCAGGGGCAGGCCTTCCCGGAGGCATTGGATCAAGCGCCAGTTCATCACGTAATCCATGCCGCCGTGGCCGCCGGACTGCTGGGCTTGGGCGTTGAGTTTCTTCCAGAGCGGGTGCCCATATTTCTCGTGATAGGGCTTGAGCTCAATGGTCCAGCCCTCGGGTTGGCCATCAAGATGCAGGCGGGGCGGATAATCGCAGAACGTGCCGGTGGTGCCGGCGATCAGGTTGATGCGGCTATAGGGACGGGACAGGACCAGGGAGAACTGAACCATGATCGTTCGGCCCAGCGCTGTTTTCAGGAGCGAGGTATTAAGGTCGCCGCAGGCAAAGTGCTCCCGGCGCCGCGGGTTGTCGGCGGGGAGGGATTCGCACCGGCGGCTCAGGGCCTGTTCGCGCGAACTCATCGAGACCAGGTAGTCGAATTTGTCGCCCGTATTGATGCCCAGGTACTGGGCTACGGGACCGAGTCCATGAGTCGGGTAGAGATTGCCGTTCCGAGTGGCGACGAAGCGCCGGCGCCAATTCGCGGCGCTCGCATCCTGCAGGAGGTAATCACGGGATTCGTGGAGGTAACCCGCCTCGCCGTGGGTCAGGTCGCCAAAAACGCCCTGGCGCGCCATGCGGAGAACCAGCAGTTCGATTTCGCCGTAACAGCAATTCTCCAGCATCAGGCAGTGGCGGCGGGTTAGCTCGGCGCTGTCCACCAACTGCCAACATTCGTCGAGCGTGAGCGCGGCCGGCACTTCGAGCGCCGCGTGCTTGCCATTCTTCATGGCGCTGACCGCCATCCGGACGTGCCAGTCCCAAGGGGTGGCGATGTAAACCAGGTCCAGGTCGTCGCGGCGGCACAGGGCCTCAAACGCCGTCTCGCCCTTCGTGTAGCCGGCCGGCTCGGGTTGTCCCTTGGCCACGACACGCTGTTGGGCGCTCTTCACCCGGTCCGGCACGAGGTCACAGACGGCTTTGATCTCGACCCCATCAACGTCCAGCAAGTTGCCCAGCAGGCTGGAGCCGCGGCTGCCGACACCGATGAACCCGATCCGGACTTTGTCCAGGGGCGGGAATCTCAGTCCAAACACGCGTTGCTGTCCGGGCTTGGCTCGGCGAATCGCCGGTTCCAGTGCGACTGCCCCCGCCCCCGCGGCTAGACCGATGCCGGCAGTGGTTGCGGCCGCCACGGTGAGGAACTCACGGCGGGAACAGGAATGGCTGGGGTTTGTCATAAGGCTTCTCGGTTGGTGCGACTTTCGGGCTGCCATTTCACCACAGAAGCGCCAGTAATGCAAGCCGGGCGCGGCACGCCGGCACGCCGATGACGTGAGGGTGCTCTGCCCCATCTGGCAGCGCGACCACGAACGGTTGCTGTAAATGATCATTGCTCTGGAGCCGCTTTTCTGGAATTGAGACGGAAAGCAATGTTGCGGAAATGAAAAAGGCAGCCCGCAGGAATGTCATTAATGCAGGAATGCGCCGCGTGGTGCTTGCAGCGCATCGCCTGCGTGAGAGAATCAGCGTGGAATTCGCGAACCAAAACCGCCTGCGCCTGGTCCTGCCCCTGCTCTGCTTCCTGGCGAGCTTGGGGACGGAAACCAGCGTCGCCGGGCAAGCTCCAATCAAGGGGCCGCTCAGAGCATCCAGGAATCCCAATTACTTCCAGGACGCGAGCGGCAGCCCGCTCATCCTGTGCGGATCGCAAACGTGGAACACACTGCAGGATTGGGGCGCCAGTGGGTCCGTGCAACCGTTGGACTTCGACGCCTTCGTCAGCTTCCTCAAGGCGCATGGACACAATTTCACTTTGCTCTGGCGCACCGAGCTGCCGAAATTCAGCAACCTGCCAGTCACGGCCACTCATCCTCCGGATTTCACCGTCAGTCCGCATCCCTGGATGAGAACGGGCCCCGGGCTCGCAACCGACGGTGGATGGAAATTCGATCTAACGAAATTCGACCGCGCTTATTTCGATCGATTGCGCACGCGGGTGGACGCCCTGAACCGCGCGGGCATCTATGCCGGTGTCTATTTGTTCACCGGTGAATTCCTGTTGCGTTTCCGCTCCCCAACCGACGGTTACCCCTTTTCGGGACCCAACAATGTCAATGGCGTGGATGACGGCTACCGCGGCGGACCGGCCGAGAGCGGGCTCGCCTCGGTTACCATGACCGCAACCAACGTCATCACCGATTTGCAGGACGCCTGCGTCAGCAAGACCATAGACACTCTGAACGACTTGCCGAATGTGCTCTGGATCGTTTCCGAGGAAGCTCCCATGAAATCAACCTGGTGGAACAACCACTTGATTTCGTTGATCCGGGCGCACGAGCGGGGGAAGCCCTATCAGCACCCCGTCGGATACGCCACGCTCGAGCGTCCCACGGATTCGATCCTCTACAACTCGGACGCGGACTGGGTCGCCCCGTGGACCTGGATTTCGCCCACCACGTCGTGCGGCACCGGCAATCCCTCCTGCAAAGTCAACATCAATGACAGCGACCACAGTTACTTCGGGATGTGGAATGATACGCCTCAAAAAAACCGAAATTATGCGTGGGAGAACTTCACGACGGGCAATCAAGTGCTGTTCATGGACCCGTACCTTGTCTATTATCCACGCGAGAATCGGAACCCGTGCCTTTCTCCGGTCAACGGCCTCGGCAGCAGGCCGGACCCGCGCTGGGAGAATTTCCGGAACAATCTCGGAGATCTCTTGCGGTATTCACGCAAGCTCAATCTGGCCAATGTCACCCCCAGGAGTTCTCTCTGCTCGACAAAGTACTGCCTTGCGCAGACCCCATCCGTCGGCGCGGAGTACCTGGCTTATGCTCCTGCCGGAGGCGCATTCACCATGGATCTTTCGGCCATGCCGAACTCGCGGAGGCTGGCGGTCGAATGGTTTAACCCGGCGGCCGGCGAGACCATAACCGGAAGTCCGATTACTGCCGGGGCATCCTCCCAGTCGTTCAGTCCGCCATTCAGCGGAGATGCCGTCTTATACCTGGTGGACACCCTGGGCCACAGGTAAACTCGAAATCATGAAAACAACGGACAGGATGTTTTACCTGCTATGCGGCCTCGGGGCTTTTTTGATTCTGAACGCCGCGCCCCGGGCCGCGCAGGCCCAGGAGGGTCAACCATGACGACTTCAACGATTTCACGCCGGCATTTTCTCGGCGCCGTCGGAGCAACTGTCGCCGGCTTCGGCGCGGCGAAATGCTTCGGCGCCGAACCCCCGAAAGACAACATCCGCCTCGGCATGATGCTCCAAGGCAGTTCGGCCGCCGAGTTGCAGGAGAAAGCCCGGGCCATTGCCGCCGCCGGCTTCGACACGGTGCAGGTGACTTTCTTCTTCCAGCCGACTGCGGCGGAACTCCAATCGCTGGCCCGCGCGCTCAAAGACCTTAAGCTGAAAACCGTCGCCTTCGGCACCTACTTCAACCTCTTCCGCCCCGACGACACCGGCTTCATGGGGTCGAGCCAGGCCGCGATGAAACTGGTCGCCGCGCACGCCGGGCTGTTCGACTGCCGCCAATTCGTCACCTGGAGCGCGAGCTACTCGCCGAGGTTCGATGGCGCCGAGCCGCGCAACCACACGCCCGAGGCCGTCGCGCAACTGCACCGCGCCATCCGCGAGGTCGTTCTGCCAATCCTCGAACCCATCGGCGGCCGCGTCGCTTTCGAGCCCTACTTCCCGCATGTCCTCGGCACGGTGGAACTGGCCAAGGAGGCGCTGGCGCCGTTTCCCGCCCGCCGCGTCGGGCTGCTGCTCGACCCGCCCAACTTCATCACGCCCGCGCTCTATCCGAAACGCGAGGAAGAGATGAGGCGCCTGTTTCGCGATCTGGGCGAGCGCATCCACCTCGCCCACTTCAAGGACCTGAAGCTCAACCCCGCCGGCCAGAGCGTGGACTTGCCCGGCCCCGGCGGCGGCGAGATGAACTACCCGCTGCTGATTTCCGAAATCCGCAAGCTCAACCGCCCGCTGCCCTGCATCATCGAGCACATCACGGCCGAACCAGCCGAGATGACGAAGACCAAGGCGTGGGTCGAAAAGCAACTTCGACAAAATCCGTGAACAGAAGAAGCTGCAAACGATCTGCCACCTGTTCGTGCCCCAGGAGTGGGACAGCGTGCGTGCGTTCCTCGCCGCCAGCCGCCGTAGCGGGTCCTGATTAGACTCCGTTCATGCCACAGACACAGTCGCAGCCCCTGGACCGCTCACGGGCAACCGGCGCTGACCGCAAGCGTCAGCGTGCCCAGCGGGTGCTGGTGGTTTTTGCGGTGACCCTGGCCGCCATCCTGTACCTGGACCGTGTCTGCATTTCGCAATCCCAGCCATTAATTGCCAGTGAGCTTGGATTGACTAAGAAACAGATGGGGTTGGTCATGACCGTATTCGGCGTCGCCTACGGCCTGTTTGAGATCCCGCTCGGGTGGCTGGGCGACCGGGTGGGGCCGCGCCGCGTATTGACCTGGGTGGTCGGTTGGTGGTCGTTCTTTACGGTGGCGACGGGTTGGGTGGGCGGGTTCGTTTCGCTTCTGGGAGCGCGGTTCTTGTTTGGCGCCGGCGAGGCCGGCTGCTTTCCCAACCTCACCAAGGCCTTCAGCGCCTGGTTTACCGGGGCCGACCGCACGCGGGTCCAGAGCCTGATGTGGGTTGCGGCGCGTTGGAGTGGCGCCTTTACGCCGCTGGCGGTCGTCGCGGTGCTTGACGTGACTACCTGGCGCCGAAGTTTCTTTCTGTTTGGCGCAATCGGCTTTGTGTGGGCGGTTTTGTTCTACCGCTGGTTCCGTGACCGTCCACCGGATCCGGTGGGCTCGACGCCTTTGACCGGACCGGCGCCAGCGGGGCAAGGGCGCGAAGAGTTTCCCGGTTCTGTGGGCCGGGCGCCAGTACCTTGGGGGCGGTTCTTGCGCAGCCGGTCAGTCTGGTTGCTCTGTGTGCAGTACGCCTGTCTCAGCTACGGTTTCTGGTTCTATCTCACCTGGCTGCCGACTTACATCAAAGAGCAATTCGGGATGGCCGAGGCCGACCGCTACCTGGCCGCTTTGCTGGCGGCTCCGCCGCTGTTCCTGGCCGGGATCAGTTGCTGGCTCACCGGTTGGCTGACCCCCCGGCTGGTCAAGCGGTTTGGCGACCTGGCACGGGTGAGGCGCAGCTTGGGTGCGACCGGTTGCGCGCTCGCCTGCCTGATGCTCCTGTTGTCCGTGCGGCTGAAACACCCGGTGCTGGCGATGGCGGCCATGGGGTGCTCCTGCTTCGGTAATGATATGGCCATGCCTGGTTCCTGGGCCGGGTGCATGGACCTGGGAGGCCGTTTTGCCGGGACGCTCTCCGGCTTGATGAATACCTGGGGTTGCCTGGGGGGATTGCTGGCGCCCTGGACCATCCCCTATATCCTGCAAGCGGCGGGCAACAACTGGGCCGTGGTCATCCAGGTCATCGCCGGCTGGTACTTCATCGGCGCCCTCTCCTGGCTGGGCATTGACCCGGTCACGCCGGTGGACCGGGCCGGGAGTCCTCCCGAGCAAAAACAAGAGTGCGTGTGAAAACGACCGCCCAACTGAGCGAGAGCATCGAACGATTCCAGCGGGTCTTCTGGAAGAAGCAATCCGCGGGCCGGCCCCCGATCGGCATTGTCAACACGGACATTTACCTGCCGGTGAAATATCTGCGCCGGCCGTTTCCCCGCCGGCACGTGGAACCGGAGGATGTGCGAACCGACAGGGTCATGACCGATTACGAGTTCGCCTTTGCGGAACGACCAGTGAACTGCGACGACTGGATCCCCTTCGCCGCGCCCTGGCGAGCCATCCCCTGGCTGGAGGCCTGGTGCGGATGTCCCGTCCGGTTCTCCTCCGGCTCGCTGGCGCCGGACCCCATCTGCGATTCGATCGAGGCGCTGGCGGCGGCCCCGTTGCCTGCTCGAGAAGAATGGTTCACATGCTTGCGTCAGCAGACCGAACTGCTGGCTGCTAGTGCTCCGCCTGACTGTTGGATCAGTCCGACCATTCTGCGAGGCCCGTCGGATGTGCTGGCGGCTCTGCGCGGCCTAACCAATTTCCTCTGTGACCTGCGTGACGCCCCGGAACTGATCGCGCAAGCCGCGGGTCGCATCCATCAACTGCTGATCCGGGCCATCGACCAGCACTTCTCCGTGGTGAAGCCCAAGTATGGAGGTTACGGGCACATCTTCGGTTACTGGGCGCCCGGTCCGACCATTGCGCTCCAGGAGGACGCCTTGGGCCTCTGCCATCCCCACCTCTACCGCGACCTCTTCATGAACCATACGGCGGAGGCGGTGCGGCAGCTCGGGCCTTGCGTGGTCTTCCATATGCACTCAACGGGTTTCCAGCATTTCCGCCAGGTGCTCCGCATCCCTGGCCTGGCCGGCCTGCAAATGACGATCGAGGCCAACGGCCCGCCCCTGGCGGACCTGCTGCCGGTATTCCGGGAGATTCTGGAGCAATCCCGCCTGCTCCTCTTTTTGGATCACCGGTTCGAGGAATTGTCTGCCGTGTTGCCGCACCTTCCGCGGGAGGGGCTTTATCTGGCCATCCCAGCAAGGTGCCTGCAAAGTGAGGCAGCGTTTCTCCAGTTTACCAAAACCCACTGGCGGGCCGACATGTAGCCACATACCCGCGCGGCCTTCCATAGCTATATGACACACCAAACACTCTTCGCGATGCGCGCATTCGTCCGCACAACCGTGTTCCTGACCGTCGGCTGCAGGATCGCCTGTGCCGGTGAGACAACCGCCCGGTGGTCCTGGCAGGAACCACAATCGAACGTGCTGCCGACCGGCGACCTGGAGCGGGCGCCACAGCCCTTCGCGTTCAAGGCGGGCGAGTCGATACGCTACATCGACTTCGACTCCGGCAACGACGCCAATGACGGCCTCTCGAAGCAGACGTCCTGGAAGCATCACCCCTGGGACCCCAACGCCACCGGCCAGGCGAAGGCCTGCAAGGGCGCGCACACCTGCGTCTTCAAGCAGGGCGTGGTCTATCGCGGGGAGTTGGACGCGAACGAGTCAGGCACCCAGGCAACCCCCATCATCCTGACCCGGGACCCGGCCGGGGGCACGGGGCCCGCCGTCATCTGCGGCTCGGAGGCGGTGACCGGCTGGAACCAGGGGGCCGACAACCCACTCATCCCGGAGCCGGAGAAGGTCTGGTACGTGGACCTCGACTGGGCGCCGGCGACCGGCCAACGGCGGATGTGCGGGCGCCATTGATGAGGAGGCTCACCTGACAAACTCGGACACCCAGCCGTCCAAAAGGCCATGAAGATGGATCATTAACCGCATTTATGCGCCTATCAATAAGCCCCTGTTTCATATTCGCCGTGCTGCTGGCACAACTCGCCCCTCTGGCCGTCCTAAACGCCGAGGAAGGTGCTTTCCCCAACACCGCCGCCCACAGCACTCTTCCTCACGGGCTTGGCCTGGCCGCGCGGTTCAAGGCCGACTCCGGCATTGCCACCCATCCCGCTGTGATCTTTGCCGACGACTTCGAGACCGGCGATTTGGGTGCCCGCTGGGACGAGAAAGGCGCCGGCAAGGGCAAGGCCCTCAGCCTCGCGCCCGCCGGCGCTGGAGTTTGCGGACAACGCTGCCTCAAAGTAGAGGCGCGCCTGGGCGAGAACCACGGCGATGGACTCACCAAATGGTTCGAACCGGTCGCGCAAGTCTTTGTGCGGTTCTACGTCCGGTTCGACCCCGGCTGCGACTATGTCCATCATTTCGTCACGCTGCGCGCCAACAAGGGGTTGCGCGGCGGCGACAAGTGGAGCGGCTTCGGTGGCGCTGGCCTGCGTCCCGCGGGCAAAGAACGCTTTTCCACCGCACTCGAACCCTGGGGCAACTGGGCTCGCTGGCCGGCGCCCGGGAAATGGAACTTCTACACCTACTGGCACGAGATGCAGCCCTCCCCGGACGGAAAATACTGGGGCAACTCCTTTCTGCCCGAGCCGCAGGAAGTCATCGCCAAAGACCGTTGGATTTGCGCCGAGTTCATGCTCAAGCACAACACGCCCGGTCAGCCCGACGGTGAGCAGGCCTTCTGGATTGACGGCCGCCTGCTCGGCCACTGGCGCGGCATCAACTGGCGTAAAACCGAGTCGCTCAAAGCCAATGCCCTCACCCTGGAGTCCTACGTCACCGACCGCTGGACCAAGAACCTGACCAACATCGTCTATTTCGATAACCTCGTCATCGCGCGCGAGTATATCGGTCCCGCTGGGCGGGACTAACACTGGGCGCTTCGGCAGATGTCCGAATGTCTCGGAATGGGGTCCGGACGTTCTTGGAACAGGTGTCCGAATCGATCGAATGCGGAGTTTGCCGGCTTGAACCGTATGAAGTTGCTGATCCTACTGCTTTCTGCATCTCTGGCGCGGGTTTCCTGGGGGGGAGAGACCAATTCGGTTTTTTTCGATGATTTCGAAACGCCCTCTTCCCAAAGCCCTCCATCCAATTGGGCGATGTGGGGCGCCCAGGAGTTCAAAGTGCCCGCCAACTACGTTCGCGACACCACCCAGCCGCACGGAGGCCAGGCGTGCTTTCGCATCCACCACCCGGCCAACACACGCGGCTACGTCGTGTCCTCGCCCAGCCGCGCCGTCCAGCCAAGACCGGGAATGATCTACACCGTGTCGTTCTGGGCGCGCGCCGACAAGCCTGGGAAGGCCCTCTTCCAGTGGACCGCGTACCGGACCGTTAATCCCTTCGTCGATGCGCCCTCGCCGGGCTCGCTCCCGTGCAGGGTTGAGCGCACCTGGCAGCCGTTCTCGTGCTCGATCCGCGAAGGACTCGATTTCTTCGCCGACCAAAGCCGGTTTTTGCTCCTGACCTTCCTGGCGACCGCCGAGCCGACTGAAAAACAAACCCTGTGGATTGACGACGTGCGTGTCTCCGAGCAGCCTGATCCCGACCCAGTGGCTTTGCTTAATGCGGAGACGATTCCCCATGAGGCAATCGAGCACCGGTTGCGTCCGGGCGAGCGGCTTGAGTTTACGGTCAGCGCGACAAACCGACTGCGGCGCGCCACTGCGGAGGCGGGCGGTGTGTCCTTTCACCGCGTCTGCGGCTGGACTGGGCAACCTTACGATCGGAACGGGGAGTACACGCTGCGGCCGGAACTGGAGGGGGCCATCCGGGAACTGCGGCTGCCAATGACGCGCTTTTACGCGGTGGGGGATGAACCGTTTGGTGTCGAATCGAGCATAGACAAGATCGCCGAAGTGTGTCGACGTGTGGGCGTTGCCCAGGACCGTTGTGTGCTCGAGTTCGAGGAACAAGGCGCCTCCAGGACGCTTCCGCCAGAGACGTGGGCCCGGGGGGTCAGCCATGCCCTGCGACAAGGCTACCGGTTTCATCACTGGGAGATCGCCAACGAGCCTTACTCCTCCTTGTGGGGGCATGACGGCGCGTTCCCGACAGCGGACGCGTTTATCAGCCACTTCAAAGCGGTGAGCGGCGCCATCCGCCGGGTGGACCCGCAGGCACGGATGGGCGTGGATATCTACCCGGAGCACGTGCGGTGGGGCAATTATCTGCTCAAGCAACTGGCCGGCTGCTATGATTTCGTGGCCCCGCACTACTATTGCGGCGCCGACGTTCACAAACTGACCTTCGAGGAGATCGCCTTGACCGAGAACTACCGAATGCTCGGCCGGGCCTTAAAAACCCAGGCCCTCCTGCGCGCCTACAATAGCGGCCGCCAGGTCTGCCAATATGACACCGAATGGGGCATGATCTGCAACACACCCGATGGAAAAGAAGCCGACTACGAAGACCGCAACGCGAACATCGTCGGAACCATGCATCGCGCGGTGCGCCTCATCTATTACGCCCGTGAGGACATCCTGCGGGGCGCGAGCGGCTGGCAGATGCTCAGCCGCCTGGACGGTCAAGGCTTCGGCATCCTGTCCCAGGAGGCGCCTGAGCAGCGTTTCATGCTCTACTGGTTGTATTACTACTTCAACCGTCATGTAGGTGAGTGGGTGCTGCAAATGGACGGCATCACACCTTACCACCAGCCGCGGCCGGAAGCGGCAGAATTCGCAGGTCCACTCACGCCGGTGCTGGCCACCTTGAGCCGGGATGGACGCGAGATCTATCTGGTGATCGCCAACGGATCATGGACGCGCGCGGTGCCCTGCCACGTGAATTTGCAGAACTTCCTCGCCGATCATGCCAGGGGGATCGTAATCACGAATGACAAGTTGGACGGAAAACCGCTGCTTGAAAACAGGCGAAAGGCAGTTCTTGACTTTCCGGTGAGCGGGAACGGGAACGAAGTGAACTGCATTGTTCCACCACACGCGATCGTGTTCGTGACGCTGGCGGGTTCGTGATGGACATCGCGTATGAAAGCGACCTCTACTGGCATGTTCAAAATCGCGAAACGAGTTCTTCTGAGCGGGGCGCTGCCATTGCTGGCCACAATGGCTTGGCCCGAGTTGATCGCGGCTGCGCCCGCCGCCCTCATTTACCGCACCGGCCGCGACGTTGCCTTTGAAGTCACGAGCAACGGACTTTCGCGGATCACCTTCCAGGGCCGTTCCCTGGCCATGGGCGAATGGAGCGTCTTCAACGCGGAGTCATGGTTCTCTGGCGGCGCCACCAATGGCCCGGTGCGAGCCAGCCGCTGCCAGCGGCAAACGCTGGAAATCCTTTCTGCCACCCACGCCGTCGTCCGCCAGCGCAAGGACGACTTGCTTTGCGTGTTTGCTTACACGTTCGCTGGTGAGGACGTCACCATCAGCGCGCGCGTCGAGAACCATCATCCGGAGGCGGCGATGCAGGTGAGCGGTTTCTCGGGCCTCACCTTCACCTTCGACCGCCCGCCCGCCGGCCTGCATCACGCGATGCACCCGACCTATTCGCAGGCCCACGGCAGCAGGATTTGCCATCCCAGCCTCGAGAATCCCATCGGCGGATGCTGGGCAGCGGACTCGCTCGCGGGGGTCGGGTTTTCGCCCTGGAACACCGGCCTCGAACGCACCCTCATTCTCCTCGACTACGGCAGTTGGGAGCCGGACCGGCGCGACCACGACCCCGCGCGCAAGCTGCTTTACTTCTGTCCCGTGCCGATTCCGCCGCGAGGCGCGCGCACGTTCGACCTGAGAATCCGCGTCAGCCCCGACCGTGGCTGGCAGCATCTTCTGGCGCCCTATCGCGAGCATTTCCAAAACACCTTTGGCCGCGTGCGCTATCAGGCCGACCCGCGCTGGATCGCCACGGACTACTTGAACCATAGCCAGCAGGCCGTTTCGCCAGCGAATCCCTACGGCTTCCATGCGGGACACCGTCGCATCGACACCGCGGAAGGCGCGGCGAAGTTCTGCGACCTCATCATCCCCGCGCTCAAGACCAACGATGGCCAGGGTGTCATCGTCTGGGGCCAGGGTGGCGATGATCCGCGCGGCGGCATGTATCGACCCGACTTCGACATTCTCCCGCCGGAGGTGGAGGCGCAGTGGACGAATGTCATCGCGCCGCGCTTCCAAGCGGCGGGCGTGCGGCTCGGCGTCACGACCCGGCCACGGGACCTGGCGGTGAAGCGCGATTGGAAGGAGGACCAGATCATCGACCTCAACCCCGATGATCCCGGCCATCGGGGGATGCTGTGGGGCCGCTTTGACAACATGGTGAAGAAGGGTTGCACGCTCTTCTACCTCGACAGCTTCGGCGACAGCCTGGAAGACGTGAAGCTCATGCGCTGGCTCCGTGAGAAGCTCCGCCCCGACGTCCGGACCTACTGCGAGCACCAATGCGACGCGATCATGCCCTTCAGCGGCGGTTACAGTGAGACGACCCTCGACGCAGAACCGAAAGACAAACCGGCCCAGTATCGTGTCTGGACCGGCCTGGACAACTGGGAGATATACCGCTGGCTCTGTCCCGGCTCAGAGTTGGCCGCCCGCCTCTACGATAGCAAAGGCCAGCCGCCCGCCGGTTTCGAGACGCCGGATGAGTTTTTCGCCCGCTGCCGAATCATCCCGCTGGTGCCCGTGAATGATTTCTCCCGCGCACCCGCCATCAAGGCCCTGCAAGCGACCCGGTCCAGGTGACGCTCTTGAACAACCCTCAAAGCGCCATGACCTCGCTGGACATGAGCTCTTCGTCACATTCCAACTTTCGGCTTGAAGACCCTCATTCTGTGGTAACCTCTTCCGGTTATGTCCTTGCAATCGATTCCCAACACACAGAGAGAATTCGACAGAACCGCCATCCTGCTCCACGCGACCGACAGCGTCGCGGTGCTCAAAGATTGGGTGAAGGCCGGAGATGAGTTGGTCAAAGGCTCGTTCTCGCTACGGGCGGCGCAGGACATCGGGCCTGGGCACAAGATCGCGGTCAGAGAAATCGCCGCGGACGCACCGGTGAGGAAATACGGCCAGGTCATCGGTTTTGCGCTGGACCGCATCGCCCCGGGCCAACACGTCCACACCCACAATCTGGTCACGAGAGATTTCGGGCGCGACTATCAATTCTGCGCTGAGGCGCGCCCGGTCTGCTATTATCCGCCGGACCGGATGAAGTATTTTCAAGGCTATGCTCGTCCCGGCGGGCGCGTCGGGACGCGCAACTACATAGCGGTCATTTCGAGCGTGAACTGCTCCGCCTCGGTTTCCTGCTACGTGCGGGACCGCTTTCGCACAGAGGCATGCAAGCGCGATTTTCCGAATGTCGATGGGGTGGCAGCCTTCACCCACAAGGCCGGTTGCGCGACCGACCCCGGCGAGGCGCTGCCGGTCCTGCAACGGGTGCTGGCCGGCTTCGCCCGGCACACGAACGTTTCAGGCTGCGTGCTGATCGGCCTGGGCTGCGAAACCAACCACCTCGAGGCGATGCGCCAGGCCGGCGGACTGGACAACCTTCGGCCCGGCGAGACCGCGCCGGTGTTCCTGAACATTCAGTCTGCCGGCGGCGTGCGCAAGACGGTCGAAGCCGGCGTGGCGGCGGTGACCCGGCTGCTTCCGGTCGCCAACGCCCAGCGCCGCACGCCGCAACCGGTCAGCAAACTGGTGCTGGCGGAGAACTGCGGCGGGTCCGACGCCAACAGCGGTCTCACCGCCAACCCGGCCCTGGGCGTCGCGTCGGATGAGTTGATCCGCTACGGCGGGACTTCCGTGCTGGCCGAGACGCCGGAGATTTACGGGGCGGAACACCTGCTGACCCGGCGGGCCGTGTCGCGCGAAGTGGCCGAAAGACTGCTTGAACGCATCCGGTGGTGGGAACAACACGCGCTCCAGCACCATTGTTCGCTCGACAACAACCCTTCCTGCGGGAACAAGGTGGGCGGCCTGACGAACATCTACGAAAAGAGCCTTGGCGCGGTGGCCAAGGGCGGGCAATCCCCGCTGGCCGCCGTTTATCAATATGCCGAACCGATCCTCACTCCCGGCCTCTGTTTCATGGACACGCCGGGATTTGACCCGGTAAGCATGACCGGGCTGGTTGCGGGTGGCTGTAACATCGGCGTGTTCACCACCGGTCGCGGTAGCGTTTACGGCTGCAAACCGATGCCCTGCATCAAAGTGGCCACCCACACCCCGCTCTACAACTGGATGGAGGAGGATATGGACCTCAACGCCGGCACGATCCTGGAGGGGGTCGAGACCGTAGAGCAACTGGGAATGCGCCTCTTCGAAAAGATCATCGCGGTGGCAGGGGGCCAGAAGACCAAGAGCGAACTGGCCGGTCTGGGCGACGAGGAATTCGCGCCTTGGCAACTGGGGCCGACCTTCTGAAAGAGGCAAGGCCGAACGCGTACGATCGGTGCGGGCGGATTGTCACCCGTGCGGTCGGCCGTTGCCGTAGCCACCGGACGCTGCACAATGTCGCCGGCGGCGGCGGCGTCCACCACCTTCTGAACCCCTGCCTGGGAGAGACCGTCAGAACTGAGCGTTAGACTTTTTCGTTGATGATGAGACTCGCCTCTCGCACCATCCCCCCATGAGCCGGTTCGCAAGCAATTCTCTCTCACCGCCTCACCGTCAAGCTGTATGAAACGGCGCGATTTCCTGCGGACCATCGCGGGCGGTGCCGCAGCGGCTGCGTGGCCGCGATGGTCGCATGCCCAAGCACCGCCCGTGCAGACTCTCGTTTACAAGACCGTCGGCCACTGCCAGATCAAAGCCGACGTGCACCAGGCCGCCCCGGCTCAGCGCCACCCCGCCGTCATGTGGATTCACGGCGGGGCGTTAATCATGGGTGGCCGCCGCGGGATAGACCAGGGCTTTCAGGCCGAGTTGCTCAAGTCCGGATTTGTCATCGTCTCCATTGACTATCGCCTGGCGCCGGAGACGAAGTTGCCGGGCATCATCCAGGATGTGCAGGATGCCTGGAAATGGCTGCGGCAGGCGGGGCCCGGCTTTGGCATTGAGCCCGACCGCCTCGCCACCGCCGGTGGGTCGGCCGGCGGCTATCTGACTTTGATGACCGGCTTCTGCCTCGATCCTCGCCCGCGCGCGCTCGTGTCGTACTTCGGCTACGGCGACATCACCACGCCCTGGTACGCCAAGCCCGACGAATTCTACCGCCGTCAGCCCCTTGTGCCCAAGGACGAGGCCTATGGGGCGGTGGGCGATACCGTCTTGGCGGAGCAACCCACTCCCAGTCGGCGGGGCCGTTTCTATCTCTACTGCCGGCAGAACGGCCTTTGGCCCAAGGAAGTGACCGGCCACGATCCGCGCCTCGAGCCAAAGTGGTTCGACCCGTATTGTCCAATTCGTAACCTCACGGCCAAGTACCCGCCGACGTTCCTGATCCACGGCACCGCCGACACGGACGTGCCCTATGCGGAATCGAAGAACATGGCCGACAAGCTGAAGGAGATCGGCGTGGAGCACGAGTTCGTGACGGTCCAGGGCGCCGGCCATGGGCTGTCGGGGGCCAGGCCGGACGAGGTGGCGAGGATTGCCGGGCGGGCCGCGGCGTTCGTCGCGGCTCATACGCGTTGATTCAAGCCCTGGTTATGTTTGCCGGTTAACAACCCCGCCGCGCCGCACACCATCCGGTCAAAATGAACACCGATGCTGCGGAACATGCTTCGCTGGGCCGCGGCCGAGCAGGCAAGGCCGATGGCCCTATTGCCGGCCGACTTCGACCGGCAACTGGAAGCGATCGGTTATCGGTGACCGGCGACGACCGACGCCATATCCTGATGGCTTATCCAGTCGAAATTGGAGCTCCATTAGGAGCGTGATCGAGTGACCATAACTCGCCCTGCAGACGATCTGCACAACCTTCGCCCTCAGGGCTCCGCCTTCACCACCAGCAACCGCTCCACGTAGATTGCATCCTTGTCGGCGGGCTTGGCGTGAGGGAAGCGCGGACCCTCGAACTTGATCCGCGCCCAGACCTCGAACTTCTGGTCCGGTTTGGCAGGGTCGAAAACATTGTCCACATCCGCCTGGATAATCCAACTCCAGAAGAAATAGACGTAGGCGCTTGGCGGGATGGGGAACGTTCCCATCCGGTACCAGTGGTAACCCGGCCCGGGAATGTCGTCGCGTCGGATCGCATTGCTGCCGACGGACCTCTTCTCGTCTGTCGCGTACAGCCCCCAGGGCATCGGCAGCGTGTACTTCTCGGGACTTTCCAGGTCTTTGTCCGTCAGGTCGAGCTTGATGGTAATCCCCGTCTCGGCCTCCGGATCCTTGACCACCTTCGCCAGGTCCGCATAATTCCGCGTCATCGTCGCGAGATAATCATGGACGTTCTCCGCCGGCAGGCGGCGGAACTTCTCCGGCAACGCCGCGCTGGTGCCGATGCTGGTGTAGCGCCGCACCTCGGCTTCCGCGTGCTGCTTCTCCGTCTCGAAGGCCCCCTCCGGAAGCCGCAATTTCGCCTGCGCGAGCCAGGTATCCAGCACGCGCCGCCCGATGGCCTCGCGGTCGGGAGGAGTTTGCCCCGGCGGCTTGCCCAGGGCCAGCCAATCCGACATCAGCCGCGTATAGAGGACCAAAGTTGCCCGGTCCAGCGGCAGCCGCGCGTGGCGAACACGCCGGAGAAGCGTCGCATCTCCCTCGACGGCCTTCTCCGCCTGGTCGAACACCTGTTGGGCATGGTTGATGAATCCCAGGTTCAGATAGGTCAGCGACGTGGGGGTCGAAGTCAACGTGCAGTGGGTCTGGCGCGCCGAGGCTTCCGCCTCGAGATCGGTCAGGTACTGGCGCACGCGTTTCGCGGCGGGGCCGTAGAACCCTTCGGTGAAAGTGCCCACCAGTTTCGCGTAGTCCGCGTAGGGGTGCTCAAGTTGCTTCATCATCAGCCACACCTTGAAATCCCGCATGTCCGCGAGGATTTCGTACTCTAACTCGGTGAATACGCCCTCGACGTTGTGCTCGGCGTAGAACCGGTAATCCGGTCCGAAGGTCTGCGCCGTTGGCATCGGCATCCCGACCGGCTCGGCGTAGGTCACCGCGTAGTCCCAGATGCGGCAGTTTTTGGCGATCCGGCCCGAGCGGGAAAGGGACTCGCGGAAGGCCGTGTTTGCCGCCGACGTGATGGGCTTGGCCGGGTCGGAATCAGTGTCGCAGAGTCGGACAATGACGTTGTCCCTGAGCCTAATGGTCTTGGGTGCCTTCTGCGTGTAATTGTAGGCCAGCGTGTCGAGATACACCTCCGGATGCTGGTCCTTGATCCCATCGGCCAGGAAGTTGACGAAGTCCAGCAGCGGGCCGCATTCGGCTTCCTCAGCCCGGGCGATGGCCTGGCAGCGTTCGCACTGGCACGGGTTCGGACAATCGTTTTGCGACACGCTGAAGACCAGCGGGGGCGGGGTCCCGGCGGCCTTGGCCTCGGCCCACGAAGCCTTGATCGTGTCGAGCAGCTTGGCCAGAAAGGCCGCGCGCAGCCCGGGGTCGGTCAGGCAAAGCTGGCTCTTATCACCAACGCGTTTGCCGTCAATCAGTGAGTACCATTCCGGATGCCGGGGGAAGAATTCGTTGGGCGGGAAATACCGATTGAAGGTGTGGACGTGGGACGGCGGGCCGTAATCGCGTCCGCCGCCATACGCGCCCGAGATGCGCGCGTCGCCGTCGCGGTTCACACGGTTGCGCGCGGCGAAACGTCCGTCGTCGTGCCCGTAGAGCATGTGGATGTCACGGTACTGGAACGCCGGCTTGCCTCGCAGGTTAAGTCGATCCAGTTGCACAGTCTTCCGCCGCGGGACGGCTTGCTCAAAGGGATTCCACCAATGGACCCCCAGCGTATCCTCCAGGAAATGGTAGGCTCCGTAAATTGTCCCACGCGGCCGCCCTCCTGTGATCACGAGGTCGTTGGCGACGGTCTGAATGACCCACTCCTCAGGCCCCAGCTTGTCGGCCGCAAAACCCTGGTTCCGGGCAAAGGCCGTCGGCCCGATGAACACCCGGCTGCCTTGGGCGGGCGCTTGGTCTTCGGGCAGGACACGGAAATCGGCGCCGCTGATCTGGCACAAGTAGTCGGCCACTTCCTTGGCGGCCGTTCTTTCCGGGGCCGTTGCCCCGGCTGCTAAGATGATTGTGGCGCGGGCTTGGCCGCCCGCTGCCAGAGTAAGCGCCTTGGCTGGCGCTGCCAACGCCAGCGCGACCGCGAAACCCCCAGCGAGAAAGCGTCCAACACTCAAGCAACTTCGCCCTACCAAGCGCGCGACTCAGCGCAGCGCTTTTACTTTCAGATTGCGGAACTCGATGCGGTAGCCTTCCCCCTCCAAACCAAGGTAGCCCTTGTCCCGCCCGCAATCCTCGAACTGACAAGTGACCGCGCCGTTGACCCAAAGTGTCAGCCCCTTGCCTCGCGCGGTGATTTCCAGCGTGTTCCATTCGCCCGCCCATTTCACCCGCGGATCCGTCACCTGCTTGTCCAAGCTGAAGAACTTCTTCTGGCTATCCGCTCCCGGGCTTTCACCAAACAGGTAGCCACCGCTAGCGTCCCCGATTTGAGCCTGATGCCAGAGCGCGCCGTCCTTGGAGTTGCGGACGTAGATGCCGCTGTTGTAGCCGGTCTTGCCCGCGATCTTGGTGAAGCAGAACTCAACATGAAAAATCGCGTCGCCGATTTCCTTGTCGAACAGCAGCATGTCATGGCCGCCGTCCCCATCGCAGATCAACACCTTTCGCTCAGTATCCACGTGCCACTGCTCCCGGCCTAGTTGACCGGTGGGCGGCACGGGTACGCGATACCAGCCTTTGAGGTCGGCAGCCGGAAGAATATCCACCCAGCCCTCCGGCTCGCTTTGCAGCTTGCTCTTGGATTCCGCTCCTTTGGCCTGTCCGGCGCACAGAAGACTCGCAGTTGCCACAAAAGCAGCGGTTGCTGCTTGAACGGGCTTGCATAAGTGGTTAAGCATGGCTGAGGTTAAACAGACGACTCCACAAAGGCAAGGGACTATTTCACCCCATGCCTGTGAAGTCCGCCGGGTTTCCTTTCTGCCGGTGCCGCACAATGCTTCTGCCCGTTTGATGCGCCAAACACGGACACAGATCAAGCGCCCCCCAGCCTCCTCAGCGCGTCCATAATCCAGACCATCCTTTCCGTGTTCTGATCGCAGCACTCCTCCAGTTGCCGCCGCACCCGCTGGCAGTCGGCCTCCGGCACGTCCTCAAAATGCGTCCGCAGGTGCGGCGACAAGGGAGCATGCGTGGAGGTGGCGGCGCGATTTCTTGGTGAGGCCGGCGTCGTGCGAGTCACGGGTTCGTGCCGGTCCAGGGCGCCGGCCATGGGCTGTCGGGGGCCAGGCCGGACGAGGTGGCGAGGATTGCCGGGCGGGCCGCGGCGTTCGTCGCGGCTCATACCCGTTGATTCAAGCCCTGGTTATGTTTGCCGGTTGACAATCCCGCCGCGCCGGACACCATCCGGTCAAAATGAACACTGATAGCCAGCACATTCCGCTCTCGCCCGCCGCGTTGCCGATGACCCGCAACCGCGGATGGGGCTGCCGCAAATCCTCGACACCCCCAAAATGAAAATCACTAAGATCAACTGCGCGGGCTTGCGCGGGGCCACGCCTGAAGGGGGCTGGAGTAACGAGTTGCGGCCGGAGGATTGCGTGCAAACGTTGGTGGCCGTGCACACCGAGGAGGGATTGATCGGGCTGGGCAGCACCTTTACGAACGACGAGTTGGTGCGGGCCGCCCTGGCGGTGCTGGCCCCGCTCTACCTGGGGGAGAATGCGCTGGAGCCGGAGCGGGTGAGCGAAAAGCTGCATCAGAACACCTTCTGGATGGGGCGGGGCGGCTCGCTGACCCATGCGATTAGCGGCATTGACATCGCGCTTTGGGATTTGCTGGGCCAAGTGACGAAGCAGCCGGTCGGACGATTGCTCGGGGGACGGTATCGCGAGCGGGTGCGCCCGTACGCCTCGCTGCTGATGGAAGAGCCCAAGGCGCTGGCGGAGCATCTGCGGGCGGTCAAGGCGCAGGGCTTTCGCGCCTTCAAGATCGGCTGGGGGCCGTTTGGCCGGCGCAACCACGCTCTGGATGAAGCCATCGTGCGCGCCGCGCGCGAGGCGGTGGAGGCCGAGTCGCTACTGATGGTGGATGCCGGCGGCAGCGACGCCTTCTGGCCGCAAGGCTACAAATGGGCGTTGCGCACGAGCGAAATGCTCGCTGATTACGGCGTGGCGTGGTTCGAAGAGGCGCTGCCGCCCGATGCGCTTGAGGATTACGTGCAATTGCGCCGGCGCGCTCCGCTGCCCATCGCCGGGGGCGAAGTGCTCACGCGCCGGCAGAGCTTCCAGCCCTGGCTCCAGCAGGGCGCCTGGGACATCGTGCAACCCGATGTGACGAAGGTGGGCGGCATCAGCGAGGAGCGGCGGATTGCCTGGATGGCGAAGGACAACGGCGTGAAGTTCATTCCGCATGGCTGGAACACGGGCATCGGTTTGGCGGCCGATTTGCAGCTCGCCTCCGCCTTCCCCGACACCGACCTGGTGGAGTATCTCACCGGCTCGCACTTCATTGACGATATCGTCGTCGGCGGCTGGCATTTGGACGCTGAAGGGATGCTGCCAATTCCGGACCGGCCGGGCTTGGGGGTGTCACTGAACCCGGAGGCGCTGGCGAAATACACGCGCGGTGAGAAGCTGATCGAGTAGCGGATATACAGCTACGGCGCGACCACCGGGCGCGCCTTGCCAATTCGCTGACGATTGGCTGTTGTCATCTTGCAAGCTCTTGCCGCTGCGGTTTTAGCGGTGGTCTGGGTGTCAGAAATGGACGGCTTGCATCCACCCGCAGCCAGGCCAGCGCGCCGAGAAAGTAGGAGGCGGCAAATACCACGAACACCGCTTTCCAATTCCAGAGGATGGCGACTTTGGCGGCGAGCAGCGGGCTGAGCATGGCGCCGATGGCGCCGACCGAATTCATACAGCCGCCCACCGTCCCAGCGCAACGTCCGCCAATGTCCACCGAGGCGGACCACATCGCCGGCAGGGCCAGGTCCTGAAAAGCCGAAGCGATGCAGATGATGAGGATGACCGGCCAAGGAGAATTGGTGCGCCAGACAGCCAGTGCGCAACAGGCGGCCACGCCCAAGCCAATCGCCCCCTGCAGGCTGCGCCCCCAGCGCTTGCTGCCCGTGGAGCGGATCAACACGTCGGACAGCCGCCCGCCCGCCAGGCAGGCCAAGCCACCGACCAACAACGGCAAGCCGGTCATGATTTCCGAATCGGAATAATCCACGTGGAATTGGTCCTTCAAGTACTTGGGCAGAAAGGTGACGTAGAAGAACCAACTGAAGCTGGCGGTGAACGAAGCCACATACAGCCAGAGCAGGTTCGGCGAGAAAAACAGGCGGGCCCACGGAACCTGGGCCGGAGCCTCGTCCTGGTAAATGGACTCCTGCTCTGCCGCTCCGGCGCGGATCAGTGCGCATTCGGCCTGGTTGGCCGAGGCCTTTTCCTCAGGCCGATCCCGGAACCAAAGAGAGAAGAGCAGCGCCCACACCATGCCTGCTGCGCCCAGAATCCAGAACGCGCGCTGCCAGCCTCCCGCCACCACCACGAGGCTGCCGATGATGGTTGGCGCAATGGCTCCGCCGAACCTGCTGGAGAGCCAAACTGCGCCCTGCGCCGCGCCACGCTCGCGGAAGGGGAACCAGCGGCCCAGCGCCCGCGCGATATTCGGATACGCTCCCGCCTCGCCCAGGCCAAAAAGAAAGCGGACCAGCACCATCGTGCCAACAAATATCCAGGGCTCGGGGCGGGGAAATCCCAAGCCCACCAGGGCCCTCACCCCGCCCGTCAGCGCCGTGAACAAAGACCACCAAAGCACAATCAGAAGGATAATGGCGCGCGGGCGGAACCGGTCTGCCAGCCAGCCGCCGGGCAAACCGAACAAAACGTACCCCAGCACAAAAGCTGAGAAAACCCAGCTCATCCGCTCGGTGGCGCGGTCCTGGGCCAGTTTAGCCCGGGCCTCACTGTCGTTGGCGAGACCCTTTGCCGCCAGCGTCTGCTCGTCGCGAGCGGAGAGCCGATCGAAATTGAGGTCACGCTCGATCTCGCCCTGCACGCGCATGATGCAGATGCGGTCAAGGTAGGTCAAGCAGGCCAGCGAACAAAGCAGGACCAGCACCAGGTAGCGCACGCGGGTCGGCCGGACGCCGGCCACACCGGCAGGCGCGTTTTCAGTATTCCGGTGGACCTTAGCCATTCCCAGCCATCAGATGGATTTTTGCCCCCAAGGCATGGGCATCGTTGGCGGCTGGCGATGGTGGTCGCGGCGGACGTCCCTCGGGCGGTTCTTGAAATAATGGATGAAGCGCAAGAGCTGCTTGACCGCTTCTTCATAGGCCTGCTGGCCCTTCGCGGCGGAAGCCAGTTCGGCTGCACCCAGGGTCCCGGTCATTGAATAGCTGCTGGTCCAGGAAACCAAGGTGGCGGGTCCTGCCGCAAACAGGTCAATCCAATTAAAGGGACTGCCTTCGTCGTTGAGGCTGATCGTGCCGTTGCGGATCAGATCTTTGCGCACATTGTCCCCATCCAGGTAGAGGTAGAGCGAAG